>ENA-UZWV01009779-UZWV01009779.1-metagenome-genome-assembly--contig:-Day-3-1m-contig-9779_pt1 | contig 17718 bp, 20 predicted proteins | sample MGYA00260342_ERZ794902 | MGnify/ENA metagenome assembly ERZ794902
TGGATAATGATTTCGCGGTTAAGGCTCTCAAGATCAGATTGCACACCCAGCTTGTTCGCAATAGGTAAAAAAACAGCATTGGCTAAAAATGCGCCGTAGAGTGTTGTAAGCACGGCTACTGACATATTCGCGCCGAGCGTCGCCACATCATCCATATTTGCCAGCAAAGCCACAAGCCCGACAAGAGTACCGACCATCCCCATGGCGGGAGCAACCTCACCCATATATGCGATGACCGAAATACCGTGCTTGTGTCTCAATTTCATAGCCACNNAACTCGGAGGAAAGAGTTTGCTTTACAACGTGAGGCTGCGCGCCGTCGACCAGCATGCGTATTGCCGTCGCCATAAACGGGTTAGATATTTCTTGCGATTCAAGCGCGATGATGCCGTCCTTACGCGCGATAGTGGCTAAATCTACAATTTTCCCTATTATGGAGGTAGGAGGCTCGATTACGCCAACGAAAGATTGCCCCATTATTGAAAATAGATTTTTAATTTCAGACATCGATGCTTTTAGCAGAGTTGCCATGATCATTCCGGCCACTACGATTATCATTCCAGCTTGATCGTAAAATGACGAAATAGGCATACCATTTTTGTTACAAATAACAACGATGGCGGTCCCCAAAACTCCCCAGCCACCAAAGAAGCCTAGTAATGTAGGTACATTCATAACTCTTTCCTAATTCTAGTGTCTTGAACGCTCGTCACGCGGAAGGAAGCGATCATTTGGGACTATTCTGCTTCTCTAGCTCATTCCTCTAAAAACATTTGGCGCAAGAAGACCAACGAATCTAAGAGTCGTGCCTCTGTTATTTCTAGGGTGAGGGCTCACGAATCAGCTTGTAAAGAAACAGTAAACCGCAACAAGCTAATAAGCCTCCTGCCAGCAGCGTGGACAAATCTATTCCAAACCTATGGGCAAAATTGGGGCCAAAATAGAGATAGCTAACCAGCAGAATTGCAGTGAGTGCACGCCGCCGAATCCTAACGCAGGTTTGACAGTTACCTTGCTTTTTGTAACTGAATAAATCGATTATCGAACGCAATTCTACAGTTTTCACGTATGAATCTTCGCACTTTGAGTTTTTCTGATTAAATTTACAAATATGAGCGCTCAAAAGAATAGCGTATATTCTACTACGAGAAAAGTAGCGCACATTGAAAATTCGACATTTATTTAATTCCTGTGACAGCACTTAGGCAGGAGTTGCAGGATAGATAGTCGGAGGAAAAAAAGAAATAGACGCGAGTAAAATCAATGGATTAACTAATCTAGTGAGTATGAACTCAAATTAAGTATCTCTTGCGGAACACTAAACACTAATATCGAGATTAAAGCCAGACGTAACCTTGCTCTCTGTTAAAACCTCGCTATCCGATGGCAAGCCTCTGACGTGAAAGCTTAGGCACATCGTTCCATCAGCCTCAAAGACTTCCACCGCAGGTAGCACCTTTGACTTAAACTGCATCGCGCGGCATCCATAGGGTCGCTCTGGATCCCAGGTCACGTAAAAATATCGACACCTTTGGCAGTTAGGTTGCTTCATAAGATAAAATATCGGCCCAGGTAAAACCCAATTAATTACTGTACATGTTTTCCATGGCGGTAAATTGGCCTTCCAAATAGTCCCCAGTCGACTTGCTGCGCTGCACTATCGACTCCATAGCAGCAAATTGTGTGATGTAGCGCGCGTACGCATCAGCCATACGTTTTTCTAAGGCTTCAAGAGCGGTCTTCTCGCTAGCAAGATTTTTCGTCGCTGCGGTGGTGCGATTAACAACTAATCCGCCAGTCTCTATTAGCCCAAGCAAAGACACTCTCGAATCTAGCGCAAGGCCCTTATTTACTGAGGCATAGCGGCTTTGACCATCATTGCCGGCAGTTAGCATCATTTTAATGTCTGCAAGATTGTTCGTTAGTGCACTTGCATAACGGGTCTCATCTATCTCGATATCTCCATTTAGTTTGATCGAAAAGCCTAAATCTCTAAACGAAGAAACTCCACCTGATGCTGTCGCGGAAGTCTTGTCGACAATGGCTTTAACCTGGCTGCGAAGTAAGTTGGCGAACGAAGAATCATTTGCCAGAGCACCTGAATACTCAGTCTCTTCGCTTGTTGAACTCTCCATCTCCGTCAAAATTAGATTAAAGTCATTAATGGAAAGGACCAAAGCATCAAGCGACGATTTTATGCTCGATAAGTCCTCAGTAACCGTGACCGTAGCGCTAGAAGTGCCTGTCAACGTCAAACTCACACCTGGGATCAAATCGGTGACGCTATTTGACGCCCGGTTTATTGAGCCCAAGCCATTCACGGTAATGATGGCATTTTGCGCAGAGCTCAAGAGATTAGATTCCGTCGAGAACCCTAAATCCGGACTAGAACTGAGCGAGAATTGATTCTGTAGACCAGTATCGCCGCTGAGCGATATGAACCAGTTGTCTGCAACACCTTGTGTAGTCGCCACCCCAACAAGCGAACTTACACCGTTAGAATCAGTAGCCGCGAGGTCACTGACTCCACCGCCGGCTGTTGTGCTCGTAAAACGAACTTTCGATCCATCAGCAGCCCCCGTCGTCCAACCAGAAAAATTGCCCGAAAAGGCTAAGTTTGAAACCGCATTCGGCGCACCACCGCTGGAAAGACTAGCGAAGGCACTGGCAACATCTGCCGCCGAAACTGAACCTGATGCTTGAACGGTTACGCCTGCCAATGTAAAAGATTGCCCGGCAGTCATGCTTGAAAATGTTGCGAGTGCGCTCTCAGTGACAGCCGCACTTTTATTAATCAACACCGCCGAGACACCAATGTTAGCATCGTTAATTGCACTTACCACTCCACTTGGAGTAGGGCTCGTTACCGAGACCGAGGTATCGACACCAGGAGATGGCCCCTGATTAAAACTAAGATTAAACGCAGAACCCCCGTTTAGCGCCTGCGTCTTTGAACTAAAGCTATTGGACACAATCCTAGTCGAAGTTGCGAGTTGCGATGCCTGTACAGTATACGTGCCTGGCACAGCGGTGGACCCCGCAATAGGTGTTGCGCTCACCGAGGCAGATAACGACGATGTGGCTCCAAAACTCGTCAACGAACTTTTATCCTCTAATGCTGCAAGCGCTGAGGTGATCGACGTAATGCTCGCCTTGATTATTCCGATTGCAGAAATTTTACTCTCACTTTCAGAAATTTTTGCTTCTGCTTTCCCGATCTTCGGGCTTAGTTCAGCTTCTGAGAGGGAGGTAGCGAGCTCTTGAATATCGACACCAGTACCAACTTTTAAAGCTGTAGTTATCTTCGAGCCCTGATTACTCGCCTGGTCGACTGTAGCCATGTGGAATTTTCCTAACTCACTCTAACTATGATATTTTCATTTAAATTTTTCACAAATAATCGAATAGGCTGAGCTGGGACACCTTAGCAAAAGTGCTTTGGGCCGCTTCTAACGCCAACATATTTGTAGAAAGTTCTGTAATAGCAGCCGTGTAGTCTGTGTCTACTGATTTTGATAGAATATTTTTATACAAAATCGTTTTCTCTTCGATAATCTCTAACCTATTAGCCACGCTGTTCTGCGAAAGACCAAGCTCAACTTGTTTTTTACTAAGGCTGTTAGAGAATGACTCTGCATCTGCCATAGCCCTTGAGATATTTGTAGAGTTATTACTATTTAGCGCTGTTACAAAATCATCGATCATAGTAAACGCACTTACTTTGCTTATGCTGCCATCGTCAGCAGTCCTGCTCACGTTTCCAAGCAGCTCTGAGCCTATTGTATTAACGCGTATTTTTTCCCCTGATCCAATTTCTACAAATATTGCAGTTTGATCACCTTGGTAAGTAACGCTGCCATCAGGAGCCATTAAAAATGCCTGTGTAGAATTTTTAGTACCCGAGAAAAAGTAGTTATCATTCTCGTCTTTACTATTCGAATAAGCTAACAACTGTTCTTTATATTGCGCTACCTCAGTAGCTATCATTACTTTATCTTCCGCAGAATAGGTTCCGTTAGCAGCAGTTATGCTGAGCTCATGGATTCGATCAGAGATCTTGCGCATAGCTGAGACAAGACCCTCCTCTTGACGAAACTGGCCATCTACCCTCTGAAGACTTGACCTATAATTTGCTTGGTCCTCAAGCGTAGAATTCATCCTTAAACTCGCCATCGCGGCCTCAGAATCCATGCTCGCAGTCGGCGCTTTCTTTCCGGAGGCCAGCTGAGTTTGAAGAGTTGATATCTTGTTTTGCTGCTCGCTCAACCGCTGGTTAAGTGTGCTGAAATACAGATTAGTAGAAATCCTCATCTATAGTATCCTTCCGATTATCTGCTAGCTTGTAACATTGCTTCAAAAATTTCCGCAGAGACCTGCATCAATTTGGCTGCGCCCTGAAATGCTTGCTGTAATCGAATCAATTCCGCAGCTTCTTCATCAAGGTTTACACCTGACTTCTGATCCTTCGCACTAAACGCATGGTCATAAACCGCTTGTTTTGCCTCAAACGACATAGACGACAGATCACTGTAGGTCGCTATTTTACCTACTTCATCGATATAAAAATTACGGAGCGTCTTATCACCGACAATTTTTTCTGTATGAAGCGCAGCTATGGCTTTCACATTAGAATTATCGCCTAGCCCAGAGGCATTAGAGGCCACAGTAAAGCTATCCGAGGCGGCGGGGGCTTTGTCAAACATCAACTTTACGTCGCCTAGGGTAATGCCGGTGTTAATATCGAAATTGTCATACGCAGTAGTAGCGCCGTTCTGCGTCAGCGTGTAGCTCGTCGCGCCCGTGAAGGCTACGGTAAATTCACTTTCAATGGCTCCATTCCAACTCGCGTCTTGCCCATAAGACAGTGTTGCCTGAATCTCTGCCGTATTATTCTCTGGTTGCGAAATTCTTAACCGACCCGCCGCCGATATTTGCGCGCTACTGGCAATCGATAAAGCCATATTTTCAGCATAATTACTGTCCGCGCCCACCGAGAACAAACTTACATTTACATCACCTTGCGCGTTTATACCTGCTTTGTGATGGCTATTTGCACTACTAACAAAGCTGTTGATCATCGTGTTCAGATTACTAACTAATGGCTCTATAACAGCGCTTTTCACCGCCACCAGCCCGCCAATTAGTCCGCCACTAATAGCGCCTAAAGTCGCGTTACTTCCTGCCGCGTCATACACAATTGATTGAGAATTTTTTGGGCTGTTTGAGCCGACGACACTTAGTTCTTTGACGACACTATTTTCAACTAGAACCGCGCTTGAATTTGGGTTGTGCAAACTCACTTTCGCAAGCCCTTCATCACTAAACGCCACATCTATTTTTGCTAGGGCAGACATCTTCATCAAAACGACATCACGCTTATCAAGCAGCGAGGGTGGCTGATCTTTGCCTCCGTATTTTGTTAGTTCCTCATTAATTACTGACAATTGCGTCGATAGGCCATTCAGTTCTGTTGCACGCTGTGCAACTTCTGAATTATTGTCAACAACCACATCCTGTAAATCAGCAGCGACAGTTCTTACGCGTGAAGAAAGAAAATTTGCGCTCGACAAAAACTCTTGTCGAAGGCTGTCAGAAGAAGGATCGGTCCCTAATCGACTGGCAGAGCTAAAAAATTTGTCTAGAGCGGTAGTTAAGCTCCCGGCTTCAGAACCAATTAGATTCAGAACACGATCCGCATATTTCACAGTTGGTTGCTGTGAGGTAAGCGAGCTATTCGCACTTCGTAAACTAGATTCAGCGAATGAGTCATGCATCCTTACGAGCACAGCGGGCGCTTCGCCGTCTGCAACCATTTTAATACTTTGCCGCGAATAGCCCTCTGTATTTAGATTAGATATATTTGTACTGACTGCTGCTAATGCCATCTTATAAGAGGATGTAGCATTACCACCAATAGTCATTAAATCAGCCATAATTACTGCTCTACTCGCTCATTAGATTTAGGAATAGCATCTGTTATGTACTCCGCGACCCCGAGCGATTTGCGTTGCGCGATAAAGTGTCCTAGCTCTGAATAGAACATATCTTGAAAAAAATCTAATGAATCACTACCAAGAAGATCACTTTTTAGTGGCTCACTTGCTTTTTGCATAGACGAAGTCACTAATCGCAAAAATTCAGCTTCGAACTCTGCGGCAACCTTATTGCTCGCGGATTTTTGCTGAGAAGCTGAGCCATTCGCTTCGCGCTTAATCATCGCCATAGAGGCAAAATCGTATGTGCTTTGTGCTGCGATTGAATTAGACGCCATTACAACACCACCAATTCTGCTTTCAGACTACCCGATCTTTTCAACGCCTCGAGTATCGCAATGAGAGAGGATGGAGTCGCTCCAACCTGATTTACGGCGTCAACGATGTCTTGCAATTCAATGCCACTTTCAAATACAAACATATTATTTGCAGGTTCATCGACTTCGATTTCGGCGTTTGTCACCTCTACTGTCTGGCCATCCGATAGACCCCCTGGCTGGCTGACATCATTGAACGCACTAACCCGAACTGAAATGGTGCCATGAGATACGGCTGCAGCAGCAACGCGCACAGATCTGTTAATCACCGCGGTCCCAGTCCGAGAGTTTATTACTACTCTCGCCATTGGTTCGCCTGGATCGATGTCCATGTTTTCAATTTCACTCATAAATGCAACTTTCTGTGCTAGATCGGACGGAGCTATGACCGCGACTGAAACAGCATCCAAGGGCGTCGCGAGCCCTGGGCCATATAGCTCATTTATTGCCTTTGTAATCGCATTAGCTGTTGTAAAATCAGCATCACGAACATTTAGAATAAAATGATCTGCTGTTTCAAAGGGTGTTTCAATAAGCCTTTCGATAATCGCGCCATTTGGTATTCTGCCTGATGTAGGAACCCCGATTTCGACGCTTGTTCCAGCTGCGCTCTGTGATATTCCGGTTACCGTTAAGGCACCTTGAGCGACTGCATAAACTTGTCCGTCAATTCCATACAGTTCTGTCATCACTAAGCTACCCCCGCGCAAGCTATCGGAGGTGCCGACAGTTGAAACGTTCACATCTATGCGCTGGCCGGGCTTTGCGAAAGCAGGGATTTCGGCAGTTACCATCACCGAAGCCAAGTTGTCGGTTTGGAGCGGTTGCGTCGCATTTTGTTGCGCGAGCGTAATTAGATTTTCGCCGAGGTCGAATTCGGATACCGGACCATCTATGCTAACTCCAAGCCCAGATAGCAATGAGGTTAAACTTTGCCCCGTGACACGAAGATCTTTTCCATCACCCGTGCCCGAGAGGCCCGCAACTAATCCATAGCCAACTAACTGATTGCTGCGAACGCCAGCTACGTCTACTAAATCCTTAATTCGATCAGCATTAGCAACAGGTGCAAAAGTCACAGCAGCGCACAACAACGCGACACATAAACGCATAGTGGTTTCCTTTAGAACGGCCATAAACTAAATAGCACATTTACACCCCATGGGGCCTTAGTAGCGCGAGCAAGTTCACCTACGCCGCTGTATGAAAATTGCGCGTTCGCAAGTCTTGTTGATAGCACCGTATTATTTGGCATTATGTCTTCGGGTCGGATGACGCCTTTTACGACAATCATCTCGCTACCCTCATTTAGACCTAATTGCTTTTCCCCAAAAACCACGAGATTGCCATTGGGCATCACGTCTATAACAACAGCTGATATGGAGCCAGTAAGAGATGCAGACTGACCCGCAGTGCCGCTTCCAGAGCTAGAAATTGTTGAGCCATCCGTTCCAATATCACTAAAAAAAGATCCGCCGGGGAACAGTGAGCTCGCCTGGTTGGCCCCTATAACGGTGTTGGCCGACGCGCGTTCGGTTGATAGCCCAGAAATTCGAGATGCTTGAGCAGTCTCGTTCAGTATTACAGTGACAATATCGCCAATTTCGACCGAGCCTGCTTTGTATGCTCTGCCGGCAGGGTATAAAGAATTACCGTTATCCATGATCGAGCCGGTTAGCAATCTAGCCTGCTGCTGCGGCTCCGGGTAAGTTAACGCGAATTCTGACTGCATCGTGCCAACCCGTGTGTCGCTCGAGGCGCATGATTGTAACGCGCCAGCAATTAGTATGAATGCGATTAATCTGTACATGCCGCTAACCCTTGATTAGAGATTATTGTTTAAGAAGCGAAGCATGCCATCGGCCGCTGAAATTGCTTTTGAGTTAATTTCGTAGGCCCGCTGGGTTTCAATCATATTTACCATCTCCTCAACGACATTGACGTTCGAGGCTTCTAAAACACCCTGCGTAAGCATTCCTGCACCTTGAAGCCCCGGGTTACCAACGATAGGATCGCCGCTCGCATTAGTTGGCGCATAGAGATTTCGCCCAATAGGCGTTAAGCCTGCCGGATTCGCGAACCGTGTTAGTTGAAATTGGCCTATTTGACTTAGACCCCCACCTGAAGCCAGTTCAGCGCTGACCGTGCCGTCACGGCCAATAGTCACGCTTGCTGCGTCCGTCGGGATGTTAATGGCGGGAATCAATGGCTCACCACTGCCTGTAACCAGCGCGCCTTCGTTTGAAATCTTGAAGGACCCGTCTCTTGAATACGCAGTCGTACCGTCTGCCTGTTGAACGGCAAAAAAACCATCCCCTGCAATAGCAACGTCTAAAGAATTCTCAGTGGAGACCATATTGCCTTGCCGATGAATCTTTTCCGTAGAGACAACACGAGTGCCAGTGCCCAGCATCAAACCTGTAGGCGTCTCGGAGGTCGCGTCAGCTTGCGCTCCGGCTTGAACAATGCGCTGGTAGAGTAGATCTTCAAAATTTGCACGATCTTTTTTGAAACCTATGGTATTTACGTTTGCCAAGTTGTTGGCAATAACAGTCATTCGGGTCGATTGTGCCGATAATCCTGTTTTTGCTACCCACATTGAAGCATCCATAATTTGTTCCTTTTCTTCTTAACAATTATTCATTAATCAATCTTTGATTTCGCATTACTAGCCAGTCGACATCATGCGACTTCCGTCTTTATCAATCTCTTCAGTACTCTTAATAATTTTCATCTGGGTTTCGAATGACCTGTAGTAGTCCAGCAGACTTACCATTATTTCCACCGCGTCAGAATTGCTCCCTTCTAAAGATCCAGGGGAAATTGAAATTGCCTCGGGCCCAGTTGCGAAGTCACCCGTTAGGCCATCTGATCCCACTGCCGCGTAAAGTCCATCTGAGCGCCTTGTCAGCGCAGTTGTGCTCGCGTCTCTCAGCATCAAAGTACCCAGTGGCGTCGAAACGCTTGTAGAGTCAGTCCCGTCGGTCCCATACACGACTCCATCCGCTCCGATTGAGATTAGCGTATCGGTTGGCACTGTGATTGGGTTGCCTCCGTCGTCTAACACTAATTGCCCGGCCCCTGTCTCTAGTAGACCGGTTTCTGTAATTCGTAAATCGCCTCGCCGCGTGAACGCAACCTCTCCCTCAAGACTTTGGACGCCGAGCACGGTCGAATTATTCATCGCGATGTCGAGCGGATTCCCTGTCTGCATGTGATGACCCGGCTCAAGATTTACCTCTTCAACTCGCGACGGTGTAACTGCCTGATACCGCGAGGCAAGTCCATTTCCTCCGTAAGAAACAGTTTCTGGCCTGGTGGTTGTGCTTTTTTTATACCCAATTGTTGAGACATTGGCTAAATCGTTTGTCAGTTGCACTCGCTGGAATGACTGATTAGTTGCCGCACCTAACGCTGTAAAAACCAGTTTATCCATGTATCACCTCACCCTAACTCTTGTATTAGCTTCGAATATTTATCAGAGTCGTCGCCATACTAGAGGTCGTTTCGATAGCCTTCGCATTTGCTTGGAAATTGCGCTGTGCCTTAATAAGATCGACGAGCTCTGTAGTAATATCAACGTTCGAACGCTCTATTGAGCCAGACATGACCGTCCCGAAACCAGATGTACCACCTTCACCATAACTCGCTGCACCCGATTCGTTGGTAGCCGTGTATGACGAGTCACCCGCGTTGCTCAGGCCTGCGTTGCCCGCAAATTTCGCTATAAAAATTTTTGCAGTCTTGATCGTGGAACCATCGCCATAGTTTACGGAGAGTAGACCGTCACTACCGATGCTCATGCCAGTAAATTGGTAACTCGCTGGGCTACTGACGATAGAAGCTGTCCCTGTTCCTGTATTTGCAATATCGGTAACATCGCCGGTGGCAGTGCTTGTGAAGGTCACCGAACTACCGCTCTGTGCACCGGTAGACCAGCCTGTCAGCGTCCCAGCTACGCTAGCGATAGTTGCACCCGTAGCGTCAGCGGCCCCATCTGCAGCGATACTCTTGAACGCTGAGGCGACCTCCGCTGCTGTTGCGCCATCGGCACCTGCCGTTACAGTTAGGCCGCCCAAAATAATTGTCTCGCCCGCTGCGAGATTAGAAAATGTCACTTTTGCAGTTTCTGCGGTGGTTGACGCTCTTGTTGCTGGAACTGTGATCGGTCCTAGGGCTCCACTGGCGGCGCCAGAAGTTACATCAACAGCTTTTCCAAGCAGTTGCTGCCCTAAGCCATTTACTACGTTGTTATTCGTATCCAACATAAAGCCGCCGTTGCGAGTATAGACGTTGGAACCGTCTGTAGTTTGAAGCGCAAAGAATCCGTCTCCCGAAATAGCAAGGTCTAATACGTTGCCAGAAGACTCAATATTTCCTTGAGTAAATTGCTGCTGAACGCCCTTTAGTGCTACACCCGCACCGCTTGTATTCGATGCTTTGGATGACGGAGTTGTAGCAAAAATATCGGAGAACTCTGCCTGTGATCGCTTGAATCCTGTCGTTGCGGTATTCGCTATATTATTCGACGTTACAGACAATTCTTTTGTTGCTGCGTTAAGACCTGTTAATGAAGTATAAAATGACATTTATTAATTTCTCCTTGTTTAGGGTTAGTTCGCAAATCTTTCCAAATCGGACATTGCCAATATTCGTCCATCTTGAATTTCTACTTGCATTTCGTTTTGTGTTTCGTTCCAACTTACAGATTGAATTATTTGGTCAGTGTTTACCGGAAGAGAGATTTTCTCTCCATCCTCATCCTTTGAGAGGATGAATTTATAGTTACCGACCGGCTGGCGGACGTCCTGATTATTGAGTCCGTTCCATTGGAAATTCAGCCTTCCTGACGTGCTATTCTCAATATCTTGCTCAAACACTATTTCGCCATTTGAGTTCTCTATTGAGAGAGTGAGTGAGTCTTCATTTTCTGCAAGTGTCGTATATCCATTAACCCCACCAGTATTCGAAAGCGCGAAACCGCCACCTACAACATTCACTTTGGTGCCCAACAAATTTGTGCCAAGAAGGATCCTATCGCTTTGCATCCCTTCAGACATGGCTTTGACAGAGTTATCAACATTTTGCATGGATTCAAGGGAAGAAAATTGAGCAAGCTGAGAGACAAAAGCCTCGTTCTGCATTGGGTCGAGTGGGTTTTGATTCTGCAATTGCGCAGTAAAAAGTGTTAAGAAAGCTGAGCGACCCAGATCGTTATCAACTGGTTGTGTCGCCGACTGAGACTTCGCGTATTCGTCGGTAGTAAGCACGTTAGACGCAGAATTATAATTCGCTTCGATTCCCATTTTCAGTATCTCGCTATCAGACTTTAATTAGATCTAGAGTTCGGTACATCAGGTCTTTTGCAGTACTCACAACAGACACATTGTTTTGATAAGCCCTAGATGCGTCGAGCATTTCAACCATTTCTTCGATTTCATTAACGTTCGAGCCGAATACATACCCGTCGTCATTAGCAATGGAGTTGCCTGGTTCATGTATCTGTTTGACTGGTTTGCTGTCGTCCACGACATCAGTGACATAAACCCCGGTTCTTGTTGCCTTATCGAATCCACCTTGCTGGTCCGGATCAAGCATTAGGCTTGAGAACACAACGCGTTTTGCTTTGTAGGCGTCTTCCGGGGATCCGGCTACAACCGTCGCATTTGCAAGGTTGCTGGCGATCGTGTTCATCCTCACGAGTTGAGCGTTTAGTCCCGACCCTGCAATCTTTAATACTGCGTCAATCGACATAATTACTCTCCTTTGAGCGCGCGCCTTAACCCTGAGATACGGTTTTCTAGAAACGAAACCGCCGCCTCATAGTCTGCGGCCGCTTTACCAAATTTTGCTTGTTCCATACCAATGTCTACTGTGTTGTTATCTAAGCTCGGGTTTAGCGGTTGGTAGTAAGTAATCGCATTGTCGAACGAAGCCGTGCTCCTGCTGCCGCCAATATGCCGAGGGTTGGTGCTATGCGCTGACTCCAAGCCACTCTGGGCTTGATTCATGAATGCGACAAAATCTAAGTCACGTGACTTGTAACCCGGTGTACTCACATTCGCGATGTTTTCAGAGATCAGCTCAAGCCGCTTGTTCTTGGCCTGCATCGACATAGCGCTAGTTGCAAAGTAGTTGTCTAACAGTCCACTCATAGATCGACGCGCCCATTTTCTAAATTTATGTTTGAATTAATGCGCTCGCCGCATCAACCGATAGGTCAACGGAGCTAGCTTTACGCTAAGTAGGCTGCAGATTTGGTGCCAACTTTTTCATTATCGCTAGCCGCTTACTTAAATGATAAATTAATTATATAAAAAACAATAAGTTAATCGAGCCAGGCCTATTCAATTTCAGCACGATCTTGATCATCGCTACATCAACCTCACACGAGTGCCGCAAATGCGGCAAGTAAGCGGCAACAAGTTGCCCTTCGCCCTACAGTCCAATTTACTCCGGCGGATGGGGTGGATATTAGGGTGTTGTGGTTTACAATCTTCGAGTCATTCCAACATTGAGTGAAGCAACTAGGTTCATCGCTAATCAGCAGATATGGGTTCAAGTCATGCTTATAAAGATCCTGCAACGTGTCGGCAGTAATTACGTTCTGGCTACAACAATTTTTATGAGTTTTCTACTGGCATCTGAGGCTTACGCTCAGGAGAGGAATGGTCAGGACGCAGCTAAGGCGCTGCTCGTTTCGTCCGTTCAGCAATGGGTCTCCAGCCAAGTGGGCGTGAGTCCAGAATTGATTGAAGTGCTAGCAACCGACTCCAGACTTATTTTTAAGGCGTGCGATAAAAACTATGTATTCGATTTTGCCTTTAGGGACAGAAATACTGTCAGTACGCGCTGCGAATCGCCCGAATGGAGGCTCAACTTACGTATAGAAATCAAAGATAAAACGGCAGGATATGAGTTTTTGCAAGATTTTCCCTCAGGAAAAATCATCTCTGCAACAGATGTTAGGCAAGTTATGATTGATAACGCTAATTTAGCCGTTCTAGAGCTCGCTGAGATCATCGGTAGAATAACAACTACCTCAGTGCAAGCCGGACAGATAGTACGAGAACCGCAGCTTGAAGAAACGATTGTTCGATTTAGATCCACACAGGTGATCGATAGAAGCGTCATTATTGACGAAACTATGTTTGCCTCTATAGAGGCTCCTTATAAGAATATTCCTATGAACCAAAGAATAGGATTGAACGACGTCATTGGTGCAAAAGCGGCAAATGACATTGAAGAAGGAAAAATTCTGGAGCGGGATGACATCCTCGTACCACAAACCGCGCTATTTACTAAAGCGTTGATCGCGCGGGGCACTTTAGTATCGGAACGCTTCTTCGAGCTCCGCACTCACTATGGAGACCTTCCGGCTGATGCTGTTCACAGTAAAGAGGGGCTAGGCCGAGCAACAACGATCCGGCAACTAGCGCCGGAACAAGTGATTCGCTACTCCGATATCAGACCAATTGCTGATGTAAACAAAGGTGATATAGTGAAACTGACAGTAAACCGCGGCGCCATCACTGTGACGATAGATATGCTGGCTACTGAGCAAGGCTTTCTTGGCGACCGAGTAATGTTAGAGAACATACAATCCGGCGCCCTTGTTGATGCCAGAATCACGGGGCCTGGTTCTGCTGAGCGCGAATAGCTCGTTCGGCTCGGATCAATTAAAAATTAAAGTTAAAGATTAAAGTGTCGAATGGACCACTGAGGGAAGTCAGTTTAGGGTGACTTCCAGCACTTAACTAGTAAAACGGATATAGGTAATGACTAGCCCAATCTCAAATAATCCGCAGAATGGAGTACCTCCATCGAGGCTGAAACCCGACAATGAACCTGCTAAACAGAGGTCTGTCGATGAGCAACGTAAAGCAGATGATGTTGCCAAGATGGTTAATGACGTCTTAATCGATCCTAATATTGAGAAGGCGCTCAATAGCTCAGGATTTGATCAAGCAAAGGTTAATTCCATTAAGACCGCTCTCGAGCAGGGAAATTATCCATTAGACGACCGTAAAATTGCGGAAAGCTTTATTCCCTTAGAGAAGCTGCTTTGATTAAATGGCATAAATAAAAGTACAGTTTTAGCGACTATATTCACTACTTTTTAAAATAAAGTAGGATATTCCAACAGCTCTTCGATCTTTCAATTGAATTGTCGATTACGCTGCTTTTGCGTTATTTGAAAAATAACTTAATACAAAAAATCCCCTGGGAATGTGTGCATGCAAAAACTTGATATCACAAAGGCGCAGCAAGAAATTTCTGAGCTTCACAGATTATTGGAGAAAGAATTTGATGCCCTCAAAGATCAGAAAATTGACCTGTTTGAGAAGTACCAAACCGAAAAAAACGAAATCCTAACATCGATCTCGGAATCTGGTTTACTAGAGGAGCTCCAATCTCTTTCTAATCAAAGTGAAGACCATGACGCACACACTAGAAACTTAGATATACTGCACAAAAACATTTCTGAATGCAGCAAACTTCAAAGCAGGAATGAGGTCCTTATCCGTCATAAGCTCATCGCAATTCGTGAGACAATCGATTCTTTCACTACTCCCAACAATCCTCTTGCTGAGACTTACGATAGCTTGGGAACCATGAAAAAATCGTCGGTGAAACGACCCAGAAATTTCTAACCTTATCTACTCATCAGGTTTTTTATCTCGAAGCCAATATGCCCAAGAAAGTATGATAGCCACCATCTCAAATAATTCTTCTGGGATCTCGCCATCTAATTCAACATCCTCAAGCAACGCAGCCAAATTCGAGTCTCTTAATATTGGAATATTAAGCTCCCTCGCTGTCTCTCTCATTATGCTAGAGTAGTCCCCTTGCGCTTTAGCTATCACACGAGGAACTTTATGGTTTCCGTATTCTAGCGCTACCGACTTGTCTTGATTTAAATCTTTCATGATTCAACCACGAAATTACTTTTACCAGGAAATTGAACAGAATCTATAGCAGGGCGTTCGCCTTTTAGAAATTGGCACGAAACCAAATTGATACCTAGATTTTCCATGCTAGCAACAAGTCGGCTTTCATTAGAGCTTGCAAATCCCAGCGTTGCTTCATTTGACGCCCAAACCACAGCAGTAGCTCCCACGCTTTTCCGGACTGCAATTTTGGCAGATAGCTTGTCATTATCTGAGAATTGAAAATCCAATTCTATTGCCCAATTTTTGCTACCTGCCGAGCCTCCCTTCTCTCTCCGTTTATCGTATTCTTCTTGGATGTTATCTGCAGCTTTGCCAGCATCTTCCCCCTCTAATTCAGTTGGGCCTTCTACTAGTGATTCGTCTACTTCGGTGCTATTGAGGACGCTTTGATACATAGATTGGTTTGCTTTACCAGAAAGCGATGTACTTTGAGCCGTTCTATTAGGGGAGGTACTGTCGATTTCTTCGATTTCCTTGAGAACAATCTCAACAGAAGGAAAATCTCCAAATGTCATCATAAATCGGTAAGTATTTACTCCAGACTCTCTACCAACTAACAAGTCAACCTTGTTCCTATCCAAATAATCTATGCTTGAATCAATTTCTCCTTGTAGTTCCCCTAGGTCTCGTCCATTAGACAATGCGTCTCGTTTTACTGCTTGTAATTCTTGTGCCAAATTTTTAACACCAGCTAGCTGTGGATTCTTTGCGCCCACTAGGCTACCCAAGAGCCCACTCAGGGACAGCGAATTACTTACATTTTGCGCAGAAATGCTACTCGCTTTCGCATTAATAATTTTTGAAAGATTACTTCCTATTCCCTCAGTTCTTTTCTCCAATACTTTAGCTAGTTTTCCTCCTGAATTTAAAAGAGATACCTGTTGGTAGGAGTTGCTTTGCGACAACAGCATTACTAGGCGGGAGGGCCCCGCAGTTGTTCGATTCTCATTTATTACATTCGAGCTAGAACCTTGTAAAGGCTTGGAGCTTGCTTCACTCGCTTTTAAGTAAAGACCTTGAGCATTTTTAAGTAGCTGAAAAAAATGCGTTTGACCTTTAAACGCCGACAGATTTGCTGAATAGCTTTGGGCATCTGCTCCTGTTCCTAGAGTGATCGATTGGCCATTTTCTGACACCGCACCACGAACGGTCTGACCCTCACGCAAACCCAATTCTTTTGAAATAGAGGGGCTTATTTTTATCATCAACTGATCAGGCAAATCAGCGCTTGGCGCTCTAGACAATAAATTTATATTTTCAGGTCCATACATATCGCTATTGAGCCCCTGCCAAAATTTAAATAATACTGCATAGAGCACCGTGAATGAGAGGCAGGCCTTGATAAGCTAACTTAACCAAAACTTTGACCACTAATTTGAAAGCCAGCTCAAATCATTCTCTTCCAAAACTAGTAATTTTGAATTTTCTCGGCGCTGTTTTTCAGCTTTTTTTGCCGCGTCCAGCACATCTCGTGGAAGGTCCTCGCCCACTACGATGCCGCGCTTGGTTGTTGGCGCGTAATAGATACGCGCATTAGCCATTTCATCGGTGGTCTCTGGACCATAGACAACGTCCATAGTCGGATCTGGGTTAAATCTATTGTCGCTTGAATTATCGAACCACCACGACAAATGCATTACAGAGCCGGCGGGCAAAAACTTAGGCTCTTTGTATTCGTACAAAAACTGCCAGTTGAAATCATAGTCGGGCACCCATAGCAGCGTCTCGCGCTCGCCATCCGGGTATTCGACTTCGTAGCGCATTGCCTTGCCGCGATAGTGCATATGCGGCCCCATCGAGAGTAGGTAAATGTCTTCGTCAATGGCGAAGGTATTATTCACTTCGAAATTAGGATCGCCTGCGGGGATCGTCCATCCTTTATGAGGCAATAGATTCGTTTCAACGACGTGATCGATCACCGCGCCATCTTCATAAAAAACGAAGCCCGCTTTGGTCATATCGGTAACGGCCGTGCCTTCGCCCGGGTCTTTGTGGTAATGCATATTGACCGTAATGAAGGGATCTTCGGGCATCAATACGCCCCAACCCTCGGGATAGGTAAACGGCCCGCGGCCGGGTACGCCGACCCCCATGTGGCTAGACACGATGTGATGCACCCAAGGCCCACCCGGATTTAGCTCAGCCTTTGCGATCCATTTGGGCTCGGTATGCGCGCCTTCAGGTACTGGCATCTGTATTGTTGGCTGCCANNTCTTCAATATTGTCTGCAACTCTTACTGGCTTTTCAAATTGAACAACTAAGTCGGGGTCGCCGATCCACCAGCCAGACTCCGGCATCTCTGTGCCGCCGCCAGCTGCGACTCTTTGTTTTGTCGCGTTTGGATTTCCCTCTAAAACGCCTCCATCTATCCACGCAATGAGAGTCGCCTTCTCTGCGTCATCAATATAACGCTCGTCTTTAAACTCGCCACGATGCCGCTCGTGCGCGCCCCA
>ENA-UZWV01002386-UZWV01002386.1-metagenome-genome-assembly--contig:-Day-3-1m-contig-2386_pt2 | contig 17701 bp, 16 predicted proteins | sample MGYA00260342_ERZ794902 | MGnify/ENA metagenome assembly ERZ794902
TTAAAATTACAAAAAAACTCCATAAATCTTATGGATGGTCTTTCTTTAGAGAGTATTAAAAATTCAGGAGCTGGCGATATTGCATCTGCAGTCAAGAGTATTCCTGGAGTTTCTGTTCAAAGAGGCAAGTATGTTTATGTAAGAGGTTTGGGAGATCGCTACACTAAAACATCTTTAAACGGTGTAGATGTTCCAGGTTTAGATCCTGATAGAAATACCTTACAGTTAGATTTATTTCCCTCATCTATTTTAGAAAATGTTTTGGTAATTAAATCTGCAACTGCAGATCAATCGGCAGATTTTACAGGAGGTGCTATTAATATTGTCACCAAAGACATACCAACAAAAGCTACTTATAGTAGCTCATTTGGTTTGAGCTATAATCCAGATTTTCATTTTAATAGCGATTATTTATCCTACAATGGCAGTAAAACAGATTTTTTAGGTTTTGATAACGGGTTAAGAGATAATCCTATTCCATCGGCACAATACATTCCATTGCCCCAAGAAAACGCTGAAGTTGTAGAAATATTAACTAATAGATTTACTAAAAATATGGCTGCTCAAAGAGAAACAAGTTTTATGGATTATAACTTTTCTTTTACAGCAGGCAATCAATTTGATGTTGGAGATAATAAGTTGGGATATTTAGCATCATTATCTTATAAAAACGAAACAGCATTTTATTCAGAATATATAGACGGGCAATCTTTCAAAAAAGATCCTGATCCCTCAGTTTACGAGCTTAATGTAGACAGAACACAACAAGGGGAAGGTGGTACAAACAATGTATTAATTAGCGGGATTGCAGGATTGTCTTTTAAAACAGATAACTCAAAATATAAATTTAATATACTTCATTTACAAAATGGAGAATCGAAAGCTTCCATTTTTAATCAACAAAATAGAATTATAAATTCCAATTTGGTTAAAAAAGATAATTTAATTTACACACAACGTTCTATTACTAATGTTTTACTAAATGGTAAACACTCCATGGGTACCGAATCCAATTGGACTTTAGATTGGAAACTATCTCCTTCTCTAGCGTTGGTTTATGATAAAGATTTTAGAGTATCCCCTTTTAGAGTTTTAATTGATGAAATTACCGGTGAGGAAACTTTTACTATTGAACCCAGTGAGTCTGGATTGCCAACTAGAATATTCAGAAATCTTGAAGAAGTAAATTTAGTAGGAAAAGCGGATTTAATAAATAAACATATGTTATTTGATAGCGAAGCAAAAGTGAAATTTGGTGGTTCATACACATATAAATCAAGAGATTTTATAATCCATAGGTATTCTTTTCCTTTATTGAATATTGCTAATGATTTTGCAAATGGAGATCCAGATCAAATATTTGCTGATCAAAATATGTACGATGCAAATTTAAACAGTGGTGTATTTGTAAGAAGAGATTCAGGAATTTCAGATTCTTTTGAATCTCAAATGAATATTGCTTCAGCCTATGTCTCTGAAGAATTTAAAATAACTGAATGGTTCAATGCGATTGCCGGGTTACGTTATGAAAAGTTTCAATTAATATATTCTGGACAAAGACAAGATGGGACAAATCTTACTAAAGCAACTATTATAGATAAAAATGATTTGTTCCCTTCTGCTAATTTAATATTTGATTTAAATGAAGACAGTTCACAGAAAGTTAGAACTTCTTATGCGAGAACAACAGCTAGGCCTTCTTTTAAAGAAGCTTCTTTAGCAGAAATATTTGACCCAATTAACAATACTTTTTTTATTGGTAATATTAATATACAACCTACTTATATCAATAATTTTGACTTAAGATTTGAAAAATATGGAGATAATGGTGATTTTTATGCAATTAGTGGTTTTTATAAATCATTTAAGGATCCTATTGAGCTCTCATTTATTAGAAGTGCTACAGGACAATTTACTCCTTTAAATTTAGGTGATGCTAATGTCTATGGTGGAGAAATTGAAGTTAGGAAACATTTAGGATTTATTCCTGGTTGGGAAAATTTTGGAATTAATTTTAATTTTTCAATCATAGAATCTCAGCAAAAATTTAGTGAGGACGAAAGAGAAAATAGAGAAGAAAACTTGAGGATTGGTGAAGTATTAGATAGTTCAAGACCGCTTCAGGGTCAATCTCCTTATTTAATTAATTTTGGAATCGATTATGGCGATGACAATGGATGGAATGCTGGGTTCTTCTATAACGTTCAAGGTGAAACATTACAAGTGGTAGGTAATGGAAACCTTCCAGATGTTTATACACTTCCATTTAATAATTTAGTCTTTAATGCTTCTAAAACTTTTGGTGAAAATAAAAACTCAAGTATTTCTTTAAAATTTGAGAATCTATTAAATAGTAGCATAGAAAGTATTTATAAATCCTATAAGGCGAAAAATCAAATTTATTCTAAGTGGAGCCCGGGACAACAGATTAGTATCAGCTACCGGATTAAATTTTAAAATTTTTGATGCTGTATATGTAATTGTTAATAATTAGATAATATTAATATTACAATTAGATTACATATTATTTTTTTATTGTAGTATCTCTTAAAATCGTTTAGTTTTTGTCGACTAGATTTATAGAGTAGAGGCTGTTTTTCAACAGCCTCTTTTTTAAAATCTAAATCGACTTGTTAATTGTAGAAGGTTACTTCACCATTTGAAATATCATACATTCCTCCAATAATTTTAATTTCATGATTCTTTTCCATTTCAACTAAAACAGGGCTTTGGTTTCTTATGTTTTCAATGGTCATCATTACGTTTTTTTCGGCAACTTGATTTACAAAATCAATATTCTTAGAATTTCTTAAAGATTCATCTGCTGGTTCTGAAACGGCAGCAACAGCTGGTTCAATTTTATTAATTAAAGTAGTTAAATTCCCCAGTCTAGCGTGGTCACAGGCTCCTTTTACAGCACCGCAGGCAGTGTGGCCAAGAACAACTACTAGTTTTGTTCCAGCAAGCTTACAAGCAAATTCCATACTTCCTAAAATATCCTCATTTACAAAGTTTCCAGCAATACGAATACTAAATAAATCACCCATCCCTTGATCAAAAATTAATTCTGATGAAACTCTAGAGTCTATACAACTTAACACAGTTGCATAAGGGTATTGACCACTTGCTGTTTCTCTAACTTGTTGAACTAAATTTCTGCTCAAACGAACATTTTCTTGGAACCTTTTATTTCCTTCTCTTAAGTTTTGCAATGACGATTCTGGTGTCATTTTAGATTGTGTTTCTTTCGTGTGTGTATACATGTTATGCTGCTTTTGGATTTAAATTAAAAAATTTGATATAACTTTTTGGATTATCTACGATTCCTTTTTCGGAGATTAATTTAATACTAATATTTCTACTTTTCGCCTTCTCAGAAAAATCCTCTAGTATTTCTACAATATCATTATCTAAATAACGAGTTTTTCTGACATCCAATTCTAAATAAGAATCCTCGGGTAATTGATCTAGCTCTTTTAAAATTGCTCCTTTATTAAAAAAAGTAACTTCCTCTGCTAAGGTTATTTTACATTTCTTTTTACCATTACTAATATCTTCCATATGAAGGAAGTGAGAATTTTGATAGCTCTTAATTAAAATCACAACAATTCCAACCATTAAACCCAAACCTATTCCAATAAGTAAGTCTGTAAAGACAATCCCTAGCACAGTAACTATAAAGGGTACAAATTGTTTCCAGCCTAAAAAATACATCGTTTTAAATAAGGTGGGTTTTGCTAATTTATAGCCCACTATTAACAATATAGATGCTAAAACAGATAATGGAATTAAATTTAGTAGCTTAGGAATCATAACCACCGAAATTAATAAAAATAAACCGTGAATGATGGCTGCCATTTTGGTTTTCCCTCCAGATTGAATGTTGGCTGAACTTCGAACAATTACTTGCGTAATTGGTAGGCCTCCTATTAATCCTGATATAATATTTCCAGAACCCTGTGCAATTAATTCACGATTGGTTGGAGTTACTCTTTTTTCAGGGTCTAATTTATCGGTAGCTTCAACACAAAGTAATGTTTCAAGGCTAGCTACTAAAGCAATCGTAAAAGCCGTTATCCAAATATCAGCTCTTGTGATTGCCATAAAATTTGGAATACTAAATTGACCAAAAAAAGAGGAAATATCACCAGGAATCGGGACACTTACTAGTTGAGAGGAAGAAATACCAAATACGTCATTGCTGTTTGAAAATAAAACATAAAGTATTCCTACAATTACAGCTACTAGAGGTCCTTGTATTAATTTAAATATTTTTCCTTTTTTAGATAATATCTTTTCCCAAAGAAGTAAAATTACTAAGCTAAAAATAGCAATTAAAGTTGACCCTAAGCTTATAAATTTTATGGAATTGAAAATTCCAGAAAACGTATTTTCTCCGTCAACTTGATTGAAAGCAAAATCTCCTTCTGGTGACATATCGTACCCAAAAAAATGAGGTATTTGTTTTAGAATTATAATAATTCCAATACCTGTTAACATTCCTTTTATAACCGAGGATGGGAAATAGTATCCTATTACACCTGCTTTTAAAATACCTAAAATAATTTGAAAAATTCCAGCTAATACAACCGCAACTAGAAAATTTTCAAACCCTCCTAAAGCACTTATAGCAGTAAGAACAATAGCAGCTAGACCTGCTGCAGGTCCACTAACGCCAATTTGAGAACCACTTAAAGCTCCCACTACAATTCCTCCAATGATACCAGCGATAACCCCTGAAAATAATGGAGCTCCACTAGCTAATGCAATACCTAAACAAAGTGGTAAAGCAACAAAAAATACAACGATACTTGCAGGCAAGTCGTTTTTAATAAATTTAAACATAATATTATAGTTTGTAACTCTCCGGCCGGAGAGTTATTAAATTAAAAAAATAAAATAAACGGGGGTATTATGCTGTTGTTTCTGGAGGGGGTGAAATTACGTCGAACAAAACGTTGGTGTGTTTCTTTAAATAATAAAAATTCCTATTATTATTTTTGTTAGAAAAATCTAAATTTTCTTCCAATTCAGTGTGTTGTATAATTTTTTCTTCAATATCTTTTTCAAGTTTTTCTTTCTTTTCTTTATCGTTTATATCGGCTATTTCAACAATCTCAATGTCTGAAATTAATTCAACAAAAGAGGGGGCTAATATCGAAAAGACAAGCAATGCGGTAAGTGATATGTGTATAATAGACTTAAACATGATGCAAAATTAATTTAATTTTCTATTTTAAATTCTTTAAGTATTGTTAATTTTTACAATGTTTTTTATTTGTTCACAATGAGGTAACAATTTCTTAACATTGGTATTGGTTATTTGCATCGACAAAAACTAATAACGATAAATAATGAGAAATAACTACTTTTCTTTTTTAGCAATAGTATTAATTGCCTCTTTAACAGCCAAGTCACAAACTTTAGAAGATATGAAGTTTGGAAAAGGCATGATAAATTTCACCGCAAAAGATAGTTCTTTTAGTGTAAAATTTGCTCCTAGATTCCAGTTGTTATCCTCAACAGGCTGGTCGGATATCGGTGATGGTTTTGGAGAAGCTAACACCAGTACTTTTATTCGAAGAGCTCGGTTAAAATTTGATGGATTTGCACTATCACCAAAGTTAAAGTACAAACTTGAGTTGGGATTGTCTAATNNGCTGGAGCTTCTATTTATAATAAAAATACGCCAAGATATATTTTAGATGCAGTAATTAAATGGAATTTTTACGAGAATTTTGTGCTTTGGGCAGGTCAAACCAAATTACCAGGAAATAGAGAACGTGTAATTTCCTCCGCTGATCTTCAATTGGTAGACCGATCTTTGCTAAATGCTTCTTTCAATATAGATAGAGATATTGGTCTTCAATTAAGGCATCATTTTACCATTGGTGATCAGTTTTTAGTTCGTGAGGTATTCTCCTGGGCTCAAGGAGAAGGACGAAATGTAGTAACGGGTAACCTAGGAGGCCACCAATATACTGGCCGTTTAGAATTTTTACCTTTCGGTAAATTTAAAGGAAAAGGAGACTATAAAGGTGGTGGATTAACTCGAGAGGAGAACCTAAAATTTGCTGTTGGAACATCCTATGATTTTAATAATAATGCGGTCAAAACAAGAAGTAATCAAGGAAGTTATATGACCAATGATATAGGGTACTATGAAACTAACATTACTACCGTATTTATTGATGCGATCTTAAATTATAAAGGCTTTTCGTTTATGGGAGAATACTCAAATCGTGATGCTGAGGATCCCATCGCAAAAAACTCTGATGGAACAGCTACCGGCCAGATCGTTTCAGAAGGAAACGGTTTAAACATTCAATCTGGTTATTTGTTTAAAAAGAATTGGGAGCTTACCGGAAGGTATTCTTTCATTGACTTAAAATTGAGTGAAATTTCAGAACAATACACGTTGGGAGTTTCCAAATACATTGCAGGACATAAACTAAAAGTTCAATCGGATATCAGTTACTTAACGCTTGACGACATTGGCAGTGAAATCAGATTCAGACTACAGGTAGACATACACTTTTAAAAATAACATTTAGATAACATTTAGATCTTATTTTAATAAGATATTTGAAATTTATAAAAAGACTATGGATAATATATATATTTTAATGATTGTTGCTTTAGCGGTTTTAGCTATCGCAGATTTAGTAGTTGGAGTAAGTAATGATGCTGTTAATTTTTTAAATTCTGCAATCGGTTCGAAAGCAGTTTCCTTTAAAACTATTATGATTGTCGCTAGTTTAGGAGTTGCATTTGGCGCCTTATCATCTAGTGGTATGATGGAAGTAGCTCGAAAAGGAATTTTTATGCCAAGTGAATTTTATTTTAATGAAATCATGATCATTTTTATGGCAGTTATGATTACAGACATCTTGCTGCTAGATTTCTTTAACACGCTTGGAATGCCTACCTCAACGACCGTGTCTATTGTGTTTGAATTATTAGGCGCTGCAGTGGTTATGTCTCTCATAAAAATCAGTGCCTCCGAAGCTGAAACAATTTCAAATCTTGGTCAATATATCAACACTGCAAAGGCCACAGAAATAATTCTTGGAATTCTTCTTTCTGTTGTAGTTGCATTTTCTGTTGGTGCATTTGTACAATATAGTACACGACTACTATTAACATTTAATTTTGAGGAAAAAGCGAAATGGGTTGCTGCCTTATTTGGTGGAATTGCTGCCACAGCGATTACCTATTTTATATTAATTAAAGGTTTAAAAGGTGCCAGTTTTATTTCTGGAGATTTTAAGTCTTATATCTATGAAAACACGTTTACGATAGTTTTTATATCGTTTATTTTCTGGACGACGCTATGCGCACTAATTACTGGAGTCTTTAAAATGAGTGTTTATAAATTCATCATTATCATTGGAACATTTGCAATTGCTATGGCATTCGCAGGGAATGATCTAGTGAATTTTATTGGAGTACCAATTGCTGCTTGGCAATCCTACGAAGCATGGGTAGCTTCTGGAGTTCCTGCGGCTGATTTTAGTATGGAAGTAATGTCTAAAAAAGTACCTACTCCTAGTTTATTGCTGTTTGCAGCTGGTCTAATTATGGTATTGACTTTATGGTTTTCGAAAAAAGCAAAAGCAGTATTAAAGACATCGATTGATTTATCGAGCCAGGATTCAGTAAAAGAAAGGTTTGAGCCCAATTTTTTATCGAGAGGTTTGGTTAGATTTACAACTTTATTATCAAAATATCACCATACGATATTACCTAAAAAAGTCCAAGATAAAATTGAATATCAATTCAAAAAGCCCAAAGAAAGTAAAAAAGCAGCTAAAAAAGACTTACCTGCTTTTGACATGGTTAGGGCTGCTGTCAACCTTATGGTAGCGAGTATTTTGATTTCTATAGCAACTTCAATGAAGTTACCGCTATCTACAACCTACGTAACATTTATGGTAGCAATGGGGACTTCGCTGGCAGACAGAGCATGGGGAAGAGAGAGTGCTGTTTACAGAGTTGCTGGTGTACTAAATGTTATTGGAGGTTGGTTTTTCACCGCTTTCAGTGCTTTTGTTGCGGCCGGGATTATTGCGTATCTCATTTATTTAGGAGGGGCACCTATGATAGCTGTTTTACTATTAATTACCATATTACTATTGGTCAGAAATTATTTAAGTCATAAAAAGAAAGCAGACAATACTTTATTGCAAGACGGCTTAAAGAAAACAGAAAGTAAAACTGTTCAAGGTATTATTCAAGAGAGCGCAGACCAAATTTCGAATGTTGTCTCCAGAACAAATAAAATATATTCGAATATGTTAAGTGGTTTAGCTAAAGAGGATTTATCTAAATTAAAAAAGAGCAGAAAAGGAGTTGAAAAGTTAAATAAAGAAGTTGATGCATTAAGAGATAATATTTTCTATTTCATAAAGAATTTAGACGAAACAAGTGTTCGAGGATCTAATTTTTACATTATTATTTTAGGATACTTGCAAGATGTTGGACAATCTCTTGATTTTTTAGCTAAAGCTAGCTACAAACACATCAACAATAACCACAAAGCACTTCGATTTAATCAAATTAAAGATTTACAAGATATTGATAAGTCTTTCGAAGAATTATTAAATGATATCGAAACAATTTTTAATAGTAGAAAATTCGAAAAATTAGGTGCTATCTTAAATAGTAAACAACGAGCTCAGGATGATCTGGCTATTAAAATTGCAAGTCAGATTACTCGAACACGTGCCGAGGACGACGATAGTCCTAAAAATACAGCTTTGTACTTTAGTTTACTTCTAGAGACTAAAGATTTAGTGGCCGCTATTATGAATTTGATTGAAGAATATTACAATAGTTACAATACTAAAAATTAGTTTTAAGGCTTTTTAATCACTTTCTGACAAAAAAAAAGGAAAACATCAGTTTTCCTTTTTTAATTTTAACAGCTGTTTTACTAGGAGCCGCACATTAAACAGTCATCGTCAGGGCCACCATTTTGGGATTTTGATAACATTTCTCTGTATTCCTGGGGGCTCATAGGTTTATCTGATACTGCATTCGTAGCTGCCTCCACTTTAGCCTCTTTAACAGGAACTGTTGGCTGTTCCTTTTCTTCCTTTTTAGACAATGTAAACTTAATTGCATCAACTGCACTTTTTGTTCTTAAGTAGTACATTCCCGTTTTTAGGCCACTTTTCCATGCGTAAAAATGCATGGATGTTAATTTAGCCATATTTGCATTTTCCATAAACAAATTAAGCGATTGAGATTGATCTATAAAATAACCTCTGTGGCGAGACATATCGATAATATCTTTCATACTTAACTCCCAAACGGTTTTATAAAGTTCTTTTAAATCTTGAGGTATATCTACGTTTTGAACAGAACCGTTTTGTCTCATGATTTCTTCTTTTAAATCATCATTCCATAAGCCTAAATTCACTAAATCTTCTAACAGGTGTTTATTAACAACAATAAACTCCCCAGACAATACTCTTCGAGTATAAATATTAGACGTGTAAGGCTCAAAAGCTTCATTGTTACCTAGAATTTGAGAGGTAGAAGCCGTCGGCATAGGCGCAACTAATAACGAGTTACGAACACCGTGCTTCTTTACGCTTTTACGTAATTTACCCCAATCCCAACGACCACTCAATTCTTCATCTTTTATATTCCACATATTGTGCTGGAATTCACCTTTCGATATTGGAGAACCTTTATAACTTTCGTAAGGCCCATCTACTTTTGCCTCTTCCATAGAAGCCGTTACTGCAGCAAAATAAAGTGTTTCAAAAATTTCTTGATTTAATTTTTTTGCCTCATCACTGGTAAATGGCATGCGTAGCATGATAAATGCATCCGCCAAGCCTTGAATACCTAGTCCAATTGGACGGTGCTTAAAATTAGAATATTCCGCTTCAATTACAGGATAATAATTACGATCAATTACTTTATTTAAGTTTTTAGTAACTCGTTTTGTTACTCTAAATAATTCTTTATGATCAAACTCTCCGTTTTTAACAAACATAGGGAGTGCTATAGATGCTAAATTACAAACCGCTACCTCTCCTGGAGAAGTATATTCCATAATTTCAGTACATAAGTTAGATGAACGAATAGTTCCTAGATTTTTTTGATTACTTTTTCTATTCGCTGCATCTTTATAGAGCATGTAAGGAGTCCCGGTTTCAATTTGAGATTCTAATATTTTCTCCCAAAGCAATCTTGCTTTGATAGTCTTTCGCCCCTTATCTCTTGCTTCATAATCCAAATACAGCGCATCAAACTCATCTCCATGAGTATTGTACAAATCTGGACATTCATTGGGACACATTAAGGTCCAAGAGCCATCTTCTTGAACTCTTTTCATAAATAAATCTGGTATCCACATCGCATAAAATAAATCTCTTGCTCTCATTTCTTCTTTACCGTGATTCTTTTTTAAATCTAAGAATTCAAAAATATCAGCATGCCAAGGCTCTAAATAAATAGCAAAAGAACCCTTTCTCTTCCCTCCACCTTGATCTACATAGCGAGCTGTATCGTTATATACTTGCAACATAGGAACAATCCCATTTGAAGTCCCGTTGGTTCCTGATATATAGGACCCTGTTGCTCTAATGTTATGAATAGACAATCCAATTCCACCAGCAGATTGAGAAATTTTTGCAGTTTGTTTAAGAGTATCGTAAATCCCATCGATACTATCATCTTTCATGGTTAATAAAAAACATGATGACATTTGTGGTTTTGGAGTTCCACTATTAAATAAAGTCGGTGTTGCGTGAGTAAAGAAACGTTTGGACATTAATTCGTAGGTTTCTATAGCAGCAGGCAAATCGTTCAAATGAATTCCTAAAGAAACTCTCATTAGCATATGTTGTGGTCGTTCCACAATATTTCCATTTAATTTCAATAAATAGGATCGTTCAAGAGTTTTAAAACCAAAGTAATCGTATCCAAAATCGCGGTTATAGATGATTGTTGAGTCTAATTCATCTGAATTTTTTTCGATAACCTTATAAACTTCATCACTTAAAAGAGGTGCTTTTTTTCCTGTTCTTGGATTTACGTATTCGTACAAATCTTTCATTACTTCAGAAAAGGTTTTCTTTGTGTTTTTATGAAGATTTGATACTGATATTCTTGCTGCCAAGCGGGCATAATCTGGATGTGATGTCGTTAAAGTCGCTGCTGTTTCGGCTGCTAGATTATCTAACTCGCTAGTGGTCACTCCATCATAAAGCCCTTCAATTACTCGCATTGCTACTTTTACAGGATCTACAATTTCATTTAACCCATAGCACAACTTACGTACTCTTGCCGTAATTTTATCGAACATGATTGGTTCTTTTCGGCCATCTCTTTTGATTACATCCATTTTGGTCTTTTTTTTATAATTAATTTTTTGAGCAAAGAATACTTCACCCATTATCTACAGTAAAATGTAGGTATTAGTAAGATTAAAAAATTCGTCCTTTGAAGGGAAACGAAAATTTTAAAAGTCTGCGTCGAAACTTATTTTTCCTGATTCTTCATCTTTACCAGCGTTTGCAACACCGGCTTTTTGATATTCTGAAACTCGTTTTTCAAAGAAGTTAGTTTTTCCTTGAAGGGATATCATATCCATAAAATCAAATGGATTTTTTGTATTGTATTCTTTTTCACAACCAAATTCAACCAACAACCTATCGGTAACAAACTCAAGATACTGCGTCATTAATTTTGCGTTCATTCCAATTAAACTCACTGGTAATGATTCTGTTATAAATTTACGCTCAATATCTAAGGCATCGATTAAAATTCCTCTGATTCGTTCTTTTGGAACTTTATTGATGATGTGGTTATTATGAAGATGTACTGCAAAATCGCAATGCAGTCCTTCGTCACGAGAAATCAACTCGTTAGAAAAAGTTAATCCTGGCAACAGGCCTCTTTTCTTTAACCAAAAGATAGAACAAAAACTACCCGAAAAGAAAATTCCTTCTACAGCTGCAAATGCGATTAATCTTTCAGCGAAACTTGGACTGTCAATCCATCGTAAAGCCCATTCTGCTTTGTCTTTAATCGCAGGAAAAACCTCAATTGCTCTAAAAAGTGCGTCTTTCTCTTTATCATCACTAACGTAGGTATCAATTAATAATGAATACACTTCAGAATGGATATTTTCCATCATAATTTGAAACCCGTAGAAAAACTTCGCCTCAGTATATTGTACTTCTGAAACAAAATTTTCTGCTAAATTTTCATTTACAATACCATCGGAAGCTGCAAAAAAGGCAAGAATATGCTTGATGAAATAACGTTCGTCATCGTTCAGCTTTTCTTTCCAATCGATGATATCTTGATGCAAATCAATTTCTTCAGCAGTCCAAATACTCGCTTCTTGTTTTTTATACCAATCCCATAGATCATGATGTTGGATCGGGAAAATCACGAATCTATCTTTATTTTCTTCTAAAATTGGTTCTACTAAACTCATATTCGGCTTGCTTAAAAAATTATCAAAATCACATGTGGTTGTGTTCTAACAAATATGGAAATTTTTATCAGTTATTTTAGAAATATTTTTTTTAGGTTTTCAACAAAGTTTTCAACATAACTATTTTTTAAGATTATTAATTATTTGTTAAAAATATTTATTAATTAACTGATTTTCAGTTGTTTGTAATTAACAAATATTTTTATAAACAAACCGAAATTTTACGGTTGATAACCCTAAGGAACTCTTTTTTTACAATAGATTAGAGGTGAAATAATGATAAAATTTAGCGATCAATTTTTAAATAATTTATTAGAAAAAATGTTGCTTGTTTTTTAAAATAAAAGCAGATTTTAAAATTTAAAAAGAAAAAAAAGAAAAAAAACTTATAATTCTGAAACCAATTTTTCTAATTGTAAAAACCAATTTAAACCAAACTTTCGAATTAAGGCTTCTTTAGTAAATTTATAAACTGGAACCTTTAATGTATTCCCTAAAGAGCAAGCAGCATCACAAATAGGCCATTTATGATAATTGACAGCAGAGAATTCACTGTACTCCTGAACCCTAACTGGATACAAGTGGCAAGAAATTGGTTTCTTAAAATCAATTTGACCCTCGTTAAAAGCATCTTCAATACCACAAGAAGCAGTCCCATTATCTGAAAAGGTGACGTAAGCGCATTCTTTTCCATTCACTAATGGCGTCTCTAATTCTGAAAGGGCGGTCATTACATGAGTTCCTTGATTTTCAATTGCTTTTATACCTTCTGGACGCAAATAAGGCTTCACTTTTGGATAAATATTTTTAAGAATTAATACTTCTTCTTCTGTTAGTGGAGCGCCCGCTTCACCTTCAATACAACAAGCCCCCTTACACGATGCTAAATTGCAAACAAACTCTTTTTCGATAATATCTTCCGATACAATTGTTTTTCCTAATTGAAACATTTAGCAAAAATAATACAATTATTATCGTTTTATAATTAATTTTGTCTCATTAAAAAATCGATATCATGAATTTTAATTTTAAAGAAATTTTAACTGCTACAATGATTTTGTTTGCCGTTATAGATATTGTAGGGAGCCTACCTATTATTATTTCTTTACGAGAAAAGGCAGGACATATACAATCTGAGATGGCTTCAGTTATTGCCGCTGTATTGATGATCGCATTTCTTTTTGTTGGAGAACAAATACTAAGCTTAATTGGTATTAATGTGAATGAATTTGCAGTGGCTGGTTCGCTGATTTTATTTTTTCTAGCTTTAGAAATGATTTTAGGAATTACTTTGTTCAAAGATGATGAAGAAAGCAACCCAAAGTTAGCCTCGGTATTCCCGTTAGCATTCCCTTTGTTAGCAGGACCAGGAAGCTTAACAACCCTTCTTTCTTTAAGAGCAGAATTTAATACCTCCAACATTATTATTGCCATCGTTATCAATATTATTTTCATTTATATTGTTCTAAAAACTTCTGGAAAAATCCAACACGCTATTGGTAAAAACGGTATTATTATTATCCGGAAAGTTTTTGGAGTTGTTTTACTAGCTATTGCCGTAAAATTATTCACAACAAATATTCAATTGTTATTTAATTAATAAGCCCATGAAATATTTCTCGTACACACTAATTGGAATCGCAATCTTATTGATTGGTTACAACAGTACTTTTTTAGATTTTAAAAACTTATTTAATGACGATAGTGGTGTTGCCCTAATTGGAATTATTACAGCTATATGCGCCATCTTGTTGGTTTTGATTTTAAGAATTTCAAAAACTATAGAAAAAAAGAAGAGTTATTAATTTTTCGCTTAATAGCTAACTGCGGTCAGCTTCCAACTTTAAAACTTTTTGAATCATTTCATCATCATTATTTAAAATTAATTCAAAGGCATTGGTTCCATATAACTGTTGAGCAATACTTGCCTTAAGTATTATTTTTATATGGTCTTGATATTGTTTAAATTCTACTGGCTCATTTATAATTCCCGAAAAACTTAAAAACTCGTTTAAAAGCGAATCGTTAATTTGAAAATCAGCAATAAAATCTTCGGCTGTTACCTCATTAAAATCAACTCTATTCTGTTCTAAATACTCAAAAACAAAATAACTCGCAAAGCCACTTCTGGAAATATATTCTAAAGTTTCTTTTTCGATACTAGTATCTTTTGGCACAAAAATGTCAGGAATAATACCTCCCCCTCCGTAAACAATCTTTCCTTTTGGAGTCACAAATTTTAAAGAATCTGTTACTTTTATACTATCTATGGTCACCATTTCTCCGCTATAGTATCTATTTTCATAATCTTGATAATAAATATCGTTGCCCTCTCCGTAAGGTCTTTGTATGGACCTACCTGTTGGGGTGTAGTATTTAGCGATGGTTAATCGAACGGCACTGCCATCTCCAAGAGCCATTTCTCTTTGCACGAGTCCTTTCCCAAAAGATCTTCTTCCTATAATTATTCCCCGATCATTATCTTGTAACGCTCCAGCAATAATTTCGCTTGCAGATGCTGTATTTTGGTTAATAAGAATATATATTTTTCCATCCTCGAAATCCCCTTTTCCGGTCGAATATGTTTTTTCTTCCTTTCCACTTTTATTTTTTGTTATTAAAATTAACTGATCTTCTTTCAAAAATTCATCAATCATTTTTTTTGCAGTAAAAACGTAACCTCCAGGGTTATCTCTTAAATCTAAAACCAAGCCTGTAATTCCTTCTTTGATTAAATGATCCAAAGAAACTTTAAATTCATCGTAGGTTGTTTCGGAAAATCGATTTACCTTGATGTATCCTAATTTATCCTTAAGTTTATAAGATGCATCAATACTAGTTAGAGGAACTTCTTTTCTTAAAATATCAAAATCTAGTAACTCTTGGAATCCTTTTCTGTAAACGGTTAACGAAACCTTTGTATTTCTTTCTCCCTTTAAACGACTGGTTATACTATCTTTATCAATAGAGCTGCCAAAAAGTTGTTGATCGTCAGCATATAACAAACGATCTCCAGCTAAGATCCCTGCTTGCTCTGCTGGACCACCAGGTATTGTTTTAATAACAGCTATAGTGTCTTTATATACATAAAATCGAATTCCTATACCCACGAAATTACCACGCATATCGTCTGCACTTTCTTGATACAGGTTTGCAGGAATATAAACGGAATGAGGATCTAAATTTTCAAGAATTCCATTAACAGTAACATCCACAATACTGTCCGTATTCACTTTATCAACATACTCGTAATCTATGTAATCAATTAAGCGATTGAGTTTGTCTTTTTTTGAATTAGAAGCAAATATTTTTTCCGAAGTATCAAAATTTAAAAGAGCCCCAAAAAAAATACCAACAACCATAGCAAATCCAAAGAGAAGAGGCACATATTTATTGGACAAATTCATTGGTTATTATAGCGTCGTTATATGGGTAACACGAACGCCTGCTTTTTTTAGAAATTCGACTCCAGAAGTATCTTTATATTCGTCTATGTAAACCAAACGTGTAATTCCTGCCTGGTGAATTAACTTACTACAACCTTGACAAGGAGACATGGTGATATACAGCGTTGCGCCCTGGCATGTCTGATTTGAGGAGGCTACCTTTAAAATAGCATTAGCCTCTGCATGTAAAACGTACCATTTTGTATACCCTTCGTCATCCTCACAAATATTTTCGAATCCAGAAGGAGTCCCATTATAGCCGTCACTGATAATCATTTTATCTTTCACAATTAACGCCCCTACTTTTCTACGATCACAATAGGATAGTTGGCTCCATTCTAGGGCCATTTTTAGATAAGCTTTATCGTATTTTAATTGTTTTTCGGGTTTCATTTTATGAACAAGTGAGATTGCACTAGATTAGGAACGAATTTAAAAGGTTTCATACATAATTAAAATTTAAGAGCGTTAAATATTGTATAAATTAGAGTGGCCAAGTATTTTGGAGCATCGGTATAATGACTCCTATAACAATGGAGGAAATCACTAGTACCCAATCACGTTTACTAAATCGAAATATGAATTGAAAAAGAAAATTCAATATCAATACTGCAGCGACTACAATAATTTGAGCAATTTCTACTCCTAGCGCAAATTCTAAAAGAGGTAAAATTTCATTACCTCCCGATATCATTTTAAAATAAGTTGCGAAGCCAAAGCCATGTATGAGTCCAAAAAATAGGGTAATGAAATAAAATAAACCTACTTTTTCACTACGGTTATTTTTGCCAGAAGTACCTAAATTATAGATTGCCGTAATTAAAATAGTTACCGGTATAAGAAACTCGATCCATTTACTGGAAACGGAAACCATATTAAAATTTGCTAATAATAAAGAAACTGTATGTCCTAGCGTAAATAAGGAAACCAAAATTATGATTCGTTTCCAATTACTAAAATTATAAGCTGCGACCAATACAATCAAAAAAAGNNATGGTCGTAAGCTTGCCAATCAAGTACGTGCGTCAAGCCCAATTTTAAATAAAGCAAAAATTCTGTCATACTAGGATTTTATTATTATATCTCAAAGATAGCAAATAAGAGTTAAATTTATTTCATGAATTACAGAACTCTCCGCCTTATTCTTTTCTTTATTAAACATTTTGTATTTTTGAGATATCATCATTAAAAAAATAAAATGGAAACATTACAATTAGTATTACAATCCGCAGTAGCCATATCGGTAGTCTATGTTTGGGTTTTTAGATATCACAATGTCTTGAAAGAGTTTGAACAGTTTGGGCTAGGTGATACCACTCGAAATTTGGTGGGAGCCACAAAAATATCGCTGGCTACACTTTTAGTAGTTGGAATTTGGTATGAATCATTAATATTTATCCCCGCTATCTTGATGGGCTTATTTATGGTTAGCGCTCAATATTTTCATTTTAAAATGAAGAATCCCTTTATCCAAAAACTTCCGTCTTTAGTACTTTTAATTTTTTGTCTAGCATTGGCCTATTTTAACTGTCCAAGTTAAATGGAACTAGTTAAAATTTGTGCAGTCGTTTCTAGTCTGTCTTTTATCTGTTATGTAATTTCTTATTTTGTATCTCCAAATATGAAAAAAGAATTTATACGTTATGGCTTACAAAAACTTGGCCTTTTCGTTATCATTCTGCAATTTATTGGTGCTCTTGGGTTAATTATAGGTTTTAAATATCCGCCTATTTTATTATTTTCTTCGCTGGGTCTTTCCTTGCTTATGATGGCAGGCTTACTAGTTAGAATA
>ENA-UZWV01020053-UZWV01020053.1-metagenome-genome-assembly--contig:-Day-3-1m-contig-20053_pt1 | contig 17603 bp, 11 predicted proteins | sample MGYA00260342_ERZ794902 | MGnify/ENA metagenome assembly ERZ794902
AAGGGTTGCTGATACTCAGAAGTGTCTTCGCGTTTCAGGCAAGCATAATGACCTTGAGGAGGTTGGGAAAGATACCTATCACCACACCATGTTCGAGATGCTCGGAAATTGGAGTTTTGGTGACTATTTTAAAGAAGAAGCCATCGCCTTTGCATGGGAGTTCCTTACTGAAGAGTTGCAAATCGACAAAAATGACTTGTATGTAACCGTATTTGAAGGCGATGATGCCGAAGGACTTTCAAAAGATGATGAAGCTATTTCTTTTTGGGAATCACATATTTCACCCGAGCGTATTTTGATGGGTTCCAAAGCAGATAACTTTTGGGAAATGGGCGATCAAGGGCCTTGCGGACCCTGCTCGGAAATCCACGTTGACATAAGGTCTAATGAAGAAAAAGATAAAGTTGACGGTGCTACTCTTGTTAATATGGATCACCCTCAAGTGGTTGAGGTATGGAATCTGGTTTTTATTGAGTTTAACAGAAAGGCCAATGGCTCACTTGAAAAATTACCTGAAAAGCACGTAGATACGGGCATGGGCTTTGAGCGCCTTTGCATGGTGGTTCAAGGTGTGCAGTCAAATTATGACACCGATGTGTTTACGCCAATAATTCGTGAGATTGAAACTCGTACAGCTACTGATTATGGTAAAAAAGAGGAGATCGATATAGCCATTCGCGTAATAGCCGATCATCTTAGAGCGGTTTCTTTTTCTATTGCCGATGGTCAATTACCTTCTAATAACGGGGCAGGATATGTGATTCGCCGTATTTTAAGACGTGCTATCCGATATGGATACACGTTTTTGAATCAAAAGGAACCGTTTATTTTTGCATTGGTCAAAACCTTATCGGACCAAATGGGAGATGCCTTTCCCGAGCTTAAAGACCAACAAGATCTTATTCGAAATGTCATCAAGGAAGAGGAGCAATCTTTCTTAAAAACCTTATCGCAAGGCTTGATAATGCTTGAGCAACTCATGAAATCCAACGCCGGGAAACAACTCTCGGGAGCAAAGGCTTTTGAGTTGTACGATACCTTTGGTTTTCCCGTTGATTTGACAGCGCTTATTTTGTCTGAAAACAACATGACCCTAGACGAGGATGCATTTGCAACCGAAATGGCGCAACAAAAAGCACGCTCTAGAGCAGCAGCACAAGTTGAAACCGAAGATTGGATCGATATTAGAGAAGACGATGAACAGGAATTTGTGGGATATGACTTGCTAAAAACACCTGTTAAAATCGTCAGATACAGAAAGGTTACTACCAAAAATGGCAGCTTATTTCAGTTGGTTTTTAACCTTACGCCTTTTTATCCTGAAGGGGGTGGTCAAGTAGGCGATAAGGGTTATTTAGAAGCGCCAAATGGAAATGTCACCTATATCACTGATACCAAAAAAGAAAATAACCTCATTATTCACGTTGCCAATCAATTGCCAGCAGACCTCAACGGTACTTTTACTGCCGTAGTTGATGAGCAAAAGCGTAACGCTACTGCTGCTAACCATACGGCTACACACTTGCTGCATCAGGGGTTACGTTCGGTACTTGGCGTACATGTTGCGCAAAAAGGATCTATGGTACGCTCGGGATATTTACGTTTCGATTTTTCACATTTTGCCAAGCTAACTACAGATGAGTTGAATGCTGTAGAAGCGTTTGTAAATGCACGAATTCAAGAACAAATTGATTTAGATGAACAGCGTAATACGCCTTTTCAACAAGCTATAGACAATGGTGCCCTTGCCCTTTTTGGTGAGAAATATGGCGATACGGTTCGCAGTATTCGCTTTGGCGAATCTGTTGAACTATGTGGTGGTACACATGTGAAAAATACAGCAGCACTTTGGCATTTTACCATAACGGCTGAAACAGCGGTTGCATCAGGTATCAGACGTATAGAAGCTGTTACGGCTAATGAAGCAAAAAAACGGGTTTACAAGCAGGCAGACACTTTTGAAAAATTAAAAAACCAGCTTAAAAACCCACAAGATGTTATTGCAGCTGTTGCGGCTTTGCAGGATGAAAACAGCAAGCTTAAAAAAGAAGTTGAAACGCTTAACAAGCAATTGGTAGCACAACTTATTACAGAACTGCAGAATAACAGTCTAACAGAAGGAGAAATGTCTGTCATTATAGCGGAGGTTCATTTGGATGGCGCCGGTATTAAAGACGCTCTTTTTAAACTTGGTCAAAATCACCAAAAGTTAATTGCGGTACTGGGAAGTAAGAAAGGGAACAAACCCTTATTATCTTGTTATGTTTCCAAAGCACTTGCTGAAAAGGGTACTTGGCAAGCCAACGCTATCATCAAAGAAATCAGTCCTCATATTCAAGGTGGGGGTGGTGGACAACCATTTTTTGCAACAGCGGGAGGTAAGAATCCAAATGGTATTGCGGCTGCCTTGTCAGCAGCAAAGGATTTACTTCTTAGCTAGTTTGATGGTGGATAAGCCGCTAAAATATCAGTTACAAACGCATTGATTTTTGCTTCGCGTTCTTGTGGTGTACTGCTACTCAATCTGCCAACGCCTTTTCCTTGCCAAATTAATTTTTTGGAAGCCGCATCAATAAGGTCAATATAGAGGACACCACTCGTTGTGGTGTTTATATTGTATGGGCGATTAAATCCCCAACCCCAACCCATGCCTCCATAGGGGCCATAGAATGGACCTCCCCAGCCAACATAGCTTTCACTAACACGCACATTTTTCTCTGCCTTGGTGTGGAAGCTAACCAAAACATTGGGTGTTTCTGAAGCAACAAAGCCTTTTTCTACAAGTGTATTTTCAAGGGCTTTTAGGATCCGTCTTTTGTCTAGGTCTGAAATTTTAGCATCGTCAATTCCAGGTTTGAAAAAAGCAAAAGCATTATAAGAGCTAAAATCAACGCCAGTGTCATAATCTGTACTAACGCGGATAGATGCACAAGAAGTGAGTAAGAGTGCCGCCGTGATGTATAAAAACCGTTTCATAATTGAATTTTTCTAAAAATAAACAAAAAACATGCCGAATGTATATTTAAATATAAATACATAGAATCGCGTATTTTTGAATGTGCACAAACCAATCGCTATAAACGAATACTTACCACTTCCCGAATTTGAGGAAAAAGGAGTGTCGGTATATCTCAAAAGGGAGGATTTGGTTTTTCCACTTGCTTCTGGTAACAAATGGCGTAAACTCAAGTATAATTTTAAAGCCTTAAAAGCTTCTTCTGCCAAAGGAATGCTCACGTTTGGCGGCGCTTTCTCCAATCACCTTGCTGCAGCTGCTGCACTAGCCGCTCAGGAACAAATTCCCATTGTCGGTATAGTTAGGGGAGAAGAACTTGCAAACAAACCATTGAACCCTACTTTGATGCAATGCCAGGCCAATGGCATGCAGTTGGTTTTTGTAACAAGAGCTGAATACAAACTAAAAGCGCTTGGTGAAACGGTAAGTCAGCTTGTGGCTGCGAAAAATTTATTTGTGGTGCCTGAGGGTGGCACCAACAAACTTGCGATTAAGGGATGTATGGAAATTTTGGCAAAAAACGATGTGCGTTTTGATGTTATCGGGTGTGCTGTAGGTACTGGGGGTACCTTGGCTGGTTTAGCAGCGTCGGCTGTCGCGCATCAAAAAGTTGTAGGTTTTCAAATGGTAGATGATGCCACAATCCCAGACCGTATTCGTACCTTTGTAGCAAGTGATAATTGGGAACTCATACGGCACCCGTCCTATGCTGGCTACGCCAATGCCGATAAAAGACTTGTTACATTTGCCAACGAGCTAAACAAAAAAACAGGCTTGCTATTAGATCCTATTTACACGGCACCCATGCTGTTTCAGCTGGTGCAAATGATAAAAGACAATACATGGTCGTTTGGAAAAAACATTTTACTCATTCATACTGGCGGAACGCAGGGAATCGCTGGCTACAATTATCAGTATCAAGCGCAATGGCCAGAACCCTAATCTTTTTCGTTACCGCACTACTGCTTACTTCCTGTGGCTCAAAAAAAGTGGTTTACAATGGTGAAGTAAAGCGAAACGCTAAAAAAATCGAAAACAAGTCACCAAAGCAAACAGCAAAAAAGCTTGCTGATATGGATGCTCATATGCGCATGAAAGTTTACGTACTACAGTATGCACCACTCGCGCAAAATGAGATGAAAAAATTTGGAATACCCGCAAGTATCACCCTAGCACAAGGGCTATTGGAGTCGCAAGCTGGTGTTGGAAAGTTGGCACTTAAGTCTAACAACCACTTCGGAATCAAATGCCACAAGGGTTGGCGTGGACCCAGCGTTTCTCACGATGATGATGCAAAAGGAGAGTGTTTTCGTAAGTATAAAAAAGTAGCACAGTCTTACAGAGATCACTCTGAGTTCTTGCGTTACAGAGACCGCTATAGCAAGCTGTTCAAAATGAAGAAAACAGATTATGTGAGCTGGGCACATGGCTTAAAAAAAGCAGGCTATGCTACAGATCCGCAATATGCCTACAAGCTGATATCACTTATTGAACGCTACGAACTTTGGCAATTCGACGGCAGTAAGGAGCCCATCAAAACAAAACAAGCCAAAAAGGATAAAGTCAAAAAGGACAAGGCTACAACTACTCAAAATTATATGGTAAAACAAGGAGACACCTTATATGCTATTGCCAAGGAATTTGATACTTCAGTCCAAGCCCTTAAGACCCTTAATGCATTGAACTCAAATGAACTGGCTGTTGGCCAACAACTCAAAGTAAAATGATGCAATACCAACGTAGTAGTACCTTGTTCAAGGAGGCAAAAAAAGTAATTCCAGGTGGGGTAAACTCGCCAGTACGCGCCTTTAATGCAGTTGGTGGAACACCTATTTTTCTCACTCACGCCAAGGGCGCTTATCTCTATGATGAGGACCAAAACCGCTATATAGACTTTATTGCATCTTGGGGTCCTATGATTTTAGGGCACGCACATCCCAAAGTGGTCGCTGCCATTCAAGCTCGTGCTGAAAAAGGAACTTCCTATGGCATTCCAACAGCATTGGAAACCGAAATTGCCAAACGTGCGCTTTCCATGGTACCGCATATGGATCAAATTCGCTTTGTGAATTCAGGGACAGAGGCATGTATGAGCGCTGTTCGACTGGCACGAGGTTTTACTGGCCGTGACAAAATCATCAAATTTGCGGGTTGCTATCACGGACACGCAGATGCCTTTTTGATTCAAGCTGGAAGTGGCGCCGTAACTTTTGGTAGCCCCAACAGTCCGGGAGTAACAGCTAGTACGGCAAAAGACACCCTTCTCGCTGCATACAACAACTTGGAACACGTAACTGAAATATTTCGTGCCAACCCAGAACAAATTGCAGCCATAATCGTAGAACCTGTTGCGGGTAATATGGGCTGTATTTTGCCTCAAGTAGGCTTTTTGGAAGGCTTACGTAGTTTATGTGATGCACATGGTGCAGTTCTTATTTTTGACGAGGTCATGACAGGATTTAGATTGGCCCAAGGCGGTGCTCAGGAATGTCTTGGCGTTCGCGCCGATTTGGTTACTTATGGTAAGGTTATAGGCGGAGGTTTGCCCGTTGGTGCATTTGCTGCTCGAAAAGAAATTATGGATTTTTTGGCGCCACTTGGACCTGTTTATCAGGCGGGTACTTTGAGTGGAAACCCATTAGCTATGACCGCTGGATTAACCATGTTAGACTTGTTGCATGCGCATCCTGAGATTTATACAAGTCTGACTGACAAAACCGCATTCTTACATCGTGAGATGGTACCGCTCTTGGAAAAGAAAGGGCTTCCCTATCAAATCAATAGATTGGGCTCCATGATGTCGCTGCATTTTACAGACACGCCAGTTGTGGACTTCGAAACGGCAGCTAAGGGTAATAATGATTATTTTAAAAAGTATTTCCACGGCATGTTAAAACGCGGGGTTTATTTACCACCTAGTGCCTTTGAAAGCTACTTCCTAAACGATGCCATAAGCCAAAAAGACCTCGAGCATACGCTGGAGGCGTTTTCGGAAACGATAAAAGCGTTATAAATTAACTTGGGTCAAGTATTGCATCAATACGCACCACAGCTTCTTGCAAGTGGTAGCGCGTATTTTGATCTGTTTTCCCCGTCAAACTTGTATTGATAGCGTTTTTAAGGTTTACCAATTGCGCCCTGCTCACGGCTCTAATATCTGATTGACTCACAAGTACTCTAGTGCGATTGCTATAACGTCTAGCATAACCTTCTAGTGGCTCTTGGCTTTCTGTCATCAAGTACGCCAAGCGGTCGATATAGGCACGTTGCAAGTTTCTGCGGTAGATACCAATAGCCGTGTTGCTGTATAGCTCACTCCAGATGCCTTTTCGAAGTGCTGCCATCATTTCTATCATTGCGTAAGCATCACTTCCATTGAGCGCTTCGTTTTCCGAGATACGCGCCAGTCGGTCAAAGCTCAATAAACGGTTGAGGGTGCCTGTTTGCGTACGGCGCATGCGGTCAAGTACCCCCGCAAACTCTATTTTATTAAAAATGTCGTTGTCCAACATCCAAGTTGGCGTTGTAAATAACTGTTCTTGTAAGAATTGCATACAAGCACGTTGGTGTTTTTTGTCTACATGTGTATATACCGCACCTTCTTGCTCATAGGTCTTGTAGTATTCATACACGCCCCCAATATTAGCCGCTACATGACCCATATAGCGATTGTATTGACTCAATACTTGGTTGTATAAATCTTGTAAATCGTCATAGTCCTTGCCATCCTCTGCCGTCCATTCAATTAGGTTGGGTACAATTCTTTTAAGGTTTGCAATGCCATAGGCGCTAGCTTTTATGGCATTGTCGCCCAGATCTTCTGTTTGTGAACTAGGGTCAATTGGATTTCCAAATTGTTGGCTTCCGAAACGATACATGGGATCGTCTTGATGTGCTAAAATCCATTGGTCTAAGGTCTCTTTCTCGTCCGTTGCGGTTTCAGCCGATGGAATAGGGCGATAGCCCCAACGAATAGCATATTTGTCATATACGCCAATATCTGGCATCAACGACACATCTCCGTCTCCAGGTTGAGCGATATAGTTAAAACGCGCATAATCCATGATGGAAGGTGCAGTGCCATATTTTTTAGTAAAAGAGGCAGAGCGTAGTGAATCGACAGGGAAAGCAACACTGCTTCCCATATTATGTGGTAATCCAATAGTGTGTCCTACTTCGTGCGCAGAAACAAACCGAATCAAACGACCCATAATTTCATCCTTAAACTCAACCCCTCTTGCTTCTGGGTTTATGGCAGCCGTTTGCACAAAAAACCAATTTCGAAGTAGGGTCATCACATTGTGGTACCAATTGATGTCAGACTCCAAAATTTCACCCGACCGTGGATCACTTACGTGCGGACCATTGGCATTGGGAATCGGAGATGCTAAATAACGCACGACTGAATAGCGTACATCCTCTGGACTCCAATCCGGGTCTTCTTCTAGTGTTGGTGGGTCTTTAGCAAGAATGGCATTTTTAAAGCCTGCTGCTTCAAAAGCCACTTGCCAGTCTTCAATCCCTTGTTTCAAATAAGGCACCCATTTTTTTGGTGTGGCTCTATCGATATAATAAACAATAGGTTTCTTGGGCTCTACTAATTCACCACGATTAAACTTCTCAATATCTTCATCTTTCACTTCCAAACGCCAGCGATCTAAGTAGCGTACTGTTTTGCTTTTTTGTGCGTCTAGGCCGTAGTCTGTTTGCCCTCTTGAAAACCAACCTACACGTTGGTCAAAGTAGCGTCTTTTCATTTGCTCTTAGAGCAGTAAAATCATGGAATTGCTTATTTCCAAGCTTATCGATGCGGTGCTCGAATTGGAGGGCGGAGCACTAGAGCTATAGGTTTTTACATGACGTGCTTCGACATTGAGTGGATAACTTTTAAGCGTATTGATAAACGACCTGGATTTGTCCATGCTCGAAATCTTATAGCTTTTCCTTCTCGAAGCTGGAAAGCCAAGTGCCTTCACATCTGTTTCGAAAAGCTTATTGACCTCAATCACAGTAGAGGTAGAGTCTTTTCCAATAGATTTAATGTCAAATCTGAATAGGATGGGTTCGAAGTTTGAATTGACAACTGCCTCGTGAATGGGCAAGGAGTCGGCTGCTACCACCTCATGTGATACCACACGGAGTAATACTTTCTTGTTGTCTTTTTCCCAACGCAATACCTGAGTATTTTGTTTTCCGCCACCAAAACCGATGCCTGAGGCTGTTTTGGCAATTCGGGTAACCATTAGCATTTCTGCTCCAAATAAGGAGTCTGGAATTTCATAATAGAATTTGTCGTCAACGGTATGCACGTCAAACAACCCCTTGTCTGTAATGGCTTTTTTAGTAATGATCTTATCATAAGGCTTAATACCGTTCTTATCTTCTTTTTTGGGTTTTGGCTTTTCGATTACGGGTGGCTTTTTCTTTTTAAAAAGTTTGCCAAGCTGTGCGTGTGTGGGAACACTAAACAATACAGCCAAACCAATAAGCAGAAGTGATATTTTTCTCATGATTTTTTCTTTAGTATGCTAAAGTGTTGAAAATAGTTCAATTACACAACCCAGCCAGATGGCAGTGTGTTGTAAGCCCCTAAAGTATGTTAAGGAATTAGCGCAAGCTTACCGTCAGCGCATCATCGGTTTTTTTGACTTCAGCAATTGATTTTCCTGTCAATCCTTTGATGGCCTTGTCCCATTTTTTATTGCTAAGCCCTGATTGTTCTTTGAGTGAAGCAAGCGCAATGGGGCTTTCTTTTTTAAGCAAGTCAGCAACGAGTTGTTCCTCTTCCGTAAGTGTTGGCCCTTTTTTCTCTGGGCGCATCTGTGGAAAAAACAACACCTCTTGGATAGAACTGTTGTTGGTCAATAGCATGGTGAGGCGGTCAATGCCAATACCAATCCCAGATGTCGGCGGCATGCCGTATTCCAAAGAACGAAGAAAATCTTGGTCAATAAACATGGCTTCGTCATCTCCTTTTTCAGAAAGGGACATTTGATCCTCAAAACGCTCCCGTTGGTCAATGGGATCGTTTAATTCCGAATAGGCATTGGCTAGTTCTTTTCCATTGACCATAAGCTCAAAGCGCTCTGTCAAACCCGGTTTGCTGCGGTGTGCTTTGGTCAGCGGACTCATTTCCTTTGGATAGTCCGTAATAAACGTCGGTTGGATATAATGATGCTCACAACATTCTCCAAAAAGTTCATCAATAAGCTTTCCTTTGCCCATGGTTTCGTCTACTTCTAGACCCAGTTTTTTTGCTGTTTCACGCAATGCATTTTCATCCATTTCCGAAACATCAATACCTGTGTGCTCTTGAATGGCATCTAAAATTGGCACTCGTGGATAGGGCGCTTTAAAGTTTATGGTATTTTCTCCAACGGTTACGGCAGCTAGGCCATTTGCTGCAACGGCCACTTCTTCAAGCAGCGCTTCGGTTGTTTCCATCATCCAGTGGTAATCCTTGTAGGCCACATAGAGTTCCATTACCGTAAATTCAGGGTTGTGGGTTTTGTCCATCCCTTCATTTCTAAAATCTTTAGCAAATTCATATACCCCATCAAACCCACCGACGATTAATCGTTTTAGGTACAATTCGTTGGCAATACGCAGGTACAGTGGAATGTTCAGTGCATTGTGATGTGTCACAAACGGACGTGCGGCTGCACCCCCAGGAATGGGTTGTAATATGGGTGTTTCAACTTCGAGATAGCCACGGTCGTTAAAAAAAGAACGAATGGTATTGGTAATCTTGGTACGCTTTACAAAAGCATCTTTCACTTGCGGGTTTACAATCAAATCCACATAGCGTTGACGGTAACGTTGCTCAGCATCTGTAAATGCGTCATATGTGTTACCTTCAGCATCTACTTTGGGTAGCGGCAAAGGACGTAGCGATTTGCTCAATACAAACAGTTGGTGCACCTCAATAGTTTTTTCCCCTACTTGGGTAGTAAACATAGTCCCTTCAATTCCTATGATATCTCCGATATCAAGGAGTTTTTTATACACGTCGTTGTACTGGGTTTTGTCTTCATCCGGACATAAGATGTCTCTATTGAAGTAGAGTTGTACCCTGCCTGTAGCATCTTGAAGCTCGGCAAAGCTTGCTTTTCCTTGCACACGCCTTGACATAAGCCTTCCGGCCATGCGTACTTGTTGCCCTTGTTCAAATTTCTCACTTACCGTTGTGGTGTAGTGCGAAACGTCAAAAGCCGCCGCTGGATAAGGGTCAATCCCCAACTCACGAAGTTTTGCTAATTTCTCTCTACGGACAAGTTCTTGTTCTGATAGCTCCTGCATCCCAAATTTTTCTGAGGCAAAGATAACCAATGCGTATGAGTTCTCAAGATATCACGAATTTGTATCTTTGAACTGTCATGAGTTTATTTAGAGTCCTACTTGCCATCTTGTTTCCCCCACTCGCCGTATTTGATAGAGGCTGCGGTTCTATAGTTATCGTTTTCTTACTCACGCTTTGCGCATGGGTGCCTGGTGTTATTGGTGCACTCATCATTCTCAACCGACCGTTCCATTATGAGCCCTAAGCCAAAGGTGCACGTCCGTCAATTGGGATTGGTCACTTATGAGGCCGCTACTGCCTTACAACAGGATTTGTTTCAGCAAACCATCGATCAAAAAATCTACAACCGTCGAAACCAAGACGACCAAACCCCAACCCAAAACCACTTACTTTTTCTTGAGCATCCGCCCGTCTATACTCTTGGTAAAAGCGGGGATAAAAACAACTTATTGGTTAACAACACTACCTTGCAAAAAAAAGGTGCAAGCTTTTTCAAAACCAACCGCGGCGGCGATATAACCTTTCACGGCCCCGGACAGTTGGTGGGCTATCCTATTTTGGATTTGGATTGTTTTTTTACAGACATTCACAAGTATCTGCGCTTTTTGGAAGAATGCATCATTGCTACCCTTGCTGATTATGATATCGAAGCCAGTAGGAGTAAGGGCGAAACGGGTGTTTGGATAGATGTTGACGGCGCCAATCCTCGCAAGATATGCGCCATGGGTATTCGTACCAGCCGTTGGGTAACCATGCACGGATTTGCGTTAAATGTAAATACCGATTTGTCTTTTTTCGATTATATCATTCCCTGTGGGATAGCCGATAAGTCCATTACTTCAATGCAAAAGGAATTGGGCGCAGCTGTTGCCATGCAAGAAGTGAGAAAGAAATTTACGGGACACTTTTCCAGAATTTTTGAGGCTGATATGGCCTAGGGCATTTTGTAAAACCGCAGCTCTTGCCTGTTGTTTTGTGCCGCCAAATATACCGCCGAACCCGGAACCGCTTGACCCAGCATTGCCCATTTGCGTCCTATTACAGGAAAACTATCCAGTAGTTTGGCATCTCGATCAAATACATAAACCTTGTCGGACTGATTGTCCCAAATAAGGATATAGGTTCTGTTGTTCACCACTTGAATTTGTGGGGGCGCATAGACCCCAAAATCCAATTCCACCAATTGCTTGTTGATGCTTACTTTATTTTCAGTCAGTGTGACCAACGTATTCCGATTTGCCGCTATGGCGTAGCGTGTTTCAAAGGGCAGTGCTGTTTTGGTAAGTTTTCCTGTGGTGCTGATTTGAACGAGCCTGTTCTTGTCGTCAATGCTCACAAAACCACTTTGATAGGGATAGATGTCTTGCGTTAATTTGACGTCTGTTGGTATTTTAATACGTGTTTTTCCGGTGCGGTGCAGCAGCTCTCCTTTTCCTGATTTTTGCACAAGTGCAATATAATCTCGGTTACCAATACGGATGTGTTTGGCAGGGTATTTCAGTGCGCTATTGAGTTTGGTTTTACGCCAACCACCAACCTTTTTCATGCTTCTATCATACATGCTCAGAGTGTTGCCGCTACTCAATACTAGACGGTAGTTGCGTTGCTTGTCGTAGTCAAACACCGCGAGCGTGCTGGAAGAGCGCATCCCTTTTTTGCTGTAACCCGAAACCGCATTGCCGTTGCGATCCAAAACTTGAAAGCTTTTAGCTGTTGTAAAGGCCAGTTGCAGTCGTTTGTTGCGGTATAAATCCACTTGGGTTACGGGGCCTAAAATGGCACCATCGAGTTGTTTTTTCCAAACAATCCCACCCGTAGTATCCAACAAATAGAGTTGGTTTTCCTCGTCTTGCACCACCCATTCCAAGGCTTGCGTTTTATGGTTATGCACGGCATAGGGCCCCCAAATTACAGGCGTATCAAACGTTGCTGTGCCTGCCAGTTCAACGGCTTGCGCTTTCTTGCCCTCATCATTGGGTTTCTGTAGGCTTAATGCCACATAAAACACCTCGCCTTCAACCGTTCCCACATAGTCTGCTTGCCTAAATGCACCTAGTGTTACTTTGCTCAATGTTGGCACTATTTCTTTTACTTGCGTTTCAAAATAGGCAGGTGCAGACCACCCCCAGAAACTACTGCGGCTGGGAAGCGTTTTTATATAGGTTTGAAAGCGTTCGTTTTGCGCCAAAACATCGTCTTTGTTAAGTGCGTAAATCACCGATTCTAGTGCGGTCTTGGAAGTTCCCAAATAGAGGTGTTCGTTTAGAAGTGTAGCAAAAGCATAGGTGTTTTGCTTTAGTATTGGCGGTAGCAGATTGGCGATGGCGTTCTCGTCGGAAAAGGCATAGAGTGTTTGTTGCTCCGTTGTGAACTGCGCCTTGGATTTCTTCGCCAAGGCTTGCTTGATGTCCTCGGGTGTTTTGTTTGTATTTACCAATACTACGCTTTCATTTCCCAGTTGCAGTTGGGCAAGTTGCGTGGCATCCATCAGCAGCGAATCCATAGGGGTTTCGGGCAGATTGTGCACCGCCTTAAAGCGCAGTGAGGCTTTTTTGTAGGCATCTAGATCAAAGCTAAACGCTTGAACCGTGTTGGCGTTACTTGGTATATGTGCTGCCAAATCGTGTAAGCTACTGTCTTGGTTTTTGAAGAAAGAAAGGAGGGAGGCACCATTGGCATCCATCACGCCAAAGGCTTGTATATAAACACCGTTGCTGTTGACCGTTGGCACGATTGCGGTCCAATTACTCCACTGCGACCAAGGTACAGGGTTGATGTCGTTAAAAAGCGTATTGAAATAAGGCGCAATGTCTTGTGACACAAAAAAGGTATGGTCTTCTGTGGCGTTGTCATAAAGCTGCTCGAGTTCACTATCAATGCTGTTGGGTGTTGACCGAAGCCGTATGCTGCTTTCCAATAGCAGCTTGCTAGTAGAGCTAAAGTGGAGGCTGTCCCAAGTGGCGTAGTAAGTTGGCGGATTGGCATTTCTTTTGAGCAGCTGTGTTTTGTTGTATTGGAGCGTGTCCACGGTAACGGAGTCGCTGTAAAAGGGCTTTTGTTGGCTTATCAACAGCGGAATAAGCTGGCCTTTTCCCTCGGTGTGAAAGCTCAATTGTCCTGCGGTGTTGGGCGCTATATGATTTAATTCTTCGAAGAATTCCGGCAATAGCGTCGCTGCTGCCATAGCAGCATCTTGTTGATTACTGTAATCGTGCAGCGATTTAAAAGAACTGCTTTTCAGCACCACTACCGCATTGTTTGGTAAATACCCCAGCAGAGATTCTGTTGTGTTTTGTTTGGATTGACAGCCGATCAAAAGGATGCAGGCAGTAAAGAGCAACAATCGATTCATAGTGCAAATTTATAAATCTAAAGAGAGTTGTTTTGGTAATAACGCAAAAGTTTTGCGGTGTATGTCAACAGCCCCATGTGTTCGGATGCCATTGCGGTGTTTGCTGGTTGGGTAACCTTTGTTGGTGTCCCAACCGAAGTGTGGATGCTTTTGGTGGTATTCGAGCATGAGGTCGTCTCTAGTGGTTTTCGCTAGTATGGAGGCTGCGGCTATGTTGAGGAATTTGCCATCACCCCCAATGATGCAGTGGTGCGGAATATCTTGGTAGGGCTTGAATTTATTGCCGTCAACGAGGATGGTTTCGGGAACACACGCCATGGCGGTTATCGCAAGCTGCATGGCTTCTATGGAAGCGTTTAGTATGTTGATTTCGTCAATTCTTTGGGGCGATACGTGCGCAATGCCATAGGCCAGTGCCACGTTTTTGATTTCTTCTCTTAGGGCATGCCGTTGTTTTGCGGTGAGCTTTTTGGAATCAGTGAGTAGGGGGTGGGTATAGGACGCGGGTAGGATCACAGCAGCTGCAGTTACGGGCCCTGCCAAACAGCCACGCCCGGCTTCATCGGTACCACATTCTAGGGTTTGGGTAAGCTGTGTTTGCATCTAGGGACTAAAGTACAAAAGAATGTTTGTTTTCCGTTTGCCGAAAAAGCATTCTTGGATAAGCCATAATATAGGGCAAGTAGCTTACTTTTGCCAGGCATTAACAGCACATAAACCTAAAGCATTTCCATATATGACGGCATTGACCGATATCAAAGACAGCGAACTTCAATGCATCCTCGACGCGCTTCTTGTCGCAGCAGTTCAAATACATGAGGAGGTGAAATCGGGAAATGGCCTAGATGTTACAGCTGTATCAAATGTTTCAGGTGACAGCCAATTGACACTAGACGTACTTGCAGACAGCTATTTTCAAGATACGCTTGCCAGCAACACCCAAGTGAGGTATATTGTTTCTGAAGAACGTCCAAATTTAGTGGCTTACGGCAATGGAGATTACAGCGTTTCCCTCGATCCGTTGGACGGTTCCAAATCGGCTGCGGTGGGTATTCCGCCGGGTGCCATTTTTGGCGTCTTTAAGGATGCACAGCAAATTTCAGATTTTAACGGGCAGCACATCGTAATGGGTGGTTTTTTTGTTTTTGGCATAAACCTAGAAGTTTATTTTTCGCTGCATGGCGCCGCTACAACAGGCGTTTGGGATGCCTGTACCAACAGCTGGACGTTTAGGAGATTACCTGACATGCCCACCAAGAAAATGATAGCCATTAATGCCTCTAATAGAACCAAATGGAACCCTTGGCTGCAAGATTATTTTGACGGGCTGATCAACCATGAGGATGAAAACGGCAATTCGTTTAACCTTAGGTGGTATGCATCTATGGTTTCTGAAATCAAACGACTTCTTTTGGAAGGCGGTATTTTCTCATACCCTAGCGACAAAAGACCGGGCTATGTCAAGGGGCATTTACGCCTGGTGTATGAAGCCATTCCCATGGCGTATGTGTTGGCAGCGGTAGGCGGAAAATCGTCAAACGGCGATGCCTCCATACTTGCCCTCCAAACGACCGAACTCCATCAAAAAACACCGGTGTTTTTGGGTGAGGCTGCCCTAATCACTGAAATGGAAAAAGCTAAAAAGGGGTTGGGGTTGGGTGTTTAGGTTGGAGTAAATCTAAGCCTTGAGTGCCAACGTGCAGGCTTGCTCGTGGGATGGATTTTTACCCTTAAGCATAACTCATAAACAAACTCCGCTATAGTATATAGCCACACAAATGCGTGAGTTATACATATTATATTTATTTATATACCACCAATGTTTTTGTTAGTTTGTCATAGAGGTTTTGGTTGTTTTTATCCCAGAGTATCCATATTACAGGAATGATGGGATAACACAACACGTACTTGAGGCATTCGCGTATGGCGCCATTTTCTGCCTTGTTGAAGTCTGCGCCCGTTTCCGCTGAAATGACCTTTAGGTTAAATATTCTATGCCCTAGGTTTCCACTAAACATTGGGTAGAAGATCGCTCCCACTACGATTCCTGAAACTGCTGAATAAACAACTTCCATTGCGTCAAAACTGTCTTCAATAAGTCCTCTAATTGAACCACCAAATATTAAATAGAACACAATAAATAGTATGCCAAATATGATTCCCTCAACCAACGTGGCAATAAATCTTTCTCCTTTTGAGGCTATGGTATAGCCGTATGCTTCCTTACTCATGTTTTTTGTTTTTATAAATTGTTCAAACAAATGATACCCTACCCCATGGCTGGCTATTCCCCACAAGAAAGCACTCGGCTTAAAAATAAATCTACATCGAGTAGTAGGTTTTTAAAAAGAAGAACAGACTTGGGTATAATGTTCAACGCTAAGTTAACAAAAAATGGTTTAAAGCCTAAGCAGCTGTTGTTTTCGAAATCAATACCTTTGCTAAAACAGCGGAGCGTGCTGCGAATAGTTCTATTCTTGTGTTTCCCACTCTTTGTTTTGGCACAAGCCAAGCCCCCAACAATAGGCTCGCTGCTGCCCAGAAGTCTCAATGAAAAAAAAATCACCCCCAATTCATTTAGCGCAGACACCTTAGATTCTTTGCCAATTAACCCTAGTGCCGCAGGCATCAGCATTACAGATTACCTTATCATCAGCCAGGCACGGGATACCATTCATGTTGACACCACACTCACCATGGCCAAATATTACAAGTTCAACAGCCAGCGTAGAGATAACTTTGCCTACCTGCCACTGAACAATTCCGGTCAAGCCCTAAACCCCTTGTCCTTAGAGGCTTGGCATAAGGAAACCGCACCAGCCGTTGGTTTTAAGGCCAAAGAAAGCCAACGCTTTTTGCCACATCAGTTTGGCTATTACCACGTGCCTACTCCGTTGTCCGAGCTGTTCTTTAAAACCACCCAATCGCAAGGGCAATCCACCGATGTACTTATCACGGCCAACATTCACCCCAGGCTTAACTATGCCATTGGCTACCGCGGACACCGCTCTTTGGGAAAATACCAACACCAAATATCGGGGCGCAGCCAGTTGCGCTTTAGCACACGCTACGAAAACCCCAACGGACGGTATCGCCTGCGTTTGCAAATCATGAATCAAAAAATTTCACAACAAGAAAACGGCGGATTAAACGAAGCCTCCATCCAAGATTTTGAGTCGGGAGACGATGAATTTTTTGACCGAGAACGCCTAGAGGTAAACTTTGAAAATGCCACCAATAACTTTATCGGGAAACGTTACTTATTGGAGCAAGATTATTTGCTGATACGCTCTAATGACTCACTTCAGGCGCCTCGTTTGCGCCTCGGATACCGCATGCAAAGTGATATTCAAGACAATCGCTTTAGTCAAGACCAAGCCTACAGCGGTTATGGCGATTTGGCAGCTGGCTTTTCTAAGCCCAATGACCGTATGTATTACAGCCTTCGTCAATTTGATGCCTATACCATACTCACAAGTCCTACCATAGGTTGGTTTTCGGGTCATATTCGGCACCACAAATACAGTTATAAGGAAGAGGAGCAACTCGTCAATCCTTCTATAAACGAAGATGCCTATTCCGTGGGTGGGGAATGGCGCAAACGATTTGGTAGCTTGGATTTTCGTGCTTCAGCCGAACTCGGCATCAGTGGAGATCGTATTGGGAGTTATGTTTTTGGCGAAATAAAACAACCGCTGTTTTCTTCTTTTACACTAACAGCTGGTCTGCGTTGGCAGCAACAGCACCCAACGTTTGTGTTTGAGCAATTCACCAGCAGCTATGCCGACTACCAATGGAAAATCAACGCTGAAATGGAGCAGCGCACCGCAATTTTTGCGCAACTCTCGCATCCAGATTTTGGCAAATTATCTCTTACCACGACTAATATCAACAACTACGCTTATTACTTGCAGCCCGATGCTGCTTCGCTTGCT
>ENA-UZWV01009462-UZWV01009462.1-metagenome-genome-assembly--contig:-Day-3-1m-contig-9462_pt1 | contig 17561 bp, 15 predicted proteins | sample MGYA00260342_ERZ794902 | MGnify/ENA metagenome assembly ERZ794902
ACAAACAAAACAAAAAGCCTCATCCATTATGGATGAGGCTTTTTTATTACCTTCCCTGCTTTTCGTAATAAGTAAATAGTGAAAATAATATTCATTGTATTGAATGAGTTTTGTTTACAATAGTAATACTATGGACAATCTATTTTGCAGAATCTCAAAAGGAAGTACAGTAAGAAGAACTACTTATAATCAGAATGAGTCTTTTATTTTGAATTAAGACTTCTATTAATAATGAGGATACTAGTAATTTTATCATTGGTAGTTTGTTCGTGTTCTTTAAATAAGAACAAAAACTCTGTCTTTTCTGATCCTTTAACTATGGAATTAGTTAGGTGTAAATATGTAAAATGTAAATCCAGTGAGAGTAGATATCGAGACAGTATTAGGGGTGTTGAAACGACTAATACTATTCAGATAACACGTAAATTTTGATAGTCAAAATTTTGTGCAAACAGAGTTCTATTCGAAACCCATTTGGTATGGAGAAGATACGACTTTCTCTGATACGTTTAAACAAGTTAATAGAGTTTGGTATATGATAAATCACAAAATTCCTGAAGAGTTTTTTAATATAGATTCAATAAATATAGGGAAGTACGGAAAGGAAAGGCTCATTCTACTTCTACTGAGTGGTACATAAAGAATAAGAATCTAGACTCATGTACTTTTAAAGGTGAATTTGTTGTGAAAGTTAGATATGACGTATTTAGTAAATCGCAGTATAGTGGAGATGGATATTTTAACAAGGGTGAGATATTTTGCTTTTCTCCAAAATATGGCTGGGTAATGGGTTATCCATTTTATCAGCACGAGGAAATTTATAGACTTATTGAAATTAAGTCCTTAAAAAGTAGTTGAAAAAAGACCGTTGATTTTGAAGGTCTTGAAGAATGGTTGCTGGACTAGTAATTGTCGTTGATTTTAACAGATAATGTCAAAGTGTTATTATTACTACTACTTCCTTCCTAAACTTTTTATTAATAACCTGGATTGAAGTTTTCCAAAAAAAATGCCTTCACTTTGTGAAGGCATTTTAATCTTCCGAAATTTTATGCTTCAGCTTCTATCATTTCTAAATCGCTTAAGAAACCTTTAAGATTCATAATGATTGGAACGTTCATCAGATCAGATCCTAGTTCATTTGCAAATAAAACAGATACCCAGTCCAATCTGTAAATGGTATCAAAAATGGATTTTAGGCTGTAGTCTGGAACAAAGAGCGGCATAATTTTATTGTTTTCTAATTCCAAATGTGAAATCAGAAAATCAAACCTTGCAGCTACTCTCTCATTTTGATTGGAATATAGCATTATGAAGTTGGTGTCCATCTTATGCGTATAACTCTCTATTTCGTTATGATTTGCCTCTGGCAAGACACTCACAAAACCTTCTAGCTTAGAGTTTTCTTGCAGTTGCTGTGTGAACCTAACAGCTACTGGTGCATACTGCCTGTCACTTACGATTAAGAATTTTTTTCTCGGATTTCCTTTGAAGAAATCGAAAATTTGCAAAGCACTTTGCTTAAGCCTTTCCTTATTTTCATAAATGTGTGCTCGAACTTTTTTAATTACTTCAACATTGTCTACCCCTAAAAGCTCACCAAGGATTAAAGATAAAAAAGTCAAGCCTAAGCCAATAGTCATTCTTGGTTGAAAGCCTGCTTTTAAAGGATATGATTTTAAATTATTTTGTTTAGCTAACTCTCCCAACTTACCTCCTCCTGTGAGTATGACAATAGTTGCTCCAGCTGCTTTTGCTTCAGAAAACATACTTAACGTTTCTTCAGTATTGCCGGAATAAGAGTTTAGTATGACCAAGGTTTTTTCTCCAACATATTTTGGAAGATAATAATCCGCAACTGATTCTATTGGTATAGGGCTTTTGTCATAAAACCATGTTTTCGTAATTACTGCTCCTATTCCACTTCCGCCAAGACCGCCCAATACGATTTGGTCAAATGAGTCAAGTCGGTAACCGTGTGATGAATAGTTTTCTAGTACATAATCAAACTGTTCTGTGAAGTTATCTAATGATGATTCATGTGTTATCATTTCTTATATCTTGTATACCTTTGTAAGCTAGCAAAAATAAAGCACTTGTTTGTTTAACAAACCCACAAAACAATAATATCTACTTAAAATGACTGTAACTTCAAATAACGAAGACCAAAGTAAAGGGGATTCACTTTTTGTCCGCTATACTTTTGTGGTAGATGAAGGTCAAGAACCTCTTCGCGTAGATAAATTTCTAGTAAATAGAATAGAGAAGGCTACAAGAAATAAACTGCAAGAGGCCATTGAAAGAAAGCAGGTAATTGTGAATGAGAAAGCTGTAAAATCGAATTACAAGGTAAAGCCAGGTGATGATATTGTTGTTTTAGTAGATAAAGAGCCAAATGAACTAGAAGTTTTACCAGAGGATATACCGCTAGATGTGGTATATGAAGACGATGATCTGATGATTGTAAATAAAAAACCTGGAATGGTTGTTCACCCAGGTTACGGTAATTATTCTGGAACACTGTTAAACGCACTGGCGTTTAGACTTGATGATAAGGCAACTCATATTGGTAAAAGACCTTGGCTAGTGCACCGAATAGATAAAAATACAAGCGGGCTTCTGGTAATTGCAAAGAATGATGAGGCTATGGCTTTTTTGGCAGAACAGTTCAAGAATCATACGATTGAACGCACGTATCAAGCACTGGTTTGGGGTGATGTAGAAGGAGATGAAGGTACAATAAGTTCTATTATTGGAAGAGACCAATATGATAGGAAAAGGTTTGTGGTCCTAGATAATGACTCAGACAGAGGTAAACATGCTATAACTCACTATAAAGTTTTAGAAAGGTTCGTGTACACTACACTCTTAGAGTGCAAACTTGAGACAGGGCGTACACATCAAATTAGAGTTCATTTAAAGCATTTGGGACATCCATTATTCGCTGATGATTTTTACGGAGGAAACCGAATCTTGAAAGGAGTAGTTTTTAGTAAGTACAAACAGTTTGTAGAGAACTGCTTTAATACTATGCCTCGTCAGGGACTTCATGCTAAATCATTGGGTTTTGTTCATCCTAGATCTAAAGAGTGGGTGCAGTTTGATTCAGAACTATATCCTGATATGCAAAAAGTAGTAGAAAAGTGGAGAAATGCAGCAAAAGCCTATGGCTTTTAGATTGGAACTTGCATTCCGAAAAAGCTTCTTTTTGTAATCAATTTCCCGAAAGTATATTCCTGTATAGTGACTAGTCTATCAAATCCTCTGAATGTAGCAAAGTATCTTTCTGTATCTTCTACGATAGTATGACCTTTTTTATCCGTAAGTGTATTGTCTCCGTCCTGTGAGGTTTTTCTGTAGATATTAATTGATTTTTGATCGCCAGTTTTAAGATTTAAGGTAATCCTCATAAATGGCTTAGTCTGTTTGATTGAGTCTTTTGAACTTTGTTTCAAGTAAGGAGCAAAACCTTCAAAATTTTTAAACTTGAATAATGAGAAGTAACTTTTAGCAGCAGATTGAGTAAACCCAGCAGTGGGAGGGGAGATTTGAAACATTGAATCTTCTCTATTTAGGACAAATGACTCAGTAGGAATCTCATTGTTCTCCACTTCTATTTGAGTAATCTCCTCAGGAGCGTAGTCGAAAATTGTTCTATTTAACCAGTCCTCTGACTTGCAACTAAACTGTGGCCCTATTACTCCAATCAATCCTAAGATGTGTGCGATGTAAGGCACATCAGAGCCTTTTAGATGTATGTAGGAACCTTTTTGATTTTGTACGGCTCTTCCCACATAGTAATCTCGAACCACTTCGTTGTCGCTATAAATCACTATGTGTTTTGAATCTCCTACCATAGACCTTATGACATTCTCTCTTGCAGATTTCTGAACGGGTCCTTTTATTCTGATCTTGGCGAGTGTTTTATTTAATATTTGATTCACTTTAGGCTCAAACGCTAATTGGTCGCCATTTACATACCATTTATTGTCTATTTTCTTTAGTATTACTTCATCTCCCTGTCTGTTTTTCATTTTTATTTGATCTACAGTTTCAATATCAATGATAGCAAAATTGGTTACATCTCGAAGCTGAGCTTCTGAGTTACTGTTTTTGAGAAAAATGTATGCACCAAAACCAATTACTGCTGCTGCTAAAATCCATAAGTACTTTTTCATTCGCGTACTTCAAAGAAACAATGCATAAACTGATTAATAAAATACTTTTTAATGAAGGTCCTAATTAAGTTTACATAATGTGGAACAAGATTTGAATTATTATAAGAGAGATAGATAGACTACTGTTTCGCAGCCTTTTTTATAGCGTTGGAAGTAAGAGAAGCAGTTGGGTGTTGTATATTAAAATAGACAATTATGATGAAGAAATTGATTTTAGCAATGAGTGTAGTTTTCCTTTTGACAGGATGTGTTCAAGAGACAATCGTAATCACAGACCCTTTGATTACAGATGTAGACTTGTATTATGAATATTATTCAGACAATTGGGGGACAACGGTAGAGGGTGAACTTTTCAATGATGGAGAAACTTTTATTGATGCCGTTCAAATAGAACTTAGGTTCTATGATAGAAGAGAACTCATTATCGATTACGAATATGCTTGGATTGATACATATTTTGCTCCAGGAGAGAGTGTAGGCTTTTTTCTTGATTATCCGTACAGAGGAGTTTCTCAAGTAGAAGTATTCATTAATAGGTATGATTAATCTTTAACAATAGGTATTCATTATCTTTGTAAGTAGTTTGGAGATTGGGTTAAATAACTTTTTGGGTTTTGTTCAAAAGAACAAAAAGAGAATAGTCATCTTGGGAGATAAGCACACCTTGAAGGACTGCTTCCCATTGTTAGAAGAAGATCTACCAACGATTCAGGTTCCATATGGTGAAAATTATAAGAACCTTAATACCTGTGAGTTTATTTGGAAAAAACTAACAGAGCTTAATGCTCATAGGAATACAATTCTTCTCTGTCTAGGTGGAGGGGTGTTATGTGATATGGGCTCGTTTGCAGGTGCGTGCTACCAAAGAGGTTTGGAAGTAGCTTTAGTGCCAACTTCTTTGTTGGCTATGGTAGATGCTTCAGTAGGAGGTAAAAATGGTGTAAATTTTATGGGGTTGAAGAATTATATCGGATCCTTCAAAGAGGCTCATCATACTTTCATTTGCACCGAATTTTTGAGAACACTGCCGCAAAAAGAATTCGTTAATGGTTACGTTGAGATGCTCAAGCATGGATTAATTGCGGATAAGTCGCATTATAACTGCGTAAAGATGCTATTCTTAAAAGATGCCACTGCTTTAGATGAAGATTTAATACTGGCCTCTATACGTATCAAACAAAATCATGTGGCTAAGGATTTCAGGGACACCGGGGTAAGAAAAAGACTGAATTATGGTCACACAATAGGGCATGCTATCGAGTCTTATTCTCTAGCAACAAATGATGAGAATCAAGCACTTTCACACGGAGTCTCTGTAGGACTTGGGATCATAGTTGAAAGCTATATCAGTTCACTAGTCAATGGGCTATCAACCGAATCTTTAGATGAGATAAGTATAGTCTTGCGAAAACTACTCATTCAAGTAGAACAGGACATACCCACTTTTGAGGATTTGTGGCCATACCTCATAAGGGATAAGAAAAACGATTCTACCGAAATTAATTGTTCATTACTCAACGATATTGGCAACTGCCAGGAAGATAATAATATTCCTGTCGCGGTTCTGAAACAAGGGTTGGACTATCTTGTTAGATTAAAATGATAAGCATCCATCACCCTACTAAAGTATTAGAGGGTATTATAAACCTTCCAAGCTCGAAGAGTATAAGTAACAGGATGCTCATTCTACAAAAGCTGTATGAACCTAATTTGCAGCTGGAAAATGTTTCAGAGGCTAATGACTCCATTGTTCTACAAAAGCTACTGGCTTCAGATTCTGGCGACTTAGACGTTGAGGATGCTGGCACTGTTTTTAGATTTATGGTAGCATATTGCTCTTGTACTTTAGGCAACTGGAAAATTGATGGTAGTGAACGGTTAAGAAAACGACCTATTTCTCAGCTTGTTGATGCATTGAGAATTTTAGGTGCTGAAATAGAGTATTTGAATGAGGAGGGTTTTGCACCGCTGAGTATAACAGGATGCAAACTCCAAGCTCATCAAAATGAAATCGATTTAAGAGATGCAAAAAGTAGTCAGTTTGTTTCCGCATTGCTTTTGATTTCTCCAAAAATAAAAGGTGAATTCACAATAAGAATCAACTCCAATATGCCATCATACTCCTATGTCGGTTTGACTATATCTTGTATGAGACGAGTGGGTTTTTCACTGTGGAAACAAGGCTCGTTTTTAAGAGTGAGCAAGAAACAACGTTTTGATGGAGAATTCTTTAAGATTGAGCCTGATTGGACATCTTTTTATTATTGGTTTAGTATGGTCCATCTTGCCGATGAAGTTGATTTATTCTTTCCCGGATTGAGGCTGAATAATATTCAAAAAGAAAAGAACTTACTATTTAGAGTTGGTTCTGTAGCTGTTCGTTTTCAAGAAGAAAATGATGGGATAAGATTTACAAAAAAAGATAAATCTGAAGTGGTATATCCAGACAAAATGAATTTTGCTCAGTTTCCAGATAGTTCGATGACATTCGTGGTGTTGCTAGCTTCAGTTACGGAGGGTGTAATTGAATTTACAGGTTTAGAAAGTCTGAAGTACAAAGAGTGTGATCGTGAAGAGGCTTTGGGTTACCATCTAAGTAAATTGGGTGTTGATTTCCACTTTAATAAAGATAGTTGGATAATAGATGCTGCTTGCTTCAAAATAAGTAAAAATATAGTCTTCCCTACTTACGATGACCATAGGATGGCCATGTCTATTGCTCCACTAGCCTTACTATCTCAAATTATAGTTCAAGATCCATCGGTGGTCAAAAAGTCTTACCCTAGATTTTGGCGAGACTTGGAATCTGTGGGTTTTGAGATTAAAGAATTGAATTAATCAGGTTTCCCAAATGCTGAAAACATATAGGATAAACGTTTTAACTTCGTAGCATTGAATACAATTGGTAACAACATAAAGTTGACATCTTACGGTGAATCCCACGGCCCTTCAGTAGGTGCTATCTTAGATGGGCTTCCGTCTAATTTTAAAATTGACCGTTCGTATATCCAAAAGCAATTGGATAGAAGAAAACCGGGGCAATCAAGTATCACCACAACTCGAAAAGAGGATGACGACTTTGAAATCACAAGTGGGTTGTTTGATGATACAACAACTGGAGCACCTATTCATTTTACAATTGAAAATAGAAATGTTCGATCGCAAGATTATGACCACTTGAAAGACGTATATAGACCGAATCACGCAGATTTCACTTACCAAAAAAAATATGAGATCCGGGATTTCAGAGGAGGAGGTCGAAGTAGTGCCAGAGTAACCGCAGGATGGGTTGCTGGTGGAGCCCTTGTGCAAGATTTTATCTCAAAAAATCATAATGTGAGAATCTCGGCATACGTAAGAAGCATAGGCAAGGTAACTATGGAAAATGTTCCAAGATACTATGATGTGAATGAAGTAGATGCTAGTATTGTTAGATGTCCGGATGTTGTATCTGCATCTCAGATGATGGAAGAAATATCCAATGCCCAAGCAGAAAAAGATAGTTTAGGAGGAGTAGTAGAATGTGTGATAAATGGAATGCCTGCAGGAGTAGGGGACCCTGTATTTCGTAAGTTATCTGCACAACTTGCATTGGCAATGATGAGTATCAATGCCACAAAAGGTTTTGAGATAGGTGGCGGATTTGAGATGACAAAATACAGAGGGTCTCAGATTAACGATTCGTTTTCTGCCAATAAGGGTAAAGTAATCACTGAAACGAATCATTCTGGTGGTGTACAAGGTGGAATCAGTAATGGTATGGATATCGTATTTAGAGTCGCTTTCAAACCGACAGCAACTATAGGAATAGAACAAAACACAATTAACAGCCTAGGTGAAGAAGTACTATTAGAGGCAAAAGGAAGACACGACCCTTGTGTATTGCCAAGAGCAGTACCTATAGTAGAGACTATGGCAGCTCTTGTCTTAGGGGATTTTTTAGTTTAATCTTTTGACTTGCTAAATGTATCATAAAGCATTATGCAGGCTCCAAGTACCAATCCTAATATTAGCATGAGATCCGCTCCAGGATAATGTTGAATTTTAAAAAGTACACCAATTATCGTCAAGACTAAAGCGATTAGCCATACGGCACTTGTTATACTTCCACGCTTATTTTCAAAGATCAGTGGACTAGTTTCTAGTGCTACATCCCACGCATATAGTAAGCCTAAAACTAAAGAAAGTGTTCTGAAATAATTCTCTAAGAAAAGTAAAGGTTCCAGTTGCAATAGAAATAACACAAAGAATAGTATCGCACCTAATCCAGCCCAGCTGCCATATGATTTTGGTCTAGCAAACAGTAAGCAACTAATTGTTGCTAAAAGCCAAGATAACTTTGAGTAAAAAACAATATCTCTTCCATAAGGCAGATGAAGAATCATCAGAAGAGCTCCTATTATCAAACAAGCTACGGAAAGCCGTTGAATACGTTTAGAGTAAGAGTGAATTCTGCGCAAAGCTTTGGTCCGAAGATATGTAAAACTAATTCAGGTTGCATCCGTTTATGTGGTGAAATGTCTGTGTTTTCATCATTACATTTGACAGCTCACAGAATTCTGAAATCTCACCCGTGCAAAAAGCAATCATTTCTATATTAGCTAAGTACTTAAACGTTCTGAATATAATTTCAAAAAGAGTTGGAAGCAGACATGCCTTTTTCGTGTTCTGTTATCCTATTCCTGTAAAACTGAAACCTGCCCAACTCAAATTTATTGCTACGAGTAGACAAGGTTTTTTTGATTTTGATGGAAAGAAAGTAGCCACCTACGAATGGGGCAGTGGTCCAGAAGTAATACTCTGCCTACACGGATGGCAAAGTCAGACTTATCGCTGGAAGAAGTTCATTGAAACCTTGGATAAAGAGAAGTATACTCTTTTATCAATAGATGCTCCTGCACACGGTAATTCAGAAGGTAAAATACTTTATCTACCGCTATATGCTAATCTCATTGAGCGTCTCATGGCTGAATATTCACCAGACTATATTCTGGCACACAGTATGGGAGCATTTAGCAGTCTTGCACTGTTTTACGAGAAACCTAAACTTAGTCCAAAGAAAATGGCTCTCTTGGGCACTCCGGGTGAGGTTACAGAGTTTGTAGAGGAATATGCTCGGGTATTGAAGATAAGTGACAGAGTGAAGAAAAATCTTTCGGATTATTTTATTCAACTCATGGGACACGGTGCAGAGTACTATTCTGCAAAAAAGTTTGCTACTAAACAATTAGCACAAGGCTTAATCATACACGATGAAGGAGATAAAGATGCTCCTTTCAGACACGGTTTAGCAGTTCATAAGAATTGGCCCAATAGTGAGATGTATGTAACGAAAGGTTTGGGACATAAGTTACGCAGCATAGATGTGGTCCAGAAAGTAGAGGAGTTTTTTGCACAAGATTGATATACCGTAAATATCGTCTCTAGCTTCAGATGTATTGTTTCTGAAAAAAGTTGTAACATTGGCGAATGAAGAAAGTTGACCTGCATTGGCAGGTGATCATAGCTCTTGTCGTCGGAGTCATATACGCAGTTTTAGCAGTAGTGTATGCGGATTCGTATGATTTTGCAAGCTTTACTAGAGATTACATAGAGCCATTTGGAATAATTTTCATCCGTGTACTCAAACTCATTGCAGTACCTATGGTATTATTCTCAATAATTGCTGGAATTGGGAGTTTGAAAAATATCAAACAACTAGGTAGAGTGGGTGTGAAGACACTTTTAATCTATGTGGGGACTACAATGAGTGCTATCCTCATAGGGTTGTTCTTTGTTAATCTTATCAAGCCAGGAACTTTTCCCTCAGATCAATCACGAGTCGAAAAACGTATAGAATATGAGTTATGGCTTCAAGAAACTCCGGGAGCTCCTAGATTAGACAGCGTTTCATATCTTTCAGATCCTACTTATGCTCAGACTGCTGAGCAAGTAAAGCAAAGAATGGCGTTTCAAACTGTGGATGCTACTACACAAGATAAATTGACTAAAGCAGCCGCAGAGAAGAAAAAAGGACCTCTGAGTAAGTTGGTAGATATTTTCCCTCAGAATATCTTTTACTCCATATCTGATGAAGAAGGTAAATCGAATATGCTTCAGGTTATCTTTTTCGCAATATTCTTTGGCGTTACCTTAGTACGATTACCTAAGAAATTTGCGGAACCTGTTAATGATCTTGTAGTTGGTCTGAATGAGGTTTTTGTAGCTATGATAAATACCGTGATACGCGTGATGCCATTTTTCGTCTTTTGTTTGATGGCAGGAAGTCTAGTTAAATCAGCTGGAGGCAACTTAGATAAATTGAAAGAACAGCTAACTTTTCTAGGGCATTATTCTTGGGTTTTAGTTGTGGCTTTGGTATTTGTTGCATTTTTGTTTTACCCATTATTGATTGCCTTTTTTGCTAAAGGCATGAATATTAAGAAATTTCTAAAGGGTATTCGAGAAGCACAGGTAACGGCATTCAGTACGAGTAGCAGTATGGCTACACTACCAGTGACAATGGATTGTGTACACGACAATTTAAAGGTGCCAAAACCAATTTCTAGTTTTGTTTTACCCATTGGAGCCACCGTAAATATGGACGGAACGAGTCTTTACCAAGCAGTAGCTGTAGTGTCTATGGCACAGTTTCATATGATAGATTTAGACTTCACTCAGCAAATGGTAATTGTACTGACAGCTACCCTTGCCAGTATAGGGGCTGCTGCGGTACCTAGTGCGGGTCTTGTACTGATGATCGTCGTGCTGGAAAGCGTAGGACTTAATCCTGCGTGGATAGCTATAATTTTGCCAGTGGACAGAATCTTAGATATGTGTCGTACGGTAATTAATGTAACCGGAGATGCAGCAGTTTCCTCAATCGTAGCTTCAACGGAAAAATTAGATTAATTGATAAATAAATGAAATCAATCGTGACTCTATAATGTCCAATATAAAAGAACTTTATTCGACATTTCAGGTTCTATTTGCAACTCTTTAACCATGAAAAAAATACTTTACACACTTATAGGAATACTATCATTCCATTTTACCATTGCCCAATGCGGGACTGACGCTTACAATTATGATTTAGTTAAGGATAAATTAGCTGAAGGGGAGAATTACGTAGATTTCATTGAAAGAGATTTCAATTATCAGTATCAAGAAAGCAGCGATGATCTCAAAAACAAGAAAGCCATTAGAACTATTCCAGTTGTATTTCATGTGATCCATGCATACGGAGAGGAGAATATTTCAAAAGAGCAAATATTAGATCAAATGAGAATCATCAATGAAGATTTTCAACGTAAAAATTCTGATGCTTCAAAAACCAGAACATTTTTCCAAGGAAGAGCCACAGATATGGAAGTAGAGTTTAAGCTGGCAAGAGTTGCTCCAGATGGTTCTTGTACAGAAGGAATTACTAGAACATATGATCCTGTCAATACAATTGAGGATAGAACAGATAACGATCAAGAAGCTAAAGCTGCTGTTACTGTTTGGGATCCTACTAAATATATGAATGTATGGGTTGTAAAGAATATAGAGAATGGTGTAGAGGGCCAACGAATACTAGGATATGCTCAGTTTCCTGGACAAGGGACGAGTACTGATGGCATCGTAATGGTGCACGATCACTTGGGCGGAATTGGTACTTCAAGTGCAGCAAATGCTGGAAGGACTCTTACACATGAAATAGGACATTGGCTCGGGCTTTATCATCCTTTTCAAGGGTCAGGAGGTTCGTCAGGGTGTTTTGGTAGAGGAGATAGAGTAGATGATACACCTCCAGTTGCAGAACCTTCATACGGATGTACAGGCTCTCAGAATCCCAATACTTGTAGTGGAGATTTCCCGGACGAAGTAGACAATATTGAAAATTTTATGGATTATGCTAATGGGAATTGTATGAATATGTTTACCAATGGCCAAAAGACTAGGATGAACTCCTACTTAGCTTCTTTCTCATTACGGGGAAATGTGATTTCATCTCAAAATCTTTCAGTGACTGGAGTGAATACCAATCCAACATGTGCTCCAATAGCTGACTTTTGGTATGGTCGGGAACAAAAAGAAATCTGTGCAGGTGAGTCTATGACATTTGAAGGGTTGAGTTATAATGGTGATGTGACCACAAGAACGTGGACTTTTGAAGGTGGCACTCCTGCTATGTCTTCTGATCAAAATCCATCTATTGTATACAACACACCTGGTGTTTACAAAGTGGAGCTTGAAGTTTCTAATGCTACTGGAAGCGATAAGATTACCAAGACATCTTTTGTAACTGTGAAGCCTGCTATATCTGAATTAAAAACACCATACAGTGATGATTTCTCAACAGAAATTGATGGGTGGGATCTACAATATGATGGTGAAACTGGATGGAGAAGAAATATAGCAAGAGGCTTCTCAGGTAATAATTGTCTACAAATGATTATTGACCAAAATTCTCCAACTGCAACACGCTATTCTGCAATAATGGCTCCGATAGACATGACAACAAATACGGGTGAGCCAAAGCTACATTTCAAATATGCTTATGCACAAAGAAGTTCTTCCACCACTGAAGTTTTGCAAATCCTAGTTTCAGACAATTGTCAGCAGTCTTGGAAATCTATAGTTGGCTACAACCGAGGAAACCTTTCTACTGCTGGTATTTCCGCAGGATGGAGACCTTCTAGCACTGATGACTGGGCAGCTAAGGAAATTGACCTAAGCTCATACAGCGACGCTGAAAATCTATATATACGCTTTGATGTGATCAGTAATGCAGGGAATTCTGTGTTTATTGATGACATAAATTTGGGCTCATACGCACTGTCTGTGGATGAGAATTTCACTCATTTAAAATTTGATTTGGTGCCGAATCCTGCTCAGAATTTGATAGAGGTAAGATTAGCCCAAAATGTAAATCAAGGCAATGTTTCCATTGTGGATATTACAGGTCGATTACTTTTGCAGCAACCAATTACCTCATCCTCAGAGCAGATTAATACTTCTGAACTGACCAACGGAGTTTATACAGTAATAGTAAATTCTGAAGGAAGGATGTGGACTAAAAAGCTAATAATCAGCAAATAATGTCAAAAAATCTCGTAATCGTTGAGTCCCCAGCCAAGGCAAAGACTATTGAAAAGTACCTGGGTAAAGATTATACAGTAAAATCTAGCTTTGGTCATATTCGTGACTTAGCAAAGGGTGATGATGCTATAGATTTAGAAAAAGGATATCTCCCAAACTATATTGTTTCACCAGACAAAAAGAAGATAGTTACGGAACTAAAAAAACTAGCAAAAACCGCAGAAACTGTATGGTTAGCATCGGATGAGGACCGTGAAGGAGAATCGATATCTTGGCATCTTGCTGAGGTGTTGAATTTAAAGCCTAGTAATACAAAACGAATAGTTTTTCACGAGATTACTAAGACGGCAATACTCAACGCGATTGAAAATCCAAGAAAGATAGACCAAAACTTAGTGAACGCTCAACAAGCACGTAGGATTCTTGACCGATTGGTAGGTTTCAAACTTTCACCAGTTCTTTGGAGAAAGGTTAAGCCTTCATTAAGTGCAGGTAGAGTTCAGAGTGTAGCTGTTCGACTAATAGTAGAACGCGAGAGAGAAATACAAGCTTTCAAAACGAAGTCTTCGTTCAAGATTCAAGGTCTATTCGAAGCTTCAGGTAAAGGTATAAAAGCCGATATAAGCAAGAGACCTGAGTCTAGTGAAGAAGCCAATTTATTCTTAGATAGTTGCATAGGGGCCAATTTCAAAGTTGGAGATATCAAAGTTTCCCCAGCAAAGAGAAATCCAGCTGCACCATTTACGACTTCTACCCTGCAACAAGAAGCCAGTAGAAAACTCGGGTATAACGTATCAAAAACAATGATGCTTGCTCAAAGACTTTATGAAAATGGGCATATCACGTATATGAGAACGGATTCCGTAAACTTATCTGAGTTTGCCAGAGAATCTGCTAAGACTTCCATAGTCAAAGATTACGGACAAGAATACAGCAATCCAAGAAAGTATACAACCAAAAACAGTAGTGCTCAAGAAGCTCACGAAGCCATACGACCTACAGATTTCAGTGTCTCTTTAGCAGGAGCAGATGATGGTCAGAAAAGACTTTATCAATTGATTTGGAAGCGTTCGATATCTTCTCAAATGAGTAGTGCAGAATTAGAGCGTACAACTATTGATATTGTAAATGATAAGAATACAGATGTATTCAAAGCGAAAGGTGAAGTAATCAAATTTGATGGTTTTCTGAAAGTATACCTAGAAGGCACTGACGATGAGGATGAAGAGGAAGATAGTGGATTATTGCCGAAAGTTACAGTCGGCCAAGAGTTAGGAGTGCAAGAGATGTCCGCTACTCAGAGATATACACGACCGCCAGCAAGATTTACAGAAGCAAGTCTTGTGAAAAGGCTAGAAGAATTAGGTATTGGTAGACCAAGTACATATGCACCTACTATTTCTACAGTGCAAAAAAGAGGCTATGTAGTGAAAGATGAGATCGAAGGGAAGCAAAGAGAGTTTGAAACACTTATTTTTGAAGATGGCAAAATCACTAAGACTACGCAAATAGAAAACTACGGTGCGGATAAAAATAAGATGCACCCAAGTGATATTGGGAAGGTAGTAACAGAATTTTTGATAGAACACTTTGGAGATATCATGAATTATGGTTTTACTGCTTCAGTAGAAAAAGAGTTTGATGAAATCGCTGAAGGGATGAAAAATTGGTCTGAAATGATAGACTCATTTTATAAGCCATTTTATAAAACTGTAGAGACTACTTTAGAGCACGCAGAACGAGCTTCAGGAGAAAGAGCATTAGGAGATGATCCGAGGACTGGAAAACCCGTAATCGCACGAATAGGAAGGTTTGGTCCAATGGTTCAGTTGGGCGTTCAAGATGATGAAGAAAAACCGCGATTTGCTAGCCTAGCTAAAGGCCAGAATATAGATACTGTAACATTGGAGGAGGCTTTAGATTTATTCAAAATGCCTAGAGTTCTTGGTGAGTTTGAAGATAAGCCGGTAAAAGCAAATATTGGTCGTTTTGGTCCCTATGTCCAGCATTTGAAGATGTTTGTTTCTATACCTAAGGATGAGGACGTAATGACTATAGAACTTCCAAGAGCTATTGAACTTATAGAAGCTAAACGAATTGCAGATGCCAATAGAATCATCAAGATATTCGAGGAAGAGGATATTCAATTACTCAATGGGAGATGGGGTCCATATATCAAAGCAGGAAAGAAAAATTTCAAGTTACCTAAGGATCTCGAAGACCCAAAAGTTTTGACACTTGATGAGGTAAAGCACATTATGGAGAATCAACCTGTGAAAGGTAAACGTGCCCCCAAGAAAGCTACAGCGAAAAAGACTACTGCTAAAAAGACAGCTAAGAAAAAGTAATATCTTTTTCATTAGTTATTACTCTGAAAAATAAGACATCATTTTTCCCTAGAGGAAAAGTCATTTCTCTTCTATTTGATCATTATGGCTACACTTGCATCATCGCGGCTGCAATGAATTCAATATGATAAATAAGGATGAAATAGAGGCTATGCTTTATCTGCTTGACGATTCGGATGAAAGGGTCGTAGAAGAAATCGAGTCTCGAATACTCGCAGAGGGGCCAGAAGTGTTGCCTATCTTGAATGAATATTGGAATGCTGATAATAACCCAGAAAGAATAGCGAGTATACATTCACTTATAAAACAAATTAAACAACGTAGCATAGTAGAAGATATGCGAACTTGGTTGATGGATAGTGAATCGGACCTTTTGGAGGGTATGATCATTATAGAAAAAATTGCGAATCCGAATTTAGATAAGCAGCTACTAGAGAATAAACTTGATAAGATAAAGCTGGATGCTTGGCTTGAACTCAAATATGATCTAACTTCATTTGAGAAAATTAAAATCTTAAACCATATTCTTTTTGATTTACATGAGTTGAGTGGTGATACTGAATCCTATCATAGTAGCAAGAACTCTTTTCTGTCTTCTGTTCTCAATAACAAAAAAGGTAATCCTGTGAGTCTTGCTATTATCTATTCTATTATAGCACAGAAATTAAATATACCTGTATATGGTGTCAATTTGCCTCAACATTTTATTCTTGGGTATGTAGATGACTTCGAGTGGCCTCCTTTGCTTAGATTCAATGATGAATCTGCTATAGGTGATGATGAAGGTGGGAATATTATGTTTTATATCAATCCATTCAATAAGGGACTGATTTTCAATAGAGAGAATATTAATAAATTTCTCAAACAACTGAAGCTAGAACCGAAAGACGAGTATTATAAAACTTGTAAGAATAAGGATATCATAGTCCGTGTACTAAGGAATTTAGAGGTTTCTTATGCTAAGGAGAATAGTGTATATAAATTAGACTTAGTGAAGCGTTTGCTATCACTAATGAGCAGTTGAGGCACCTTTATCATAAAAGCTATATAAAAGAAGCTCCCGTTATTTGATTTGAAAAGTATTAAGTTTGATAAGTAATGGATATTAAAAAATATAACCAAAAGTTGCTTGCAATTATTGGTACCGGTGTTGTTATTTCAGTTATTGTTGGTCTAATTGCTGCCTTAGTTGGGTTTATTTCTAGTCTGAATTTTGGTAACAAACCAAGAAGGGATAGCGGGATTGTAATAGACCGTAACCAAATTGTAGATACTGCTAATACCTCATTTACACAAGAGATAAGTGTTTTAGAACCTTATCAGCTAGATACAGTATTGCCCGTGTTCCTTATTCCGATAGGTCAAAAGGATCAGGAGACCTCTATTTCAAAGGTGTATACTGCAGGCTTAAGTATGGAGAGTTATGAGTTAGCGGAAGATTATTACTACTCTAGTTTCAGTGGGCTGTATAATAATTTTGTGCTAATAGATTATGTGAGAGATTTGAAGATTCCATTATTTGATTCAAAAATTGCATTGACTGAATGGGCTTATATGAAAGTAGATGGTTCAAAATTGGTGATGTTCAAAGGAACAAATGTTGATTTAAACGATGATGGCCTATTAAACGATGATGACTTTCAGAGTCTATTTGTGTACGATATAGAAGCTTTAAAAATGAAGGAATTGAGATTTGAGAATCAGACCGTACGCTCATTTGAGCCACTTTCTCTTACAAGCAAGATCTATGTGCGTACTGGTAAGGATATAAATCAAGACAACCGATTTAGCAATTACAAAGAACCTACAGATCTATATATCTATGATGTGAAAAGCGGAGAGAAAGAAACTCTAGTCCCAGAAAGGATAAAAAGGAGTATTCAAGAAATCTTAAGTAAATAGCTCTTGGTTACCATCCAAGTACTTTAGCAAAAACCAGTGGAGCTACAATTGTAGCATCACTTTCTATGAT
>ENA-UZWV01013300-UZWV01013300.1-metagenome-genome-assembly--contig:-Day-3-1m-contig-13300_pt1 | contig 17477 bp, 18 predicted proteins | sample MGYA00260342_ERZ794902 | MGnify/ENA metagenome assembly ERZ794902
TCGAGACAACCACAGGAATATTATTTTTGCGGGTCGCGGCAATGGCATCGCGGATAATATCGGAGGCAAAGGCGCTGCCACCGGGGCTGTCTACCCGCAGCACCACCGCTTTCACCTGTTCATCATTGCGTATGTCTTGAAAGATATTGGCGATAGTGTCGCCACCCACTGTGCCCTCGGGTTGGTTGCCGTCGAGAATGTTACCGCTGGTGACCACTACGGCAACCTGGGGTTTATTTTTATCGACGCTATTAAGATTGCCCAGTTTGATATGGTTGAGGTAGGCGGGCATTGAAATACTGGCAAAATCTCCGTTGGCGGTGGGCAGTATCTGTTGCAGGTAGTTGTGGGTTTCAGTTCTTGTGGCAACCCGATCAACCAGACCCTGATCCAGGGCCAGCGCGGCGACATCACCGTTGGCAGCGGCTAACCGGTTGTGCATGTTGTTCACCAGATCGTCGATTGCGCCGGTAGGGAGGCCGCGCAAATGCTCTACCTGAGAAGTATAAAATTGCCACAGCGAGTCGATTAGCTCACGGCGATCAGCGCGCGCCTCATCGGACATACTGTTGGCCATATAGGGTTCGACAGCACTCTTGTATTTGCCGACCCTGAAGATATGCATATTGACCTTGAGCTTATCCAGTGCCTCTTTGTAGTAGCTGGTATAGGAGCCGAATCCGGTAAGCATAATTCTGCCCATCGGATTGATAATGACCTCGTCGGCGTGAGCGGCCAGGAAGTACTGCTGCTGTGAGAAATTATCACCAATCGCAATAATCGGTTTGCCGCTTTTTTTGAAGCGCTGCAACGCGCTGCTGATCTCTTCGAGTTTGGCGATGCCGCCGCCGGTTAGATAATTGGTGACGAGGAGAATATGCGTGATTCGGGCGTCGTACTGGGCATAGTCAAGGGCGTCGACGATATCCCGGACCAGAGTTTCTGCATCGCGCTGGTCGGTTGGCGAGAATGCCTGGGCAAAGGGATCGATATAAGAGCGTTGGTCGACTAGAACACCACTGGGTGCCAAGTAGAGCGCTCCCTTGTCGGGTACAGGCTGAATGTCCTCGGCAAACATACCGCCAATAATGATAATAAAGAGCACCACAAACACCAGGCTGATCAGATAACGTATCACATTGACGATCTTGCCAATAAACCGGAAAAACCTGCGTATAAAGCCTATTTTTTCACTCATGTGGATTCCTTTTCGCTAGTCACTTCGCTGTTATACAGATAGCCTGTATAAAGTAGTAGTTATAGATTATTCGCTTGCCTGATGCGCGCGTAAATCATTGAGGCGCTAAACAGAACAGTGGTTAAAACCAGCTCGCTAATATCCAGCGCCCGGGGTTCTGGAACACTTAGCTTGTAGACCAGAATGGCAAAATACATCAGCAGCGCAAAGCCCATCCAGATCAGGTTGCGGATAGTGTCTGCAATCATGCCGGGCAGAAAAATCAGCAGTGGTAACAAGTAGAGCAGAAAAATGACCCAGGGGGCATTCTGTGTCCACAGGTTAAGCGCAATAATAACCAGTAAAAGCGCATAGCTACTGCGGGTGAGAAACCTGCTGATGGAGAGTTTAAGTTCAGTGCTCAAGATAGTCTGCCTCAGGATTTAGTGAGTTGGTTAGCTAGCTGGGCAATACGCTTGCCCTGTGCCCGGCAGAGGTTTTTTTCATCCGTGCTCAGGCTATCACTCTGCAAATGACTGGCACCGTAGGGGGTGCCGCCGCTTGAGGTGCTGTGCAGGCTCTGCTCGGAATAGGGGATCCCGCTGATCAGCATGCCCTGATGTAACAGCGGAATCATCATCGAAAGCAATGTGCTCTCCTGGCCGCCATGCAAGCTTGAGGTCGAGGTAAAAACCCCGGCCGGCTTATCGATCAGGTTACCATTCATCCACAGCCCCGCAGTGCCATCGATAAAGTATTTTAACGGTGCGGCCATATTGCCAAAGCGGGTTGGACTGCCCAGCAACAGACCACTGCAGTTGACCAGATCTTCTTCGCTGCAATAGATATCGCCACTGTCGGGAATATCGTCCTCGGTTGCTTCGCAGACCGTCGAGACCGCGGGAACCGTGCGCAGCCTCGCCTCCATACCTCCGGCTTCAACACCCAGGGCAATCTCTTCGGCGAGCTTTTTCACATGTCCATTGCGGCTGTAATAGAGGACCAGAATATAGGGACTTGTCATTGGAGTATCTCCAGAACCTGTTCCGGTGGCCGGCCAATAATGGCTCTGTTATCGACCACCACGATGGGTCGTTCAATCAGCTTGGGGAATTTCACCATAGCATCGATAAGCTGACTGTCACTGAGGCTGGTATCGGCGAGGCGTTGCTCTTTATAGGCCTGTTCACCTTTACGCAAAAGCTGTCGCGCAGTGAGATTCAGTTTTTTTAACAATCCACCGATAGTCTGCGCGTCCATTGGGGTTTCCAGGTAGAGCACAATCTCGGGCTCAATGCCCTGATCTGTTATCAGCGCTAATGTCTGTCGCGATTTTGAGCAGCGGGGATTATGGTAAATGGTCGCCATCGTCTATCCTTATAGCTTACTAAATGGTTTGTACCACCATTGTACGGGCAAACGGATTTAAACTTAAAGGGAGGTTTATTGGCATGGCCAATGACGTGCAAATTGGACTGCAAAAGATATCCGTTGGCCTGGTTCGCAGCGGCCATTTTCTGCGCTACCTTGTCAAGCGATTTAGCCAGGATGGCTGCCGCCAGAGTGCAGCGGCGTTAACTTACATGAGCCTGTTTGCCATAGTGCCGATGCTGACGTTGATGTACAGCATGTTTTCCCTGGTGCCGGCGTTCAATGAGGTTGGTGCCCAGGTTGAGGCATTTATCTTTTCCAAGTTCCTGCCCAGCAGTGGCCAGGAGATCAGCCAGTACCTGACTGAGTTTTCATCGCAGGCGCGCAAACTGAGTGCCGCCGGTGTGATTATTCTGATGGTCACATCATTTTTAATGCTCGCCAATATTGAGAAGACCTTTAACCATATCTGGGCCACGACCGGTAGCCGAAAGGGGCTAGCTGGGTTTTTGGTCTACTGGGCAATTCTCAGTCTGGGGCCGCTACTGTTGGCGGCGGGTATGATGATGAAAACCTATTTAGTCTCTTTTCAGTTAATTGCCAATGAGGTGGATAGTCTCGGTGTATCGGCCATTCTGTTTTCCTATCTGCCCTGGCTACTAACCTGGCTGGCATTTACCCTACTTTACATTGCTGTTCCCAACTGCAAGGTCCGCACCTCCTATGCGATCTTTGGTGGGCTGGTAACCACGGTGCTGTTTGAAACAGCCAAGGCATTATTTGGTACGCTGGTGGCCCATTCCAGTTATACCAGCGTATATGGAGCATTCGCAGTAATTCCACTGTTTTTGCTGTGGATTTATCTGCTCTGGGTACTGATTTTGGTCGGTGCCGAGTTGGTCCGCGGGCTTGAGACCTTTCGCTATCAGGGACGCGGCAGGGCGATGCCGGATCTGCTCGCGGTGGTCATAATTCTCTGGCAATGCTGGCGCCGCCAGCAGCAGGGGCAGGCACTGTCAGATAGCACAATGACTGTGGTAGGCCTGGATGCCGATCACTGGCGGCGGTTGCGCAATATGCTCCTGGAGAGGCATATTCTCGAGAAGACCTCAAAGGGAGCGTACGTGCTGATTCGCGATCCAGGCACTATCAGCCTAAATGATGTGGTCGGCTGGTTGGGAGGTAATTTCCTCAGCTCGACAAATTTGATAAGTGAAAAACTGCTTGCCGGTCATCCTTGGTATAAGCACTATGAGAGGCTTATCGGTGATAATCGCAAGGCTGTGGAGCGCAACCTGTCGATAGATTTAAAGACGCTGTTTGCTGTTGCCAGTGAATAGACCATTAGAGGCCCATAAATGTTGAAGAAAGTAATGCTTGTCTGCCTGTTGTTAGCTGCCTGTAGTGGGGATACCCGTTATCCTCTGGCGAATGGTGGCAGTCATAGTTTTAAAAATGACCAGGGCAAGCTGACGCTGATAAATTATTGGGCTATCTGGTGTTCGCCATGCCGTGAGGAAATTCCAGAGCTGAACAAGCTGGCTGAGACCTATGCCGATCGGTTGACGGTGCTGGCGGTCAATTTTGATAATGTGCAGGGTGATAAGTTAGCGGCCCAGGTGGGAAAGCTAGGGATTGAGTTTTCATCTTTAAAGTCTGATCCCCGGGCGCTTTGGTCTCTGGGGCCAGTATCGGTTCTTCCTGAGACGCTAATTATCGACAGTCAGGGGGTTTTGCTTCACCGTCTTTTGGGGCCGCAGACGTTTGAGTCACTCAGCGCTTTGATCACTGAATAATCACAGCTGTTTTTTTTAATCTTTCTTCTGTTATCGCGCCTTTTTATCTCAAGTCGCGCTTTCTATCGTTTCTGTCATCTCGCCTTTCTATCTTTTCTCTCACCGCGCCTTTCTATCTTTTCCCTAATCTCGCCTTTCTATCTTTTCTTTCATCTCGCCTTTCTATCTTTTATGTCATCTCGCCTTTCTATCTTTTCTGTCATCTCGACAGAGCGCAGCGACGAGAGATCCCCATCTTTTAACTGCCCATTTATCTGAGCAAAATAGCCTCTGCCGCCACCCTTGATATCGGTTCCGTGGGTTTCAGCGTTCGCACAACTCGCTGACGCTCAAACAACGCGCCGATTCCCAGGCATGCATCGCGTGCTTTCGGGTTGTTCCCCAGTGGTAGCCACCAATATTGCCATTCTGTTGCAACACCCGGTGACAGGGAATAACGAACGCCACTGGATTTGCACCAATGGCTGTGCCCACCGCCCGCGCAGCCTTGGGTCTATTCACCGCCTCGGCAACCTGGCTGTAACTGGCCAATGTGCTCTCAGGTATTTGCAGTAGGGCCCGCCAGACATTGATTTGAAAATTGGTTCCCGAGACATGCAGAGACAGTGGACGGTCAGGTAATTGACTGTCGAAGAGAGAGGCAACACTTTTAAACTGTTGCGATTCCTGGTTGCGAAGAGTTGCGCTCGGCCAGCGCCTTTGCAACTCGGCAATATGAAGCTCGGATTTATTCTGGTCAATAAACGCCAGCTTGCAGATTCCCCGTTCTGTTGCGGCAACAAAAATATCGCCAAAGGGACTGCTGTTAACCGCGTAGTCGATCGATAAGCCAGCGCCGCCAGTTTTAACTTCTCCGGGAGTAACCGCTTCCAGCTTTACAAAATGGTCATGCAATCGCGATGAACTGCTTAAGCCAACTAAGTCGGAAACTGCCAGTAACGGTTTGGACTCTGCCAGAAGCTGCTTGGCGCGCTCAACGGTCAGTATCTGCAGATATTTTTTCGGAGTCACGCCAACCCAACGACTAAAGAGACGCTGAAAGTGGAAGGGGCTAAGGTTGAGTTGAGCAGCAATCTCCTCAAGAGAAGGCTGTTGATGTGCATTGGCGTTGATAAACTCTATTGCCTCAGCGATGCGTTGATAGTCGGCGTTCATGGCAACAGTATTGCCGACTGTGGATGATTTATCGACCCGAATCTTGCGCATGATTGGCCGAAAAATAGGCCGATAGATTGTACAGACCAGCGCCGAGGAAAATCATCCCAACACCAATCCACCCCTCAATAGGTCTTGAGATAAGGACATAGACCAGAGTCCAAAGCGTCACGCTCAAATAGACCAACGGCGCGAAGGGATAGGCAAAGGTTGTGTAGGCGCCGGCAATATTCATCTTGCGCCAGCGCAGGATAAAGACACCCAGCACAGAGAATAATGTATTCACGCCCAGTACAAAGCTGGAGAAAATCAGCACAGATTCAAAGGTGGCGCTAAGGATAAATACCAGTGCTAAAACACTCTGGAAAACAATCGCCGTCATAGGGACGCCGTGTTTGTTGTTGCGTGCCAGCGCGGCAAATAAATCAAAGTCTTCGCCGATCACTTTTAGCACCCGGGGACCAGCCATGGTCATGGCGCTAACGGTGGAGATAAGCAACAGGGCGAGCATAGCGCCCATGGCGCGGCCAGCATTTTCGCCAAGGGCGTGATCGGCGACAATCACACCCACTTCAATTTTTCCTTCCAGAATAGAGACCGGTGCGGCACTTAAAAAAGTCATATTCAAAAGCAGATAGAGCATCATCACCAGGCCAGTACCGACAAATAGCACCAGGGGAAGGTTGCGCTGGGGATTGTCCAGCTCGCTAGTGACATAGGTGGCAGCATTCCAGCCGGTGTAGGCGTAGTTTACATAGATCAGTGCTATTGCAAAGGCGCCGCTTAGAAGCAATTTTTCATCGCCAGCCTGTGGCATCAGACTGATCGATTGCGGGGTATTTCCCCAGATAAGAATCACCCCGCAGAAGACCAGAATCAAAAGTATTTTCAAGCCGGTAAAAGCCTGTTGAACAGAGCTGCTGGTCTGGCGTGAGAGACAGTGCACGACGGTTAGGGCAATGACCAGTGCTACGGCGGACCCGGTTGGCGGCAGGCTGGGAAAGACCGCGGAAAGATAGGCGCCAAAGGTCATGGCAGCCAATGCTACCGGAGCGGCAAAGCCGACAGTAGCGGAGACCCAGCCGGAGATAAAGCCGGCGCCAGGGTGGTAAAGACGCGCGAGAAAATTATATTCACCGCCAGAGCGTGGAAGGTTGGCGCCCAGCTCGGCATAGGTGAGGGCGCCGCAGAGAGCGGTCAGACCGCCGACAAACCACAGCATGATCAGTACAAAGGGCGATTGAATGTCCAGCAGTTGGAATCCAAGGCTGGTAAATACGCCGGTGCCAATCATATTGGCGACCACGACTGAAATGCCGGTGGTTTTGGAAAAGGTTTGCATAAACGCTTCGCTGGATTATTTTTAACACTGTACAGCAGTCCATTGCTCGGTGCAGTAAATACCCAGATTGGGCAAAATGGTTTAGACTGGTTTCGCCGAAAAATAATAAAAACAGTTGAGGGGCAAGGCTATGGAGAAAGGCATACGAATGGCAGTGGTCCTGATAGGGCTTATTGCGCTGTTGGGCGGTCTCGGTTTTATATTTGCGCCAATCCAGATGGAGGCAGAATTTTCGATTGTCGCCAGCCGCACTGATGGCATGGGAACAATTCGCGGTGACCTCGGCGGCATGTTTCTGATGGTGGCCTGTTTTACTCTCTACGGTTCGCGTCCGGGCAAGAGTCAATGGCTGGTGGTGCCCGTGGTGTTATTGATTACGGTGTTGTTCGGCCGCAGCGTACATATTCTTATTGATGGTATTTCTCAGCCGGCGATCCGCTCGACGGTAATTGAAATTGTCGCCTTGGTGTTTCTCAATTTTGCCCGGCGCAGGCTTTCTGTTGGTGAAGCTGGCAGGGTTGAGGTTTAGGCTGATGTCTGCGAAAAACATACTCTCGATATTAGCGTTGATCGCTACATTGCCCCTGGCCGCTGGCTCGTTTGCTGAGCCATTGGCGGAGAGTCGCCAGGTCTATTTTGGTGACACCCATGTCCACACCAACTACTCTTTTGACGCTTTCTTAAACAATAACCGCAGCGCCGATCCTGACACGGCCTATCGCTGGGCGAAAGGCCAGCCGGTTATTCACCCCTACAACAGAACCCGGGTGCAGATTCACACGCCGCTGGATTTCCTGGTGGTTGCCGACCATGCAGAGATGCTTGGTGTTATGCGCGCGGTGCACAACGAGTCTATTGTCCTCGAAGACATGGGCTGGATTGGCAATCTCAAGCGCTGGATTGGTATCAAGCTGATGCTGCGGGCAATCGATAATAATACCGGGTTGGAATTTTTTGGCCGCTTCTTGCCGATTCCGGCAACAGATCATAATCACGCTGACCCGGTTGCCGATAGCAGTAACAATATTGGCAGTGTTGACTTTTTTGGTGATACCAGTGAGACATCGATGGCCGCCTGGCGAGATATTATCGACAGCGCAGATCGGCACAATCAACCCGGCGATTTTACCACCCTTATAGGCTGGGAGTGGTCGTCAATCCCCACTGGTGCCAACTTGCACCGCGTGGTGATTACGCCCGATGGCGCCGCCAAGGCCGGCCAGTTCTTTCCCTATGGATCCAACATCAGTCAGTACCCGGAGGATCTCTGGGAGTGGCTGGATAAAACAGAGCAGAGAACTGGTGCGCGCTTTATAGCTATTCCCCACAACTCGAATATTTCTAAAGGTTATATGTTTGACGACACAACGCTGCGTGGCCAGCCCATTAGTGCCGACTATGCTCGTCAGCGTATGCGCTGGGAGCCGATTGTCGAGGTTACCCAGATTAAGGGTGACAGTGAGACCCGCAGTGATTTTTCTCCACAGGATGAATTTGCCGATTTTGAAAACTATGATCACTATATTCAGCTAGCCGACAAAAATCAGGAAGGCCACAAAGGGTTTACGGCCAGTCCGGCAGACTATATCCGACCGGCTTTAAAGAAAGGTTTGGCCATCGGGCAGCGGGTTGGTGTCAACCCCTATCAGTTCGGCTTGATAGGGTCGACAGATTCCCACTCTGGTTTGGCATCGCCAGAGGAGAACAATTTTTGGGGTAAAACAGCAACAGATTCCACGCCGGAGACCAAAACCCGCGATGCAGGTAGTCCGGTGACCAGTAATGGCTGGAATATGTCCGCCTCCGGTCTGGCCGCTGTCTGGGCTGAGGAAAATAGTCGCGAGGCTATCTTTGCAGCCTTTAAGCGCAAGGAGGTCTACGCCACCACCGGACCGCGCATGCGTGTGCAGATATTTGCCGGTTGGGACTTTCCTGACGGGGCTGAGGCTGCCGCAGACTTCGCCGCGCTGGGCTATCAATATGGTGTGCCAATGGGGTCTGATCTCGTTGCGCAACAGGGCGCAAAAAAACCGCCAGAATTTCTCGTGCGGGCCGTTAAGGGTCCGTTGGATGCCAATCTCGATCGGCTGCAGATGGTTAAGGGCTGGGTCGATGGCGATGGTCAGCAGCAGGAGCGAGTCTATAATATTGCCTGGTCTAACGACAGGGTACTCGACAACAATGGGCGGCTGCCGGCAGTTGGCAATACAGTGGATTTAAACACGGGGCGCTATCTGAATACCATTGGCCAGGCTGAGCTGGCAACCCTTTGGGTCGACCCGGATTTTGACCCCCAGCAGCGCGCATTTTATTACCTCCGGGTTCTGCAGATTCCCACGCCGCGCAACGGTCTGCTCGACGCTATTGCACTGCAGTTGGACAGGCCACCCCGAGGGCCAACGACCCTTCAGGAGCGCGCCTATACATCGCCGATTTGGTACCAGCCCTGATTACATGGGTTTGGATGGGTTTTGGGTGTTGAGGTTACCGTGGAAAAGTCATGAGACTTAGGCTATACCTTTGTATCCTATTAGAATCTCTGTTGGCGATTTAATAAGTTATGAAAAAAATATTTGCCGAACCGCTCTTTCAATTCCTGCTAATTGCTCTGTTGCTACTGGGTGGTGAGCGCTTGATTAATGCTGACGGTTATGCGGATCAGCAGTACCAAATCGTTGTCGATGATCAGGTGCTGGCGCAGTTTATGCAGCTGCGGGCAAAGTTATTTAAACCCGAAGAGGCAATGGCGGCACTAGAAAAACTCAGTGAGGAAGATCGCCAGCAACTGGTCAGTGATTACGCACGCAATGAAGCGCTGTTTCGTGAGGCCATGGCGCTCAATCTGGACAAAAATGACCAGGTTATCCGCCGTCGCTTAATTCAAAAAATGGATTATCTGGCCCAGGGTTTTTACGACGAGCTGGCAGCGCTGACAGAATCTGATTTGCAGCTCTATTATCAGGAACATCGTCAGGATTATAAAAAGCCCGCCTCAGCCACCTTTACCCACGTCTTTATTTCCAGTGAAAAACGCAACATTGAAGAGGCCAGAATTATGGCCGAGGCATTACAGAAAAACCTTAATAATGCCTTAGTGCCCTTTGAAAATGCACCGCGTTATGGCGAACGTTTTTTGTATAACCGCAACTATGTCAATCGCGATGATGAAGAGATTGGCAGCCACTTTGGTAATCGCTTTCAGCAGCAGTTGTTCAATTTTCAGGTTTCTGAGCAATGGCAGGGGCCAGTGCAATCCAGTTACGGTTGGCATCTTGTGCTTCTGGTCAAAAATACCCCCGCTTATATTCCCGAATTTCCTGAGGTAGCCTCGAAGGTTTTTGCCGATGCCCAGCGTCAGCGGCAGCAGGAAGTTAAGCGCCGGGCGATTGATGGAATGATTGCCAAATACAGCATCAGTGATCTGGGCCCGAATCAATAATGCGCTTTGTTACCGCGGGTCTTGTCTACTTCTTAGTCGCTTTTGCAGTTACAGCTGCCTGTGCCGATGAGGCGCGTCCGGTCTATGTGGAAGTTGCCCAGCAGACGCCAACGGAGTACCTGCTTAAGTGGAAAATCCCACCGGTAATGCCTACCGGTCAGGAACCTGCGGTAGAGTTGCGTCACGATAGCTGTGGTTTATCCGATGGTTCAATTGGCGGTCGCCCCGCGGGCCTAGTGGGCAAAAAGCACTACAGCTGTAGTCAGCCCAACCCGGTCTTTTCAGTTGAGTTGATCTATCCACGCAGCAACCCGGCGCTGACATCATTAATTGTCTACAAGCCTTTAACCGGCGATCCGCTGCAGCTGTTTTCCGGGCCGGAGAAGACGCTGTTGGTGTTGCCGCTAGCCTCTTCAGCATCAGCAGTAGCCAAACAGTACACAGTGGCTGGAATTGAGCATATTTTAATTGGCACCGACCATCTGTTATTTGTTCTCTGTCTGATGATGATTGCCGGAACCTTTAAGCGGCTGGTATTGACGGTTACCGGTTTTACCCTTGCGCACTCGATAACCCTGAGTCTTGCAACGCTGGATATATTTCGCCTGCCCACAGAGTTGGTTGAGCTGCTAATTGCCCTGAGTATTTTACTGCTGGCAGTGGAGATCGTTAAACATCGGCAGGGCGGTTTGGCGGAGAGTTTTACCTGGCGCTATCCGCTCAGTGTCTCTGCAGTCTTTGGTCTGCTGCATGGCTTTGGTTTTGCCGTGGTATTGCAGGAGTTGGGGCTGCCGGCATCAATGAAGGTTCAGGCGCTACTGTTTTTTAATATTGGTGTCGAACTGGGGCAGTTGGCCTTTATTGCTGCTGTTTTGGCGCTGGTGTTTGTTTCTACCCGGCTGGTGCCTTTTATCGGTAAGCATCAGGTGAGGCTTGCCGATATCACTGTCTATGCCGTTGGGATCTGCAGTGCTTACTGGCTGCTAGAGAGAAGTAGCCTTTTTTAGCAAGACGCTCAGGGCTGTTTATTAAAAGACGCTCAGGGCTGTTTGTTTTCAGGATTACTTTAGATTGCCGAGGTTTTTCGCCAGCACTTTTAAAGTGGGCTTAAACAGCTTGGGTGTGCAGGCGACAATATGTCCGCTATCGAGAAACTTCTCTGCCCCCTGAAAGTCACTAACCATACCGCCAGCTTCTCTTACCAAGAGTGCGCCGGCAGCAATGTCCCAGGGTTTCAGGTACATTTCCCAGAATGCATCCATACGACCGGCAGCAATATAGGCCAGATCCAGTGATGCCGCACCCATACGTCTAATGCCCGAGGAGTTGTCGGCAAATTCATGCATGCACTTCAGGTAGTCGGCCATATGCGTAAAAGAGGGTGAGCTAAAGGGTATGCCGGTGGCGTAGAGCGCGCCGGCTTCACTGGCGCGACCCGAGACACGAATTCGACGGCCATTTAATCTGGCGCCGTCGCCGCGGCTGGCGGTGAATTCTTCCTGCTTAAAGGGATCGAGAATCACTGCGTGCTCAATACGGCCTTTAACACGACAGGCGATTGAGATAGCGACATGGGGTATGCCGCGAACAAAGTTGGTGGTTCCATCTAATGGATCGATAATCCACTCGACATCGCTCTCAGGATTTCCGCTTACGCCACTCTCTTCACAGAGAAAGCGATGATCCGGATAGGCTTTTTGAATATGGTAAATAATGGTCTCTTCGGAGCGCTTGTCGACCTCGGTAACGAAGTCGTGTCGACCCTTCTCATCAACTTTCACCAAATCGAGGTTGTCTGCAGATTTCACAATCATCTCGCCTGCCTGACGGGCAGCGCGAAGGGCGATATTAACCATTGGTTGCATAGTGGTTTTCCAGTTGACTTGAACGGTAACTTAAAGAGCGCGCGCATTGTAACAGAACTACAGTGCCAGAGAAGAGGGATTCTGCTACACTCGCGGCCGTTTTTTGGCCCCCGGGTTTTCTGGGCCTGATAAGTCTTCAAGAGGTGCTAAGTGTCCATAGCTGAACGACAGGCAAATATTCGAATCGTACTGGTCAATACCACCCATCCGGGCAATATTGGCGGTGCTGCGCGGGCCATGAAAAATATGGGTCTGGCAGAGCTGTATCTGGTGCAACCTAAGGAGTATCCGGCCCCGCGAGCAGTATGGCGCGCGGCAGGTGCAAGAGATGTGCTGGCCAATGCGACTATTGTTGACAGCGTCGATGCAGCGATTGCCGACTGTGGTCTAGTCGTGGGTACCAGCGCCCGCGAGCGCAGAATACCCTGGCCGCTTCTCAATCCCCGTGAATGTGGTGAGAAAACCTATCGCGAAGCGGAAAAGCATAAAACCGCACTGCTGTTTGGTCGCGAAGATCGCGGATTGACCAATGATGAGTTGCAGAAGTGCCACTACCATGTGCATATTCCCTCCAATCCCGAGTACAGCTCGCTGAACCTGGCGACCGCCGTCCAGGTGCTCGCCTACGAAGTGCGTATGGCCAGTCTTGCCGATGAGCAGGGCAATCTGCCTGCGTTGACCGAGTGGGATCAGCCACCTGTCAGCGCCGGTGACCTGGAGTACTTTCATGAGCATTTGGCCACCACTATGGCGGATTTAAAGTTTTATGACCCCGAAAATCCCAAGCAGCTATTAACCCGTATGCGCAGGCTGTTTAACCGTGTCCGAATGGACGAGATGGAGGTTTCAATACTCCGTGGTCTATTGTCTTCAGTGCAGCGTACAATCAAAAAGTAGTCCCGTAATAGTTGATGAAATTAATCAGGTATTTAATTGACTAAAATAGTCAGGTATCGGATAATTTGCACCCTAAATGCGCACGGAGCGCAGAAGCGGAGCCTAGTATGCGACTGACAACCAAAGGACGTTATGCGGTTACAGCCATGCTGGATTTAACCATCCATGCAGACGACAAACCGGTATCACTGTCCGAAATATCTGAACGACAATCGATCTCTCTCTCCTATCTCGAGCAGCTGTTCTCGAGATTGCGCCAGTCTGAGTTGGTGACGAGCGTGCGTGGTCCCGGTGGCGGCTACCGTCTGGGGCGACCCAGTGAAGATATTTATATCGCGCAGATTATTGAAGCGGTAAATGAATCTGTAGATACCACCAGTTGCCAGGGAAAAGGTGATTGTCAGGGGGGTGAGATATGCCTTACCCATGCGCTCTGGGATGAGCTCACAGCAGAGATACACAATTTTTTGAATGGTATTTCGCTGGCCCATTTAATGGCCAGGCGCGATGTTAAAAACATTGCCCAGCGTCAAGTGGACCAGCTGTTAATTTTAAGTGAAAGCCCGCAGGCAGGTGCCTGCTAAAACTGGAGAAGTAAATGAGTCTTCCGATTTATCTCGACTATGCAGCGACAACCCCGGTTGATCCCGCAGTTGCAGAGAAAATGATGCAATACCTAACGCCCACCGGTCATTACGGCAACCCGGCGTCGCGCTCTCACACCTTTGGTTGGGAAGCTGAAGCGGCGGTAGAGGATGCCCGTGAGCAGGTCGCCAAAATGATCAATGCGGATCCCCGTGAAATCGTCTGGACCTCTGGTGCCACCGAAGCCAGCAACCTGGCGATTAAAGGCTGTGCGCACTTTAACCAGCGCAAAGGCAAGCATGTGGTTACATCGCGTATCGAGCACAAGGCGACTCTGGATACCTGTCGCCAGCTTGAGCGTGAAGGCTTTGAGGTGACCTACCTGGATCCAGATAAAAATGGCCTGATTCAGCCTCAGGCAGTTGCCGATGCTCTTCGTGAAGACACCACTGTTGTGTCGATTATGCATGTGAACAACGAGATCGGAACACGCAATGATATAGCTGCGATCGGCGCAATCTGTCGTGAAAACAAGGTTTTCTTTCATGTCGATTCCGCCCAGAGCGCCGGCAAGACGCCTATAGATGTAGAGGCGATGAAAGTCGATATGATGTCGTTCTCCGCTCACAAAATTTACGGCCCCAAAGGTATTGGTGCTCTCTATGTCCGTCGCAAGCCGCGCGTACGTATCGAAGCGCAGATGCACGGTGGCGGTCATGAGCGCGGTATGCGTTCCGGCACCTTGCCGACACACCAGATTGTTGCCATGGGCGAAGCTTTCCGTATCGGTGGTGAAGTGCTTGCTGAAGAGTCAGCGCGTATTGAAAAGCTGCGAACCAGACTCTGGGAAGGCGTATCTGATATGGAAGAGGTTCATTTAAATGGATCTCCGGATCAGCATGTACCTGGCATTGTGAATATTAGTTTCGCCTTTGTTGAAGGTGAGTCGCTGATTATGGCGCTGCGCGATTTGGCTGTGTCCTCCGGATCAGCCTGTACCTCGGCCAGCCTCGAGCCATCCTATGTGCTGCGCGCACTGGGTCTGAATGATGAGATGGCACATAGCTCAATTCGCTTTAGTATTGGTCGCTATACCACTGAACAGGATATCGACAATGCCATAGCAAAAGTCCGCCATGCAGTGACCAAGCTGCGCGAACTGTCGCCACTCTGGGATATGTTCAAAGATGGTGTCGATTTAAGTCAGGTAGAGTGGGCGGCGCACTAAATTGCGCTCCGCTTACGTTAAAGCAAGTTAAAACAAGTTAAAGCAACTTAAAAGTTATTAAATAGGAGTCATCAAAATGGCTTACAGTGAAAAAGTTATTGATCATTACGAAAACCCACGCAATGTTGGCAAACTCGACGACAGCTCGAAGAATGTTGGCACCGGCATGGTTGGAGCACCGGCCTGTGGCGATGTTATGCGCCTGCAGATTCAGGTTGATGACCAGGGTGTTATCGAAGATGCCAAGTTCAAAACCTACGGCTGTGGTTCGGCAATTGCGTCCAGCTCACTGCTCACTGAATGGGTTAAGGGCAAGCATATCGACGATGCTGCAGAAATTAAAAATACTGAAATTGCTGAAGAACTGGCCCTGCCGCCAGTGAAGATTCACTGCTCGGTACTGGCTGAAGATGCCATTAAAGCAGCAGTTCGCGATATCCGGGAAAAGCAGGAGAGCTGATTAACCCATGGCTATCACAATGACACCAGCTGCGGAGCAGCATGTAACCAAGCACCTTGAGCATCGCGCTAAAGGTGTTGGTATTCGTCTGGGTGTCCGCACCACTGGCTGTTCGGGGCTCTCCTATGTTCTCGAATTTGTCGACAGTGCAGAAGCTGAAGATGAAGTTTTTCAGTGCGGTGATATCAAGTTAATTATCGATCCTAAAAGTCTTGTCTACCTCGATGGCACCCAGCTCGACTATGTCAAAGAGGGACTTAATGAAGGCTTTGAATTTAAGAATCCCAATGTAAAAGACGAATGTGGTTGCGGCGAAAGCTTCCACGTTTAATGACTGACCATTAATTGCCAACTATAAATGGTGTTGAGACATTGGATCTATCCACAAAGCTGCTAGAGACAAGCAATTTCTACGAGATATTTTCCCTCCCGGCGGGTTGGCAAATAGATCCCTCGACTCTTGACAGTCGCTACCGTCAACTGCAGCGTGAATTTCACCCTGATCGCTTCGCCGCCAAGGGAGATGTTGAAAAACGTCTCGCCGTGCAGACCACCTCGCTGATCAATCAGGCCTACGAAACCCTAAAATCGCCTCTTAAGCGCGCTCAGTATATGCTCGAGCTCGAAGATATAGATGCAGATCAAGAGAGCCATATCACCAGTGATATGAGTTTTCTCATGAAGCAGATAGCGTTCCGTGAAAACCTTGAAGATATTCGCGATAGCGCCGATCCACTGGCTGGACTGGAAGCCATGCGCGACGATGTGCAGGCTCAGTATCTGCAGCTGCAAGAGGATTTCCAAGCTCAATATAGAACAGCCCAGCATCACGCGGGTAAGCACAGCGCAGACAATTACAATGATGCCCTTGATACAGTGGCAAAAATGCAATTTTTCGCCAAGCTGTTAGACGAGATCGAACAGCGCGAAGAAGAGCTAGAGGACTTTTAAACCGTGGCACTACTGCAAATTTCAGAACCCGGGCAATCACCGCAACCCCACCAGCGCAAACACGCCGTGGGCATTGATCTGGGTACTACCAACTCATTAGTCGCCGCTGTGCGTAGCGGTATGCCGGAAACCCTTGCCGATGAGCAGGGCAGGCATCTGCTTCCCTCAGTTGTTCACTATATAAAAGAGGGTGTTAGCTGCATCGGTGACGAAGCTGCCGAGCACAATATTAGCGACCCCTTAAATACCCTTTCATCGGTCAAGCGCCTGATGGGTCGCGGAATCGCCGATGTAAAAACCTTTGGCGGCCAGTTGCCCTACAACTTTGCCGAAGACGATGGCGGCATGCCAAAAATTATCACTGCCGGCGGTGCAGTTAGCCCGATTCAGGTCTCCGCAGAAATTCTCCGCAAGCTTGCCGGGCGCGCTGAAATTGCCCTCGGCGGTATGCTGGACGGCGCGGTCATTACTGTCCCCGCCTACTTTGATGATGCCCAGCGCCAGGCTACCAAAGATGCGGCGACCCTCGCTGGAATTAAAGTTTTACGCTTATTGAATGAGCCCACGGCTGCGGCAATTGCCTATGGTCTCGACCAGGCCGAGGAGAGTGTTATTGCTGTCTACGACCTGGGTGGCGGCACCTTTGATATTTCAATTCTGCGGCTCTCCCGTGGGGTGTTTGAAGTACTTGCAACCGGGGGTGACTCGGCACTGGGCGGCGATGATTTTGATCGCGCTATCGCCGAGTGGATTCGCCAGCAGGTGGGGATGGATGAAAATCTTGAGCCTGTAGAGCAGCGCATTCTTTTAGAGACCGCCAAGTCCGCCAAGGAAGAGTTAACTGACCAAGAATCCGTTGAGATAGAAGTGCTGGATTGGCAGGGGACTCTTGGACGCGATAAGTTCAATGAGCTGATTGATAGCCTGATTGATAAGACCCTGCGCGCCTCGAAAAAATCACTGCGCGATGCTGGCCTCAGTACAGATCAGGTAGACGAAGTTATTCTGGTCGGCGGCTCAACCCGCGCACTGCGTGTGCGTGAAAAAGTCGAAAAGCTATTTAATCGCCAGCCCCATTCAAAACTTGACCCGGATCGCGTGGTTGCTATGGGCGCCGCCCTGCAAGCGGAAGTATTGGTCGGCAATAAGTCCGGCGATGAGATGTTGCTGTTGGATGTGATTCCCCTGTCCCTGGGTATTGAAACCATGGG
>ENA-UZWV01019082-UZWV01019082.1-metagenome-genome-assembly--contig:-Day-3-1m-contig-19082_pt1 | contig 17467 bp, 18 predicted proteins | sample MGYA00260342_ERZ794902 | MGnify/ENA metagenome assembly ERZ794902
GTGTAGGCAATGACTTACTTGAAATTAATGCTGAAATTGGTGGTGATTTAGTTCCTAATGTAGGCGATACTAATAACTTAGGATCACAAGCAAAGTATTGGAACAAAGCATACATAAACCAACTAACAGTTGACAGTCAAATTACAGCTGAAAGAATACAAGCAGACATTATCGCAGATGATAGTACTGTCGTATTTAATGCAGCAACAGGATTAATTCCAGCAACGCAGATAACTGGAACATTTACAGGAAATGTAACTGGTGATCTAACTGGTAATGTAACTGGTAATGTAACTGGTACCCTTGACGGTGATTTAACAGGAAGTGTGTTTCGCGATGATAGTACTACAATAATAGACGGAATATCAGGCGCTATAACTACAGAAAGTTTTATTTCACCAAGCGACACATTTAGATTTAATTCAACAAACGTTGGACTAACAACAATGCAAGTTAGATCAAATGACCAACCAGGACTTTTAAATCTAGTAATAGAATCAGATAGTGATTTATCTGCGTCTCAGGCAGCTAGCGGGCGTGTTACATTTTCAAGAGACGATTCTAATGGATTAGAAACTACTTCACTTATTGCAGGTAGTGCAGGATATGTAGCATTATGTGTTGACGCTACAAGTGCATTTAACATTGCAACTACGTATTGTACATGGAACGGTACAGGATTAGGTGTAGGTACAACTAGTCCTACAGCAGGGCTTGGACTTGATGTAAGAGGAAATGCAGCTGCGACTGGATTTGTACAATTTGGTTCGCTTACAACAGTAGAACGCGATGCACTTACCGCTGCGAACGGTATGGTTATTTACAACTCAACAGATAACAAATTCCAAGGCTACGAAGGTGGTGCTTGGGCCAACTTAATATAAATCATAGATAATTTAAAATAAATACATTTGTAGGAGTACAAATGGAAATTTTAATTGCAATATTTATAGGTATAATATGGAGCCAAATAATATCACATTTTGGTGCCAGTATTCTTTTACATCGATATTACTGTCACAAGCAATTTAGTGTACCTGTTTGGTTTGAATGGATAGGACTGTTTATGCTATCAGTTGCGTATATTAGAACGCCAATTGGTTGGATAGCAAGTCACCGTATGCACCATCATTACTCAGATTCAGATAAAGATCCTCATAGTGCTAAACATGTAGGTTTCTGGAAAGTATTACTAACAACTTGGGATATTCCAAAAATTCCAACTAGATATGCAAAAGATTTGTTTTCAAATCCTAGACTAGTATTCTTCCACAAACACCACGTAAAAATATTGTTAGCACATAATATTGTAAGTTTTTTAATAAGTCCTTATTTTTGGGTAGCATATGCACTAGTACCTTTTATATTTGCAAAAGTAGGATTTGGATTACTTAACACTGTAGGACATAAAGTCGACGGCGGTGCAGATGTTCCGTGGCTTAACTTTTTTATTGCCGGTGAAGGCTTTCATAAACAACATCACAAAAATAATAGAAAAATCAGATTGCATAAATGGGATACAGGTGGTTGGCTAGCTGAAAAACTATTTGTAAAAGGTAATTTATGAAAATACAAATGGGATCGTTTAGTATTCCTAGAAGCTTGCCCTATATTCCATATAGTTCGGCACTTTTAGAATCCTACATTAAAAATAGTAAAGATACTCCCGAGTGTACTTTTGTAACTCCAATATATAAGTACGAAGATATACCAGATCAAACTGTAGATATACTAGGACTTACATCATATGTATGGAGTCAAGATCATGTTGATAAAATAGCTCAAGAGCATAAAGAAAAAAATCCAGACTGTGTAATAATGTACGGTGGTCCTAATATTCCTGTTGATCCTAAACTATGGCTAGAATATGAAAATGAAAGGCCTTGGGTAGACGTATTTGTTGCAGGCAGTGGCGAAGAAATATTTTTACAATTACTAAAAGAATATCCTAATTTTACACAGAAATGGTACAAGTTACAAAAAGACGGCAAGTATAGATATGGCACACCTATTCCGTACCTTGATGGTACCTTAGATAAATTTTTAAATAAGACAGATGAAAAGTTTGTTGCTGTTTTAGAAACTAACAGAGGCTGTCCATTTAAGTGTGCGTATTGTGACTGGGGAGATGCAACTGGGAGTGTGGTTAGTAAATATGACAATGATGTAAACTATAAAACCATAGACAAAATTTTAGAAAGTCCTGCAATGACAGGTGTTAAAATTATTGATGCTAATTGGGGAATGTACGAACGTGATTTGGACATGACAAAATATATGCGAGACAAAAAGAGACACGATGTGTTTGTTAGCTTATGCGGTACTGCTAAAAATAGTATAAAATATGTACCAGAAATAAGTAAAATATTTTTTAAAGATAACTTTGCAGCAGAAAATGGACATTGGACTCCTCTAAAATTAGGAATACAAAGTTGGAGTAAGAAAACATTAGGTTATAACGACCGTAGTAATATTAAAACTGAACAATTAGAATACTTACTAAACTATTATAAAGAAAACGATATCCCTTATCATAGTGAACTTATACTAGGACTGCCGGGCGAAACTCCTGAAAGTTGGTTATATACATTGGACAAAGATTTCGGACACGGTGTAGAAACGCAAGCATTTCATGCTTTAGAAGCAGTGCCAAATATGCCGTTACTTCTTAAACATAAAGACGAATACGAACTAAAAGTGCATCATGCATATGCATTTAGAGATAACATATATCAAACAAATAATAAATTTTACCATAGACACAGGGAATTAACATTTGATGAATTTGATCCTAAAGAAGATAAGACTAAAATTGTACGAAAAGATTTGATTAATAAGTGCTTTAGTTTTAGTACAGACGAACTACTTACTATGTATGACTATACTTGGTGGATGAATACTTTTAACAATACAAAATTATTAACAGATATTCTAACACCTAGTACAGAAATACTTGAATTTTTTAACAATTTAGATAAGATGCCTTTTTGGAAGGCAAGAGTAGAGGAACACAGGGCACATTGGCGTGAAGCAATGATTGAGGGTAAAATACAAAGTACTGGAGCAATACGTTATTGGTTCCACACAATGTTTAGAGCAGATGAATTAATGCATGTAGCAGAAAATTTTGAACAAGCTCAAGACGAATTAGGAAGAAGATTAACCCCATTTAAAAAATCATTGAGAGCTTACGACTATGAATATACCATTTCTTAACAAACCAACAGTAAAATTTTATAGTGAATCAACAGCGATAACACAAGAGTATCCTATATATCCTGCTCGCGACTACAAACGTAAATGGGTCAAGCAATGTGCTACTTCATTTCAAAAGTATAAAAAAATAACCGACGGGAGAGCTAGTACAATTAGTGTAGCAAAATGTCCTGGAATTAGGAATGTAATGGAAGCAGGGTATATTGCTACAACATGGCATGATTTTACTATTGAAACTGATGGGAAAGAATTTAAGATATATTATCCTACCCCATTACAAGAGTTCTTAGATAAAATAAATTTTAATCATCCGTTAATTACTACATTTGATACTAATAAGAGTCCGATGAAAATTCCTACAGGAAATAATCATAGCCACATTTTTAAAATTTTTATCCCCTACAGTTTCGATATTCCTAAAGGATATGAACTGCAAATATTACCAGTATATTATGACGACAATCCAAAATTTACAGCATGCCCTGGAAAATGCGAAGGCTTCCAGTCCGATTTCAACGTTCATATATTTTGGCATGAACAAAATGGTCGTATAACAATTCCAGCAGGAACTCCTCTTTGCCAACTAGTACCAATACGTAAAGAAACTATCCCGTTAGAATTAAAAATTGCTGATGACAATATTTTACTTAAAGCAAAAAAACGTTTATTTAAAAAATCAAATAGGTTTATATTATGAAATTTTCTAGATTAAAACTACATGAAAAATTAGATGGTAATTCACATACATTTACTACAAACTTTCCTTCTGAAGAAATAAAATATATTTTTAAAAAGGTATCAGAGTCAGACACACTTCGTTCTCCTAATTATGTTTTTAATGAAGAATTAATGAATAACACACTATTTTATACTGTAACTACTGTAGAAGAAGAACCTATATTAGCATCACTTGCATGGACTAGACCAATGTATAATGGAATTATTAGATTATGTACAAGATACTGTATTGTGCCAAAATATAAAATGGCAAACTTTGGAAAAGGAACTGATGGTATGAGATTAGACACAATGGATCATATCATACAACAGATGGATTACTGCAAAAAATTAGGACACAATGACTTTTTTATAGGCAGAGAAGACGATAAGTCAGCCGGAAGGCGCACTCGTAAAATTGCAAAAATGGTAAGTACTTATACAAATCAACATTGGAATGTTTCCAATGAACCAATACTAGTAACTCCTAGTCCTAATAACCCACAAGCGTGGCAATTTGTAATTTACAATAATAGAAAGGATTTTAATTATGAAAATATCTTACCCACATAATTATACAGTATATATCGATGATGTAGATTTTAATAATATGTCAGACGAACAATGGATGGAAATTGGTAAAATCCATATGGACAACCTTGTAACAATTATACGTGACTGTAATGTAGAACCTAAAGAAATCACTAATTGGACGAATAAATGGGGGCCATTAAGATATAGCGGTATGTTAAACATATGCAGTCATTATCCCGGAGTACCTGCCAAAGATGTTATTAGTAAAGCAATTAGAAATGACCCTAGTATTAAATCTGAACATATTGATGTTATCAAACAAAGGTTCAAAACTAAAGGGCCAAATGGCACTCAACGGGTGACTGACATTAAAGATAAGCGCGGAGATTATACTGGAATCTTTCCAGATGGGGAATTAAAGTGGCATAGTAATGAAGCTGGTAATCATATCTTTGCGCCTGGTGTTGCACTATTAGGTAATCAGAATATGAAAGGATCATCTACTGGATTCTTGCTAACAGCTACATTCTACGAGAATATATCAGAATCATTTCGATCTGAGTTAGACGACATGATTGTAATTCATAGACATAAGCCTGGTATGCTTCATGTAAAAGATCTTGGCGATCAAGATGAAATGATGCGCATTAATATGAATCCAGAACCCGAAAGTCATTTGCCAATGGTAATACAAAGTCCAGGTGGTATTAAAGGATTGCATTATAGTATTAACACCGTTGACGGTATTGTTGGTATGAGTAAAGCGGAAAGTGCTAAACTATTTCAAGACATGAACATGGGCTTGCATTCATTCAAGTGGGACCATTGGTATGAAAATGATAACGATTGGTTATTTTTTGATAATAGTATTACCAATCACAGACGTCTAGGCGATATCCCAGGCAGATTAGCATTCCGTATTCAACAAGGGTATGATAATATTCAAATTAAAGATTATAATCCATACTTTCAAAAAGAGCATGAACATATATACAATGAAAAACTAAACACACTTACAACATTTATGGCAGAAAATTTTGATTAAAGGGTACCACAGTATAAAAATTTTAAGAATTGTCCAGCTTATTGCTTGGCTTTCATTTCCGTTTGTGTTAATATTTCCTGAAACATTTAATTTATTAGCATTTCTAATCGGAGTTTTGTTTATTACTGCTATCGGATCTAGTGCAGGCCTCCATAGATATTTTGGTCACAAGTCTTTTATAACTGGTAAAATTAGACATTGGATTCTTGCATTTGTAACAACACTTAGTACTCAAGGGTCTATTGCCTTATGGGTAGTTTACCACAGAGCACACCATAAATTTGCAGACACTGAAGATGATCCAATAAGTCCTACATTTGTAGGATTTTGGAAGGCATTTTTTGCAATACAAGATGTAAACGATTATAAAGAAATACGCCCACGCCTTATTGTAAAAGAATTAAAAGATCCAGCTGTAAAATTTTTCCATGATTGGTACTGGCCTACAATTGTAACCTATGTTGTTATACTATCATTAATAGATATTACACTAATATTAAATATGTACTTGTTACCTGTGTTTATGGTTAGATTTACATTTGGTATGCAAAATACATTTGGGCATGGCTTTCCAAAAATTGGTGCATATAAAAATCATGACACTAAAGATCAAAGTGTAAACTCTCCTTACGTAAACCTTTTAACATTTTGTTTAGGAGAAACACTACATAACAATCATCATGCTAATCCTGGCAAATATAACTATAAGGAACGTTGGTATGAAATTGATTTTACTGGATGGGTTATTAAAAGGATGTTTGCAAGATGAAAATTTTTGTTACAGGACATAGTAGTGGAATAGGTAAGGCAATTTATCAACTTGCCCAAAAAGAAGGATATAGTGTTACTGGCGGAAGTAGAAGTACAGGGTTTGACATTAGTGATGAAAGAGTTTACCAGCAAATTTTAGATTGTGATATATTAGTAAACAATGCTTATCATAAGACAGGACAATTAGACATACTAAGATATGTTTATAATAATTGGCAAAATCTACCAAAAAAAATAATAAATGTAGGAACAGCAAACAAAGATAACCAAAAAAATAGACCGTATTCTAGATTAGAATATAATGTAAGTAAAAAATCATTAGAAACATACAGCTATTGGATAAGTGAAAATAATAGTGTATGTTATAGTATGATGTATAATCCAGGTTTTGTGAAAACGCCATTATCTATTGAAGGATTAAAAGGATGGCCTGATATCGAAGTAGATCGTATATTATCACAGGCTATGGATGTAGACGAGTGTGCTAAAACAATACTTTTTATGGTAGAATCTAAACACAAGTTTAAAGAAATAACACACACGTATTAATAAGATAAATACTTTTATAGAACAGGAGTAATATTATGCTTAAAAGACAGCATCTGCCGTTAATGGCGAAATTTAATTTTAAAATAGACATTGATCGTTTACGTAAAGAATTTTATGAGTTAGGTTATGATGATTGGAGCAAATATAACGGTTTAAGTTATGGTAATAACACAGAAGACGGACTTGTAGTCCGTAGAGTCTTGTTAGAATACTTTCTTACAGACGAAGAAAAAGAAGCAAGAAAAGACAAACTTGTCGCAGACGGAGGCGAAGCATATAAAATGTTATGCCTTACTGAGTTTAACGGTAACCCAGAAGAACATAATAAAAACTTAGCAAAACAACTTGAAGGGTTAGACTTAACTCCTCAACAGTTTGCAAGACGTATGGAAAAAATTAGCGACCCTAGTCATCCAAATTATACTCCTATTGCAGATGAAAAACTTTATGACAAACGTAATGAATTTTGCACAGGCTATGTAGCAGAAGTTTTAGATATGATTGAAAAAAATATTGGTCATGTTGCACGTACTAGATATGCCGTTCTCAAAGCAGGCGAAGAAATTAAACCTCACCTAGATATTAATACAGATAAAGCAGTGCGTATACATATACCACTTATAACACATAAAGACGTTGTTATAGGTACAAAAGGAAAAAAATGCACAGTTGAAACGCACATGCCTGCAGACGGAAGTGTATGGTTTTTAAATCAAGGATACGAGCATTGGGTAAAGAACGATAGTAATATTGATCGTGTACACCTTGTTGTAGTTGTTACAGGACAAAAAGGTATTCTTGAAGCAGACGAGAAATATTGGGACGAAGAATTAGAAGAACTTCATTACTGATATTTTAAAACTGAAAGTACTTTCATTACGTTTTCCCAGTTCTTCATTACATTGAATACAACCATTGTACTTTTATGACGGCCGCTCCATAAGCTGTGCATTTTTCTAGTATCAACATAATATAAATGATTAGGTTCAACATGTACTCTTTGTTCTTCAACCTCCCATTTTAATGCACCAGTAGAGTCTCCCAAAAATGCAATTAATCTAAAAGTAGGGCGCCTAAGAAGTAAATGATCACGATGCGGAGGATAGTGCCCGCCTTGATTAAGTCTCACTGCAAATGTTCTGCCAAAATCAAAATAATCAAATACTTCGTTTAAACATGTGAATTTTTGTTTAGCACTAGTAGGATAAATCATACTATCCTCACTTGGCTTTACTCCTGTGTTTCTTGCCATTTGTGCTAGTCCACAAGGATCAGTAGGCTGAGCATCTTGTGCTCCATATAGTAATATACTTTCTCTATCATTGGAAATACCCGGCTTGGGCTGGAAAGGTCGCCAAAGTTCTGTAACAGACTTTTCATTTTTTTTCCATTCTGTTTCGTTAATGTTAAATTTTAAAGGTTCCCATGTACCTATTGCACTAAGTTGTGCTTCACATGCTAAATCTTCTGCTGTCGGAAATGACATTTCTTTTGGATACTCGTGGTATTTTGGTCTAGGTGGTTCTTTTCCGTGAATAAGTTCTCGGCCTTCTTTATCTGTATTATAAAATGTAGACATAATATCCTTTAGGTATGTGATACAAAATCTGAACGTGTTTTTTTCAACATTTTGAATCCAGTTGCAGATTCTTTACAAGAATAACATGTGCCACATGCTGGCGCTTCTTGTTTTGAACATGAGTGGGTGTATTTAATTAGATGTTCTTTTCCAAGTTTATAATATATTTCAATTGTATGCATTTTTAATATGTTTAAAAAAGGGTAGGTAATATGCTCATGCTCAGGATAGTGCCAAGGAAGTTTTTGATCTTTTAGATCTATATATTCTGCCCATTGTGTTTTCTCCCAACTATTGTTACCTGCCATATACATTTGAATACTATCAAATTGGTCATAAGCATCTTTGACTGATCGTAAATCAATTATTCCCATTGCTTTGTGTTCTGCAGGTACATCATAGTTTTCATGATAGATTAATTTTCTATTATATTCTTCTGAAATTACTTTAACCATTCTTGCGCCATTAACTGGGTCCGGTGGTTTATTGCAGGTCCATATATGTATTGGCAAATCTGACCTATTTGTATTGTTTAGTTCTTCAATAATTAAACATAATAGTGCAGAAGAATCTAATCCTCCAGATAAAAACAAGCCTACGTTTTCTACATCTGGTATAGTAAATTCAAATTTATAATCAAAGGGACTATAACCTAAGTCAAATTTCATATTTTACTCCCTGTATTCATATTAATATTTATTCGCCTCTTGTATTGATAAGTATTAATATGGCGCGAAAAGGAATGTAAATGTTTAAAAATGCTTCAAATACCCTTGAATTAAATAAAGATAAATTAGCAAACCTAGTAACACAATGGGTTATAGATAATTATCCTAAAAGAACAACCGAATACGATAAATGTACTAGAGATGTTAGATACATTATTAGTGCTATAACTATGTGTCTAAAGGAGGGTGATACTAATGCAATAGACAATATTTCTAGAATGTTTTTTGACAGAGGAGTGTTACAACTTAAAACTTTACATGTCGAATTTGATGCATACAATTTTTTGGTAAATGAAATAAAAAAACTAATAGTTGATACTGAAGAGGGTGCTGGTAGTCATTGCGATATTGTTATTAGCCGCTTAAAAGCAAACTTAACAAAACAGAACGAAGTTTGGACAACTAATAACGATGAATTATATACAGACAGTAGAGAAGATAGAATAAAACATATTATGTATTCCTGGAATGACGAACAAAATGTTATGCGTAAAATGCAACAATGCCAGCGTAATTACGATTTAAATTATACTATGGGTCCAGAAGTATCTGAATATCTGTTATGGATTGCTCAAAATATACCATCTAAACAATATGAAGCATATTTCGATGTTCACTATACCACAGATAGAGAAACAATTGATTACTTATACCAGTTCTCTTGGGGTAGCACACACAGTAGAAATCCGCCCGCATGCTGGAGAAATTCGCAAATGAATGCTAACATGTATATGATTTTTGTATGTAAAACTCCAGATACTATGTATAACTGTAACAATGACGGAACTGATCAGGATATCAAAGGTGAATCACGTTGGGAGAATTCATTTATAAGTGTTGGAATGGCAATGGGACTTGTAATGAGAGCTGCAAATAAAATGGGACTTAGGACCGGACCAAATAAAATTAAAGATTTAGGTCCTGATTATAACTTTGAATGGGAGAAACACCTAGGAATTTTAGACGATATAAAATCAGGAAATAAAAGATTATTTTACGGTTTAGGAATTGGTGCACCTCAAGGAAATAGACCTCGGTGGGAATCCGATGACACTGAACTTGCATTAGGTGCAAGTAATGGACATGTTATTACTACAAAATACAATGATGACAACTTTGAACCACGTATGCCAACAAAGCGTAATGGTACACTAGGCGAAGAAAAACGCAAAGTGAAAATTGTTGATATCAGAACTGCTAATGCTATAGAAGAAGATCCTTACGGAAATTTCCATAATATACCTGAAAAACATGAAATTAAAATTAACACGCAATACAAACGTGATATTAAACTAATAGAAGTTCCAAAGGTAAGAAACAGCTAATATGATAAACATAGTAGTTACTAGTAAACCAGTAGACGGTTTATTATATTACAGTTACGAATATTGTGATATGCTTAACAAAGCCGGATATCCTACACAGGTTGTTGTTATATCACATCGCAACTTCACTAAAGAAGATTATTTGAATTCGATTGAAAACAAATATATACATTGTCATAATATTCTTATCGACGATTATGTTCCAGCACTAAATGATATCACACTTATCATGGGGCGTAGTATGATGACACTTAGTTGGCAGAGCTTTAATGATTATACTGATATACAAAAACGTATATTATATCGCCTGTTTGACGGGCATGTTATTAGTGTATATTCAGAAAATCATGTAGACGGTTATCCCAAGGCTGTTGAATTTTACAACCCTAAACAAATAGTAGATCTATGCGATACAGAAGTATATCCTAATGGCGTAGGTGATCACTTTGAGAAGACTATTAATTTTAGTATATACAAGCCCTACAAAGATAACATACAGTTTAAGCATTTATTTCTTGGTACAAACGACAAATACTATGCTAGTGTTGAAAAAGTTATTGACCAATATCCGGATCATGGGATCTTGACATATGATGCAAAGTATGTTAATATAAAGCATAATAATATATTTGTACCTGTAGAAAACCTTATGAGTATGTTTGAAACATATGTGTACACTAAAGAAACATTTGATCCTGCTCCTCGTATATTTCAAGAGTGCAAGTATTATGGCAAGGATGTAATTTATGAACGGAGAGATCCAGGAACAGACGGTGGAACTATATATTGGAAGCGTGATTGTAAAGAACCAAATATTACACAAATATTAACCGCAATGGAAAAATTTAATGACAGCATATGATGCATGGGATCGAGAGTACCAAGAAAATAAACAAGACTACTTAGATGTCTTTGACCGTTTTATGAGTCAAACGAATTATGAGAATAATGAAGACTTTGAACGTAACTTTGCTGAACGTGTAGGACGAAAGTATTGTGTTAGTGTAGCAAGTGCTACAGACGCACTACATTTTACATTGTTAGCACACGGTATAGGCAAGGGTGACGAAGTATTAGTAACAGACTTTAGCTGGATTAGTAGTTCAGCTTGTGCAAGCATGGTAGGTGCTACTCCTGTGTTTTGTGATATTGATTTAGCCTCATATCATATTAGTATAGATAGTATTAAACGTATGTACTCAGATAAAGTTAAAGCAATTATATATCCGCACTTGTTTGGCAACATGACTGACACTACAGAAATTCAACAGTTTTGCAAAGACAACAATATACTGTTTATTGAAGATGCTGCACAAAGTTTAGGTAGTAGTTTACACGGAGTACGAGCAGGTACTATTGGAGATTGTAGCGTATATAGTTTTAACAGCAACAAAGTTATTGCTGGCATAAACGGTGGCGGTGTTGTGCTTACAGATAACGAATACATTGCCAAACGTGTTAAGATGATTAGACGTCACGGTAAAAACAAAGACTTTAGTATGCTTGGATATAATAGCCGCATGTATGTACTCAACGCTGAAATAATTAATCTACGTTTACGTCATGCAGAACGCAATCAAGAACGTAGACAACAAATAGCACACAAGTACAATACAGCGTTTGTAGATTTACCGGTATTAACGCAGGAAATGTCAAATGGACTTAATCATAACTACCACAAATATGTAGTCCGCTTCGAAGACAAAGACACAAGGAAGCGTGTAAAAAATGCTTTAAGTGCTAGTATACACTACGAAACACCTTTGAGCGCAAATACTATGTACGACAGCTTAACCATGCGCAGTGACGCTTGTACAGCGTCTAAGACGGCATCTAGCACTGTTTTATCGTTGCCTATACACGCTTGGCTAACTAATAGTGAAATAACTAATGTAATAGAAACTATTAAGGAGAGCATTAATGAGTAGACTAGTTGCATTTGGTTGTAGTAATACATACGGAGAAGGATTGCCCGACTGCTGGATTAATAATGACGCTGGGCCAACTCCGAGCAAGTTTGCGTGGCCGCAACTCTTAGCAGATAATTTAAATTTAGAATGTGTAAATTTAAGTGTTCCTGGTACCAGTAATAAACAGATCTGCAATGATATTCTTAATACAGACCTTAAATCAACAGACATAGTTGTTATTATGTGGACTTTTTTTAGTCGTAGTTGTTTTTTTCAAGACAAAGGTCGCTCTAAAAGAATATTGATCCAGGATATAACCAACAAAAACTTTAGGCGTTCTCATCAAAAGTATAATGCTACTTACTATAAAACTTTTTATACTGAAACTAATTCTAATATAGAAAGTCATATGTATATGAATTTTTCAAGGTCTATTTTAAATGAAAGAGGAATTAAAAATTATCATGCTACCTGTAACCTGTCTCAAGATAATTTACAAATTACCTTACCTATTCCAAAATGGAACCTTGTAGACTATGCAGACTTTAACACAGATTGGCTCGTAGATAGTGCATTAGATAATATGCATCCGGGCGTCAAATCTCAGAAAGAATTTTTTAGAAGAATAAAAAATCATATTGAGGGGAAATTAAATGATATTTAATACACTACAGAATCGTAAATATGTCAAAGAATATGATCAAAATGCAGATATTTCTGAATCATTAATCTATGATCTACTACTAAAAACTTGGAAAGTTACTCCGAGTAAAAACAATTTTATGCCATACACTATTCATGTTGTCGGACCTACAGATCAAAAATACAAAGATCTTGTTTACCGTAATGCAGCAAGTAATGAAGGAACCAATGACGGATTAAGTGATCCATTAAAAATAAGGTATAGCTCTAATTTACCAAACTATTCTAACATCCTAAACTGTTCATACCTACTTATATTTACAATGAGATTAGAAGATAACCCTAATCCTTATCAAAAAATGTTAATTGATAGAGGACACAAGTACGAAGCTGTAGACGAAAATAAACTAGATGATATGTACCCTACTGCCAGTTTTGAAGCAGGATTATTCTGTGACGCATTTAGTGCTATGTGCCTAGAAAATAATATAGATGTTTCCTACACTGGATGCTTTCATAGAAATATAGATAAGTGGAAAAACATTCCATTTGTCAAACGAAAGCCAATTATGTTAATGACTATAGGTAAAGCTAAAGTATACTTAGATGATATTAAAAATGATACAGAAGAAAAAGATTTACGCCCAGACTTCGATAGAATTGTAAATTTTGTGCAATAGATATATAATTACTAGGAAAAATGCATATGAACAACCAAATTAGAAAAGCAGTAGAAATCACACAAAGAGCGCAACGTAACTGGGATTTATCTAAGTCAATATCTGATGATGATATAAAAACTTTAATACATGCAGCTACACATTCGCCTAGTAAACAAAACGAGACTCATTATAGTTTGCATGTTTACACAGATCAAAATATGATAAGAGAAATTTATAATCATACAAAATTATTTTCTTTATGGGCAGTAATGGATGGAGGAATGTTCAAAGAAGAAGACGGTAAATTTTATCAAGACGAAGATCGATCAGTACACAATTCACAAATGTTAGCAAATATACTTTTTGTATTTGCTGAAGATCATGGGCAAGCTCGAGGTGGTAATAGTTTTATTGCCCAGAATACAAAAGATGTAACTACAGAAAGTTATCAAAATTATATGGAACAAATTAATTATTCTATAGGTATTGCTACAGGGGAATTAATTCTTTCAGCTGCATTATTAGGATACAAAACAGGATTATGTACAGCATTTCCTAAAGGTAAAGTTGGAAAACTTATAGGAAGTGATTATGATCCTAAACTGTTAGTAGGTATAGGACACGAAAACGCCGGAATTGATCGTAGACTACATGCAGAAACATTAAATAAGGATGTACCAGAGCCAGCTAGAAACGGCAAATTAGATGAAAAATGGAGATTTCCAAGTTTTGAAAAATATACAAAGGTAAAAATAAATGGCATTAACACTTAAACAGCTTAAAGGTAGTGAATATAGAACTGTAGACTTTTATCTATCAAAATCTTGTAATAAGAGCTGTCACTATTGCACAGCATGGACATTAGAAATGCGCTATCTACATGTTGATATGGATTTAGTACGTACTATTTTAAAAGGTCTAGCTCCATATAAAACACGAATCTGTCTATTAGGTGGCGAACCAGGACTTATTAAAAACCTAGACGAAGTAATTGCTGAAATTAAAAAACATCCTAACCTTATTCCACAAGTATTATCAAATTCTTTAGTACGCAAGTTTTATCCACATATATTAGAAGACCCCGACATCATTTATATAGAACATTTAGTGCTAGACTTCTATGAAGATCGTATTGAAAAGTTAGGAAATTATCCTTTCTTACCAAAAAATGATATGAATAATTATAATCTTGTCATTCAAACACCTAACTACTTTAAGTATAGGGAAAATTTTGATCTTACTGAAATTGATCACGAAAATACTGAATTCAAAGAATATAATTCTAGATCACCGGACTTCTTTAGCGATCATAAACTTGAACAAGCTCCCGAAATTGAAAGACGTATATGTGCAAAGTTTCCGCAAGTACCCGTGTTTGATTTTGAAATACAAAAGATTAGACATTGCAGTAGAAAAGCAATTAATGGATCACGAGAATTTAATATTACTATAGATAATATAGAAAAAATGATGAACTACGACTTATTTGAGTTTGAAAAGTATTGCACAACATGTATGGATATTATACCAAAGCGACCTAAAGCAAGACGAGATGAAATATTAAGTATAATCGAGAGTGAAACTAATTAGAATGAATATATATTCTGTTGCAGTGAACATTCACGATCATAATTCGTACGATGGAACATTCCATAACCAAATAGAACGACACAATAGAATAAAGCACAATTTAAATCCTAATAATTCGCACGACGAAGAACCAAGCCGTAAGTTTTTTTGCGAACACTTCCTTTCAAACTACTTAGACAAAGAAGAACTTTTTGCGTTTACTGTAAGTAATTTAGGACAACAATTTGTTTTTGATCTGTTAGAAGAAAGTCTTCCTAATATGGATTTTCTTAAATTTAAACCTACAGGGCTTTGGGATTATTTCAAGACTGACGATTACTATTATATAGATCATCATCAAAGTCATGCAGCATATGCATTTTTGACATCAGGATATGAAAAATCTGATATACTAGCAATAGACGGTCGCGGATGGCAATATAACTGTATCTTTATTGACAAATTTGATAACATAATAGATCTAAGTGACAAGGTTCCAGTAGGCGGTCTTTGGAATAGACTAGCTCAGGACATTGGCTTTGGGTATTTACATGCAGGCAAAGTTATGGGCCTAGCAGGATTTGGAAAGTACAATTCTGAAATACATAATATGATCGATATGTATATGCAAAATCCAAATCATAAACTACCAAACAAACATCAAGACATATTAAATCGAGTGCCTAAAGAAGATGTAGCATATACATTACAAAAATTTACAGAACAACTAATCGAAGAATATGTATTTCCATTAAAAACTTGTGATAATTTATGTGTAGCCGGAGGTGTTGCATATAATGGTTATGTAAATGAACAATTTACAACACATTGGACTAATGTTCATGTGCCGCCTGCAGCAGGTGATGAAGGTCAAGCACTTGGTACATATATGCATGCTGATTATACACAAAATAATAATGTACACGTTCCAAGTGTGTATTCTGGGTTAGAATATAACTACGTAGGCAAAGAAAAAGTAGATTTTAAAGAAATTGCACAAGCTATTTCCGATGGCAAGATAGTAGGATGGTTTCAAGGTAAAAGCGAAAGCGGTAACAGAGCATTAGGCAATAGAAGTATACTTGCTGATCCAAGAAATCCTAAAATTAAAGATATAATAAACAGCAAAATTAAACTACGTGAAGACTTTAGGCCATTTGCGCCAAGTGTACTTGAAGAACATTACAAGGAATACTTTGACACTAATCAACCTAGTCCGTATATGAGCCGTATCATGCCAGTTATATCAGATGCTATTCCGGGTGTAACACACATAGACGGTACAGCACGTATACAGACTGTAACTAGAGAGTTTAATGCACGTTATTATGATTTAATTAACGCATTTTATAAGATTACAGGTGTTCCTATGTTGCTCAATACTAGCTTTAATTGTCAGGAACCTATTGTAGAAACTCCTGAAGATGCTATTGCTACATTTAATAAATGCGGATTAGACATATTAGTAATTGGCGATTATACAATTAGGAAAACAAATGATTGATAGAGATATTTTAAAATACTATGAAAATATTTTAAAGACATCTAACTCTAATGTTGATTTAGATATTTTGTCTACAATATTATATTGTGTCGAACACGATAAAGATAACGAACTTTTAAAAATTATATTAAAATTATCTCATCCGTCTATTGATGATACCTATCTTTTTAATGTAATAAATCTTATTAAAGATATGCCTGAGATAAAAGATGATATTTTAGATTCTGTCAGCAGTAATCAAACAGCTTCAAAAACTGCACTATTAAATGCTGTAGATAAATTAAATTTCTTAGATAAAGATTCTTCAGTAGTAATTTGGGGTAGTTGGTATGGCAGTATTCTTATACCAAAACTTGCTAATAAAGTTAAGAAAATTATCAGCATAGACTTAGACGAAACTCCTCTACAGATTGCAAAGAACAGATTATTCAATGAGTATACTAATATTGAATATGTGTGTGATGATGTTTTTAAAACATACAGAGATGCATACTTAGATGCTAATCTAATAATAAACACATCATGCGAACATATGCTGCCTATGAAAGAATGGCCGTGGTTTCAAAAAGGTGCATTAAGCACCGACAGTCAGTATAAACATAAGTTTGGATCGCCAAAATTATCCGACAACTGTTACTTTGCCTTTCAGTCTAATAACATGTTTGGTATAGAAGGGCATGTGAATTGTGTTGATAGTTTACAACAGTTTAAAGATC
>ENA-UZWV01016913-UZWV01016913.1-metagenome-genome-assembly--contig:-Day-3-1m-contig-16913_pt1 | contig 17401 bp, 19 predicted proteins | sample MGYA00260342_ERZ794902 | MGnify/ENA metagenome assembly ERZ794902
AGGTGGAAATGTGTGGTTAGATTCCAAACGAACCTCGCCCTATAAATTTTACCAATATTGGTTAAACTCCAGGGATGATGATGCTGAAAAGTATATTAAAATATTCACCTTTTTAGAGGAAGATGAAATCAAATCGCTGATTGAAACCCATACAGAACAACCGCATTTAAGACAGCTTCAAAAACGACTGGCTCAAGAAATCACCACCATGGTTCACAGTCAGGCAGATTTTGAAAATGCTGAAAAAGCATCCACTATTTTATACAGTAAATCATTTAAAGCAGACATTCAAACTTTGGATGAAGCCACTTTCTTAGATGTTTTTGAAGGCGTACCAACGGCTGAGGTTTCAAAATCGCTTTTAGAATCTGGATTGGACATGATCGCTGCGTTATCGGCAGAAACCAACTTTTTAGCCTCTAATGGCGAAGCGCGTCGCGCGTTAAAAGAAAATTCGATTTCGGTAAACAAAGAAAAAGTAGGGGAGGCCTATCAAATTTCAAGTACTGACTTGATTAATGATACGTATGTGATTATCAATCGCGGAAAACGTAGCACTTTTATTATTCGAGTGGTTTAAAGCACCATCAAATTACAACCTCTGATATCGGACTGATCAAATCGGCCTAAAATTTCAAACGTCCCATCCGGTTTCATTTTACCTAAATCTTGCGTGGCAATAAACGCACACGAATTAATATTTGCCAAATCAATCACATTAATGCCGCCCGATTTTCCAATCGGCTGAATGCAAAGTGCATCTTCGGGGTCTCTTGTTAAAATTCTCATCCATGGGGGCGTCTCAAACACGCCATTTCCTTTAGAGTAGGCTTGCGATAATAACTCCGTCATCCCGTATTCGCTATGAATCGTGTCCACACCAAATCCATTTTTTAAAAGCGCATGTAACTCCGATTTTACCAGTTCTTTACGTTGGCCTTTCATGCCGCCGGTTTCCATCACAATGGTGTGTTTTAAGTTGAATGAATGCGATTCAATCAAATCTAATAAGGCATACGAAACCCCCATAAGCAAGGTTTTTTGACCTTTGGCTTCGAGCTTCAATAAGGTGTTTTTTAAGGCCTCTAAATCATGCAAGTAAAATCCGCTTTCAGGCTGTTTGGACTGTTCAATCATGTCATTGGCCATATAAACCAAAGACGAGCCTTCACGTTCCAAATAAGAAGGGAGTAAAGCCAATACAGTAGAGTCTTTAATGGGACCGTAAAACGATTCAAAACCACGTCTAAAGCTCTGTTTGTAAATGGCTAAATCACTTACAAAATGCTTACTCACACGACTTCCAGTGGTGCCGCTGCTTGTAAAGGTAGCTTCTGCGGGTTGCTTGGTAGAAACAATGTTACGAGATTTAAAAAATTCAATCGGTAAAAACGGAATCTGTTCTAGAGTGGTCACATCACTTGGATGTTTGTAGAGTAAATCACAAAAGGAACGATACACAGTATTGTGTTCAAATTGAAATCTGAAAACGTCTAAAGCAACGGCTTTAAAATCGGCTTCGGATTGGATGTTAAAAATTGAATCGTTGATGCTCATAATGTGAAATAGTCCATCACAAAAATAGCTAAAAATAAAAAGAGCGTTACCATGTGGCAACGCTCTTTTAAAATATTTAAAAAATTAGATTACTGGATAATCAATTTTTTAGTTGTTGTTGCTGCCCCTTGCGTCAGCTTTACAATGTAAATTCCTGTATTAAGCGTAGAAATATTTATACGCTTGTTTGATACCGTTGTATTGATCACTTGTTTTCCAAGAATGTCAAATATAGCGGCTTGCATTGCTCCGGAACCAGTTGAAGTGATGTTTACAAAATCACTCTTAGTTGGGTTTGGGTATAAGTTAAATTTCGAAACTTCAAATTGTCCTGCAGCTAGTGTTGTTGTAAGGTCTGCAAGATTTCTAACATACAATTGTGCAGTTCCATTATATGCGCCAGCGATTCCTGAAACATTCGCAAGTTCTGTTGATGGGATATTCTCACCAATATAATCTGCGCCGTAAAATTCAGTACGAACAACAGTTTCTGCTTGTCCTTGAGCCAAAACGTAATTTTCTCCAGTTGCAAAAACAGCGGCACCATCTCCAGCACTAAACGTGACATTCTCAAAGTTAATGAATGTTGATTCATAATCGCTAGGAGCTGCATTGAAGCCTGCAATAGTGACTGTTTGTGCAACCACAGCATTATCAGAAGAAGCAATCACTCCAGAATCTTCTATAGGATGTAATTGAAGGACTCCATTTACAATAACGGCTTTACCTTTTAATCCAGAAACCATGTCTCCTACGTTGTAAGTAGTTGCAATTACGTCTCCTGCATCATAAATGTAAATTCCAGATGGCGTAGCATCCTGAAACCATTTTTTACCTTTATATCCATCTTTGTGTGTTAGTAACGACCCCTCGGTAATTTCATAAAAACCATCTGGACCGTTAGCGACTACATCTGCTCTTAGAGCTGTGACGTTTGCAACGACTTGTAGAACTCCGACGCTAAAGCTAGTAGTGTCCGTGTCAAGCACGTCTCCAAGACTGTTTTTTAACTCTGTAGTAACCGTATAAGCCCCACCTTCTTGAACAGTGATGCTAAAAGGACTGGTAGCGTTGGGAGTGTCCGTAGATGACATACCCTCAATTACGGTTACAGTTACAGTTTCGCCGCCTTCAACATCATTAGTAACCCACTCTAAAGATGTGGTTGGTGGACCTGGAGCAAGTATAGATTCATCTGATGGTGCAGCAATAGTAATTGTTGGTGAAACGGAATAACCATCGATAACTCTAATATTATCAACTGAAATATCTTCATCGCCAGAGCCTAAGTTCTCAAAAACTAAACGAATGTCAATGGAGTTCCCAGTTCCTAAGGAAGTTGTAAACTCAGTGAATATTGGGGTAAGTTCTTGTCCGTCTCCGATTCCATTCAAATCAGTATCCTGAGAAGGCGTAGAAATATTATATCCTGTAGTTTCTGTAGTTGCAAACTGAAATATTTTAGTAAAACTACCTGAATTATCATAATCAACTTCAACATAAAATAAATCACCTCCATCCCAATCAAAATTACTGTCAGAAGGCGCATCTTCTGCTAATAGTATAGCTAAGGAAAGATTAGAGTATGTTGAGATGTCGATGTCTTCAAACAATAAAGTTTGTGTTGCTAAGGTACAAGGTGCACCATCAGTATCCATAGCTGCAAAAAAGAAACTACCATCTTGACCAGATACAGAGTATGAGCTAGAGATGTCGGTGCCATCTGTTCTTGTGAAAAAGTCACCTCCAGTGTCATTACAAGTCTCTGATGGAGTTCCTGAATTTCCGGTTTCAAAAGATTCTTGAAATAGGATTGTCTGCCCAAAAGACAAGCTCGTAATAGTCAATGATAAAAGTAATACGTAAATTTTTTTCATAATTATTGGTTTAATTTTGTTTACCCAAATGTATGAAATATTAAACAGATATTAAATTATTTTTTACTTACTTATGAAGTAACTGTCAACAATTTATGAGATTCTGGGTTCGTTATAGCAACATTACGAAGTTGTTACTAAATAGTTATTAAATTTATATGTTTCGTTACAGGATTTAATTTTTCTATCTTTATGAACTAATTAGATACATTATAATGAGCAACGAATCCATTAAAATTTTGTTGGTTGATGACGAGCCAGACATCTTAGAAATTCTGAGTTATAATCTTTTGGCAGAAGGCTACACTGTTTTAACCGCTGCAAATGGTTTAGAAGCCGTGAAACAAGCCAAAAAAAACCAACCTCACTTAATTATTATGGATGTGATGATGCCCGAAATGGATGGCATCGAAGCGTGCGAGCAAATCCGAACCATTCCCGAAATAAAAGAGACCATCATTACTTTTCTAACCGCGCGTGGGGAAGATTATTCTCAAGTCGCTGGATTTGAAGCGGGTGCCGATGATTACATCACAAAACCCATCAAGCCCAAAGTATTGGTGAGTAAAATTAAGTCATTATTAAGAAGACGCCATGGCACAACACCTGTTGAAAATTCGGATATCATAACGCTTGGTGACCTCACAATTGATAGAGAAGCCTATAAAATCATACACAAAGACGTCGAAATTGTCTTGCCACGAAAAGAGTTTGAATTGCTGTCGTTACTCGCCTCTAAGCCTGGGAAAGTATTTAAAAGAGATGAAATTCTCGATAAAGTCTGGGGAAATGAAGTCGTAGTAGGCGGCAGAACCATTGATGTGCACATCCGAAAACTACGTGAAAAAATTGGAGATGATTCCTTTAAAACAATCAAAGGCGTAGGGTATAAGTTTCAATTCTGATGACTAAAAATTCGCATAAATTCTCGATGGTTACCGCCTTATTCATCACAGGGATACATACATTTTTGTTGAGCATTTTTCTATATATGTTCTATGAAATTGATTTATCCTTTCTTTTCTACTGGTTTATTAGTTCTTATATTTTTACCTTTTTCATCCTTCATTTACGACTTGAAACCTTTGTCTTTAATAGTATTAAAAGCATCTATAGAGACCTTACACTTTTAGAATCAGCCTCTTTTAACCAAAGTCCAATCACCACCGATATGGCCAGTTTATCGAAGGAAATTGATTCCTATGCAAAAAACAAAAAATTAGAATTAGAAGCTTTAAAAATTCGAGAGGAATATCGAAAAGAGTTTATAGGCAATGTCTCTCATGAACTCAAAACCCCTCTTTTCACAGTTCAAGGCTATATTTCGACCTTAATAGAAGGCGCTGCCGACGATCCAAAAATAAGAGATAAATATCTAAAACGTGCCGATAAAGGTGTCGATCGCTTGATCTACATTGTAAAAGATTTAGACATGATCACCAAGCTCGAAGTAGGAGATGCAAATCTGATAGTTGAAACGTTTAATATTCTTGAAACCATCACCAATGTGTTTGATTTGCTCGAGATTAAAGCAGAGAAAAAAAACATCTCCTTATTATTAGATAAAGACTATCCAGCCCCAGTGATGGTGCATGCCGATCGCGATCGTATTCAGCAAGTGCTTTCCAATCTGGTGGTCAACTCTATAAAATATGGACATCAAAATGGCACCACCGAAGTTAGTGTAGAAGTTTTGAATTCGGAAAAAATGATTGTTCGCGTAACCGATAATGGGGAAGGGGTTGAAGCCAAGCATTTGACGCGTTTGTTTGAACGATTTTATCGGGTCGATAAAAGTGGCTCCAGAGAAGAAGGGGGTTCCGGTCTTGGCTTGTCGATTGTGAAACATATCATCGAAGCACACGACGAAAAAATCTATGTCGAAAGTAAATTTGGGATTGGGAGTGAATTTTCTTTCACACTTCAAAAACAAAACCAATAATCCAGCGTTCTTTTCCGTATTTTTGACAAAAATTAATTCAAGTGGGCAGTAAAAATAAACTCAAACGATTCAACGAAAACGACACCTTTTACAATGTGTTTCAACCCAAACGCGAAGAATTGGTCGATGCAGAATATCCGTTAAAAGGGCAATGGAATGAGCAGTTTTTTAAAAACAAAAACCCATTAGTTCTAGAACTGGGGTGTGGGAAAGGTGAGTACACTGTTGGCCTAGCCGAGCGGTATCCAAACAAAAATTTTATCGGCATTGATATCAAAGGCGCTCGATTTTGGAGAGGGGCTAAGACCGCCATTGAAAACGAACTTCCCAATGTGGCTTTTATTCGTGCCCAAATAGAACTCGTTGAAAACCTGTTTGCCACCAATGAAATTGATGAAATATGGATTACATTTCCAGATCCTCAAATAAAATACAAGCGGACCAAACACCGAATGACCAATGATTTGTTTTTGAAACGCTACAAAAACATTCTAAACGATGCTGGCATTGTACATCTGAAAACTGACAGCGAATTTATGCATGGCTATACCTTAGGGCTTTTGCATGGTCAGGGGCATGAAGTGCACTATGCCAACCACGATGTGTACCGTCAGGAAGGAAGTCCCGAAGAAGTAACAGCCATTCAAACCTTTTATGAAAATCAGTATTTAGCGACTCAAAAAGCAATTACGTATATTAGATTCAAAATTAATTAAAGCGTGTCGATTTCAATTGTATTTATTTTGGGCTTATGCATCGCCTTTATTGGGGTCATTCCACCTGGAATGCTCAATATGACAGCGGCTAAAATCAGTCTAAAAGAAGGCCATACTAGAGGCTTTGTCTTTTCAATCGGCGTTTGTTTGATTGTGGGCGTTCAAACCTATTTAGCAGCTATTTTTGCAAAGTACTTGAGTCAACATCCCGATGTGATCGATATATTAAAGCGTGTTGCATTGGTTCTTTTTGTTTTAATCTCAATTTACTTTTTTCTCGTCGCTAAAAGCGAGGATAATATCCATGAAATGGGAGCTTCAAAAAGTAAAAAAAGTCGTTTTTTTCAGGGATTATTGATGTCCGCTTTAAATGTTTTTCCGATTCCTTACCAAGCCTATATGGTGACGACCTTGGTGTCGTATCAATGGCTTTCTTTAGATAACATATCGATTTCTACCTATGTAGCCGGGGCCATGACGGGCACCTTTATCACCCTTTATATTTATATTTTGTTTTTTGACAAAATTAAAAATTCTAAAATATCATCTCAAAAATGGATGAATTATAGCATAGGAATTATTACAGCGGTGATTGCGATCACTACGTTGATAAATATTCTAAAAACCCCATAGTTTGTATGTCAAAGGCGCCTCATTTTTTTGATAAATGCTACGACGTTGCTCGTCAAATTCCAGTGGGTCGTGTAACGAGTTATGGTGCTATTGCCACCTATCTAGGTGCAGCTCGGAGTGCTCGAATGGTTGGCTATGCCATGACGGCCTCTCACGGCAAAGACGTTCCAGCACACCGCGTGGTAAATCGCAAAGGACTGCTCACAGGGAAGCATCATTTTGAGGGAACAGACCTTATGCAACAGTTGTTAGAAAACGAAGGAGTAGAGGTCGTCAAGAACCAAATTCAACAATTTGATACTGTGTTTTGGGACCCCGCCAAAGAACTCTAATCCCTAAGAGCATCATTTCCTGTAATCCTCTTCTGTTTTAAAACATTTCACTGTATATTTGTACTTTAGAATCCATCTAAATTAGAGACTTTGAAATTTAACAAACAAGACATAGAGCAAGCGCTCAAAACGATAACAGTACCAGGTGAAGGTCAGAATATGATTGAAAGCCAGGCAGTCAAAAATATAATGGTTTTTGCCGATGAGGTGATTATTGATATCACCATTAGCAATCCAACTCTACAGGCCAAAAAACGAACGGAAGTAGACATCCTCAAAACAATTCATGAGTTGGTCTATGCCAAAGCTAAGGTGCAGGTCAACGTAAAAGTGGAAGCCCCAGCACAACCTAAAAATGAAATCAAAGGGAAGTCAATACCTGGGATTCAAAACATAATAGCGGTTGCTTCAGGCAAAGGGGGGGTTGGTAAATCGACTGTTACCTCTAATCTTGCGGTTACACTTTCCAAAATGGGCTTCAAAGTTGGGATCTTAGATGCAGATATTTATGGGCCATCTATTCCCATTATGTTTGATGTTCAAAACGAAAAACCATTGGCAGTCAATGTAGATGGAAAATCTAAAATGAAACCTGTTGAAAATTACGGCGTTAAAATTCTATCCATCGGATTTTTCACCAAACCCGATCAAGCGGTGGTTTGGAGAGGACCCATGGCTTCCAAAGCATTAAATCAAATGATTTTTGATGCTGCTTGGGGTGATTTAGATTTTCTTCTTATCGATTTACCTCCAGGAACCGGAGATATCCATCTGAGTATCATGCAGTCCTTACCAATTACTGGCGCGGTCGTGGTGAGTACCCCACAAACGGTGGCACTTGCCGATGCTCGAAAAGGCGTTGCTATGTTTCAACAAGAAAGTATTAATGTGCCTGTTTTAGGGATCATTGAAAATATGGCCTATTTTACGCCTGAAGAATTACCTGATAACAAATATTTTATATTTGGCAAACAAGGTGCTAAGCATTTAGCAGACGATTTAAACATTCCTTTTTTAGGTGAAATTCCTTTAGTTCAGAGTGTACGAGAAGCAGGCGATTTTGGACGTCCCGCCGCCATGCAAACATCCACCCCAGTTGAAGACGCCTTTAACAAAATCACTCAAAATGTAGCGCAAGAAGTCGTCCGTAGAAATACGGCATTACCTCCGACAGATGCAATTAAAATAACCACCATGGCAGGGTGTTCTGCGGTAAAAAAATAAAGCATATGAGTTCAGAAAACCTTAGATTAAACGTTGAAAAAGCATTGAATGAAATCCGCCCATTTTTACAAAATGATGGGGGCGATATCAATTTAATTGCCATCGAAAATGACGAAATAGTCAAAGTGCAATTAGTGGGAGCTTGTTCATCGTGTAGTGTCAATCAAATGACGCTTAAATCGGGAGTCGAAATGACGATCAAAAAACATGCGCCTCAAATACAATCGGTTATAAATATTGAAGCCTAAAATGATTACGACTGATATCTTAATTATTGGAGCGGGTCCAACTGGGTTATTTACAGTTTTTGAAGCGGGCCTTCTAAAATTAAAGTGCCATTTAATTGATGCCTTGCCACAAGCAGGCGGTCAATGTTCGGAACTATACCCCAAAAAACCAATTTACGATATTCCAGCCTATCCTGAAATCCTTGCTGGAGATTTGACCGAAAAATTATTGGAACAATCCAAGCAATTTGAGCCTGGATTTACTTTAGGAGAACGCGCCGAAACCATCGAAAAACAAGCCGATGGTTCTTTTGTAGTCACTACCAACAAAGGCACGCAACACAAAGCACCCGTGGTGGCCATTGCTGGAGGACTTGGCAGTTTTGAGCCTCGAAAACCACTCCTTGAAAATATTGAGTTTTATGAAGATAAAGGGGTAGCCTATATGGTTAAAGACCCCGAAGTATATCGAAATAAAAAAGTAGTGATTTCTGGCGGAGGCGATTCTGCATTGGATTGGGCTATTTTTTTGAGTGACGTTGCGAGTGAAGTCACTTTAATCCACCGTCGAAACGAGTTTCGTGGTGCTTTGGATTCTGTAGATAAAGTTCAAGAATTAAAAAATAAAGGACTCATCACCCTGATTACGCCTGCGGAAGTCACAGGATTGATTGGTGAGACACAACTCCAAGCGATTGAGGTGACCAAAGCCGGAGAATCGCCTGTAACCATTGAAACAGATTGCTTTATACCGCTATTTGGATTGTCTCCAAAACTGGGGCCGATTGCTCAATGGGGATTAGAAATTGAAAAAAATGCCATTAAAGTCAATAATGCGTTGGACTATCAAACCAATATTCCAGGCATCTTTGCAATTGGTGATGTGAATACCTACCCAGGAAAACTAAAACTGATTCTCTGCGGATTTCATGAAGCGACCCTTATGTGTCAAGCGGCATATCAAATTATTAACCCCGGAAAACGCTACGTACTAAAGTATACAACCGTAAGTGGCATTGACGGTTTTGACGGCACTCGTAAAGAGGCGCCCAAAGCCGTTGTAAAATCAATTAATTAATGGATCAAGATGTACAAATAAAAATCACGGATCGTGATGGGAAATTACACGAAATAGCAGCTCCAACGGATATGGCCTTGAACATCATGGAAGTGGTTCGGTTGTATGAACTAGCCCCTGAAGGCACCATTGGAATTTGTGGCGGTATGGCCATGTGTGCTTCCTGCCAATGTTATGTCTTAACGAAGCACCCGCTACGTGAAATGCAAGATGAAGAAGAAGCGATGCTAAGTGAAGCTTTTAATGTCAAACCCAACAGTCGTTTGGGATGTCAAATTCAAATTACTCCCGAAATGGAAGGGCTTGAAATCGAACTAGCGCCAGAAGACTAGTTATTGATACGCGTTTAAATTTACGGGTCCCTCGAGTGTAGTTTTTATAATTTGTAAAATACCTTCTTTATTGGCCGAAACATGCCACTTGATCAGGCTAATCGTACCCTTTTGAATTTCGAGTCCTGTAATACTTCTTGGGTGCACACAACTACCATCATTAAAAAACGGAATGTTTCCAGGTTGCGGAAATCGCGGTCGGTGGGTATTTCCAGTAATGGTGAACGTATTATTATTTTCAGAAATCCATTTTTTGGCGCGTCGTTCTATTTTGATTAATTCTTTGTGATTTTTCGCAGGACTGGTCGGGTCAGAAACCCCCATAAGATTCAGTGGTTTCCACAAAAATCGAACTAAAAACCGACTCCATCTCCAAAAAATATAGTTCCACCAATCGGCTTGATGTCCATGGGTTAAAAATAGAATTTGCTTGGTGGTTCTATGTTCTAACCGAACACTTTCATGGTATTTAATTCCTGGAAATAAATCGACTTTCTCCCCCGTTTCCTTATCAAAATAGGTTGATAAATTTTTTTTGATGTACGTTGGGTTTTTATAAACCATGTCATGATTTCCCCAAATCATGTGCAGCCGCTTGGCGTCATGAAATTTTTTCAATAAAAGATAAACGTCTTTGTGTGCCTGAAAGATAGCATCAAACTTTTGAGTTTCCCAAAGCTCATCGCCATCACCTAATTCACAATAGCAAAATCCAGCCTCTAAATAATGGGTTAGGGCGTGTACATACACATCTCTGTTGTGTGCAAAATCGTCTGCAAAACTATTGTCGCCACGGTGGCAATCGCTAAATAAAATAAATTTGCTGTCATCATCAAACGGGATGATTTTTGCAGTGTTGTAGGCTTTATCTAATCGGTGTTTTGTGGACATTGAGAATTGGGGGTTACTCAAGTTACTTAAATGCGTTTAAACCAGTGATGTCAAATCCGGTAATTAATAAATGGATGTCGTGTGTGCCTTCGTATGTAATCACACTTTCTAAGTTCATGGCATGGCGCATGATGCTGTATTCGCCACTAATGCCCATACCACCTAATATTTGTCGGGCTTCACGTGCAATTTTTATCGCCATATCAACATTATTTCGTTTGGCCATTGATATTTGCGCGGTCGTTGCGCGGTCCTCATTTCTTAAAACTCCCAAGCGCCATGTTAATAATTGGGCTTTGGTGATTTCGGTAATCATTTCCGAAAGTTTCTTTTGTTGTAATTGAAATTGACCAATTGGTTTGCCAAATTGAATGCGTTCTTTGCTATATCTTAGAGCCGTATCATAACAATCCATCGCGGCACCAATGGCACCCCATGCAATTCCATAACGTGCGGAATCTAAGCAGCCTAATGGTGCGCCAAGTCCAGATTTGTTAGGGAGTAAATTTTCTTTTGGAATTTTAACATTATCAAAAATAAGTTCGCCAGTAGAGCTTGCACGTAACGACCATTTGTTATGTGTTTCAGGGGTTGTAAACCCTTCCATGCCACGTTCTACAATGAGTCCGTGAATTCGGCCTTCTTCATTTTTGGCCCACACGACGGCCAGTTGTGCAATTGGGGAATTTGAGATCCACATTTTAGCACCATTTAATAGATAATGGTCGCCCATATCCTTAAAATTTGTAGTCATACCACCTGGGTTACTCCCATGGTCGGGTTCAGTCAGTCCAAAACAACCAATCCATTCGCCACTCGCGAGTTTTGGTAAATATTTTTGGCGTTGTGCTTCATTTCCATACTTCCAAATTGGATACATCACTAAAGACGATTGAACTGAAGCCGTACTTCGAACGCCCGAATCACCACGTTCAATTTCTTGCATAATTAATCCATAGGATATTTGATCCAATCCTGCGCCACCATATTCGACGGGGATGTACGGGCCAAAGGCGCCAATTTCTGCCAAGCCTCCAATAATTTGAGTTGGAAATTCGGCCCTTTGTGCATAGTCTTCTATAATTGGAGACACATCTCTTTTAACCCAATCCCGTGCAGCACTTCTGACGAGTTTGTGTTCTTCAGATAATAAATCATCTAAATTGTAATAATCGGGTGCTTCAAATAAATCTGCTTTCATCGTTCTTTTTTGGGTTTAATTCAATTTTATTCAAAATAAATGAGAATTACATACCATTTAGACAAATTTACTTATTCCGCTTGATAATTTTACAATTTTAAATAAAAATCTTTCGTCAGCGATGTATATTCTTGTGTGTACTGGTGGCGTGCGATTTCAATGGTGAGTTCGCTCCGTTCAATTGCCTTTTCTTGAAACGTAAAACGCATCAAACTTCGTTTTATAGGACTCGATTTTTGGCCTCTTATATGTAAGACATGACTCGGATAGAGTTGCTCTTTTTTTGCCAGCTCGATAAACGAAGATTCTTCGCTAAACGGAACGATCACATTAAATTGACCCGTTTGTGAAAGTAGTTTTGAAACCGATTTCAGCAATTCATGGAAGGGCATCGCATCTTCAAAGCGCGCTCGATTTCGTTCGTTGTTATCTGTTTTATAGGAGTCGGTATAAAAAGGCGGATTCGAAATGATGAGTTCATAGGTGTCCTCGATTTCATCTGTAAATTCTTCCAAAGACGCATGGTAGCAAAACAACCGATCGCCCCAATCCGATGCTTCAAAATTATGAACACATTGCTCATAGGCGGCATCGTCAAGTTCAATGGCATCAATTAGTTCGGCTGAGCTTCGTTGGGCCATCATGAGTGCCAAAATTCCAGTGCCTGCTCCAATATCTAAGATTGAGTTGGGATGCGATTCTAAATTTGCCCAAGCACCTAATAATACGGCATCGGTTCCAATTTTCATCGCACAGCGATCTTGCGCAACGCTAAAGTGTTTAAATCGAAAAGGTTTCGACATTACTCTAAATATAATTCGATCAAACCAGGCGGGGTATTGACCGTGATTGTTTTGGTCGCGCGATCTAATTTTGTTATAAAATCGTCATTCATAGGAATCAGGATTTCAATCCCATCACGGTCCACCTCAAACAAGGCTTGAGAAGTGGAGTCATTCACCCCTTTCACAGTTCCTACAGGGCCAAAATTTTCATCGTTGAGTTGAAAGCCTATAATTTCATGAAAATAAAACTTCGTGCCTTCAAGTTTTGGAAGTAAATCTAAAGGTAAGTAGAGGTGGCATTTCATCAACGCATCGGCATCGGCTTCGTTGGTGACATCATCAAACTTGAGTCGGAGTAAATCCGATTTATGTAATTGCGATTTTTCAATAAAAAAAGGAATCAACGTACCATTGACTTCAATAAAAATGGCATCTAAGTTTTCATAGATGTCTGGTTGATCGGTGTCTAGTTTCGCCAAAAGTTCCCCTTTGAAACTATATTTTTTCACGATTTTCCCTAAATAAAAACAGTCTTCTTTTGTCATGATTCAATTCAAGTTTTCGTTATGGATGTTTCATAAAAAAAACCTGACAAAAAGTGCCAGGTTTTAAAGGTATAAAAAAAGTTTATTTTTTTTATTTTTCTTCCGCAGCTGGTGCTTCCGGAGTTGCTTCTTCAGCAGGAGCCGCTTCTTCAACAGCAGGTGCTGCTTCTTCCGCTACAACTTCCGTTGCTGCTTCTTCAACAATAGGAGCTGCTTCTTCAATTACTTCTTCTACAACAGGTGCAGCAGCAGCAATACGAGCTTCATTGGTTGCTTTTTCAGCTTCAAATATTTTAATAGCTTCAGCATCTTTAGCTTTTTCTAAATCACTTTTCTTAGCGTCTACTTTGTTGGTTTTATCTTCTAACCAAGCTTGAAACTTCGCTTCTGCTTGTTCTTCCGTTAAAGCGCCTTTACGAACTCCACCAACTAGGTGATTTTTCAACATGACCCCTTTGTAAGATAAAATTGACTTAGCAGTATCAGTAGGTTGTGCTCCATTTTGAAGCCATTTTACAGTACCATCTACATTTAGTTCAATTTGTGCAGGGTTGAAGTTTGGATTGTAAGTTCCTAATTTTTCAAGGTATTTACCATCTCTTTTTGATCGTGCATCAGCGGCAACGATCCAGTAAAAAGGTTTTCCTTTTTTACCGTGTCTTTGTAATCTAATTTTTACTGGCATAATAATTAATTTGTGAGGTTCTCGACCTCGGTTATTAATGAGAGCGCAAATATAGGATATTTTTCGATTCTACACGCTTTTGTAAATAAATTTTATAAGACCTTTTTTTTGCCCTATAAATGGGGTGTATAATGTTCCTCTAAGTCATGAAATTGAAGCCTCGACGACTTCAAAATTTGCAGGAGCAGGTTTCACGCGATAGGACTGAGGTCTTGGAAGCTTCAATTTTGCGCGTTACAGGGGGCGTTTAAAAATAATGAACCAAAAACGTTTAATTATAAAATTATGCCTGGCATATAGTGTCTAAAATTTTCAAGAAAAGAGTTTTTTTTTGCTCAGTTCTTTTTAAAAGAGGTGGTTTATTTTTTTTAGAAGGGTTGCGCAATGGATAACGGTGTTCTACGCAGTTTTTATTCTGAAATTCTTTTTTTTAAATCCATTCTTTCGTGTAATATTCTCGTTATCTCAACATATTCTTTGTTTAAAGTTCTGTAGAATATTATATGTCGATTTGATTTTATTCCCAAGAGTTTCTTTGATATTCCTTGATAATTTTTTCCTAAATCTGGATTTTCAGCAATTTCTTCACAATTAGAAATTAGTCCATCGTAATATTTATCGGCTTGTTTTTCCGACCAAACCTCAAATGTGTATTCCCAAATCTTTGATAAATCAACAACAGCTTTGTTGGTTAATTTATATTTAGGCATTCGAGTGTTTTTTCACTTTTAGTGATTCAAGATGTTTTTTTGGATCAAAATCGTGAGCAATTCCGCTGTCAATTCCTTCTTGAATTGCATTTTTCAAAGCAATCACTTTACTTTCTTCTTCTTCTAAAAGTCTTAATCCTGCACGAATAACTTCACTAACATTTTTAAATCGTCCATCGCTAATGCTACTTTGTACGAATTGGTCAAAATGATTCCCGAGTGATATTGATGTGTTTTTGTTCATTTTGATACTAATTTAATTCAAATATACCAAAAATTGGTATAAATACAAAATTTTTCTCAAATTGCGTAGAACGGGAGACTTCGCAATAAGCCCCATTTCAGTTAAAGATTAATATATTATAACGATTTACAGTACTTCTAAGGCTTTGTTTTCTCTCCAAAAAGTACAGTAATTTCATTCGTTCTCTTTTTAAATAGTCCTTTAAATCGACCACAAATGCCTTTATTTGAGACCGACTCCAACCGCTATTTTCAATTGTTTTGACACACGCTATAAATACTTTATCATAAGAAAACTGAATCACAATATTGGATTCATTCCTCAAAATATCTGGTCTTAATAGTATTTTTTTAATTCAATTTTGTACTAATAATGAACCCATTTCATTTTTGTAAGCGAGTCACAGCTTCGCTAATGAAAGTCCCATTTATCGTATCATTCAATCAAATCGGTTTATGAAGATTCAGATTTGGGGACCAAAATCATTATAAACTTAAAAAATAGTTTGTAAAACCCAAAAAAATCATCAAATTATAACATAAATAATTGATAATATTTAACTTACAATTTAAATAGTAAAACAAAATTGAATTAAAACACAAATCGCGCGGTGATTTTCATTTTAAAATCCGTAGATAATTTTGTTCATAATTAAAATAATTTACAGGCCTCAAACGCCTAAATAGTTTTATATTTAGAGTTCTATTTTTTATTTCATAACATACCTATGTATTTAATCTTTGATACCGAAACAACTGGTTTGCCCAAGCGTTGGAAAGCGCCCATTACCGATGTTGATAATTGGCCCCGTTGTATTCAAATTGCTTGGCAATTGCACGACGATATGGGGCGTTGTGTGGAACATCAAGATTATCTAATTCGTCCGGACGGCTTTAATATACCGTATGATGCCGAAAAAATCCACGGGATCTCCACTGAGTTGGCTGCCGAGCAAGGATTGCCATTGCATGAGGTGTTAGAATTGTTTAATACCGCCCTTTCCAAAACCACCTTTGTGGTTGGGCAAAATGTGGGCTTCGATTTAAATATTATGGGCTGTGAGTTTCATCGTTTGCAAGTTCAATCGCCTTTAAATCAACTCCCCGTTTTAGATACTTGTACCGAAAAAACAGCGTCCATGTGTCAAATCCCAGGCGGACGTGGCGGAAAATTTAAGCTGCCCACACTGACGGAATTACACCAGTTTTTATTTCATAAACCCTTTGGTGAGGCGCACAATGCCACCGCCGATGTGGAAGCCACTACCCGTTGTTTTTTGGAATTAATCCGTCGTCAGGAATTCACCGTTGACCAGCTTAAAGCGTCAAATGACTATTACCAACAATTTCAAACGGAACATCCCGCGGAAATCGCCCCGATAGGTTTAAAACATATCAATCTTAAAAACGAATCGGCTAAAATAGCGGCGCGCATTCAACAAGAAAAAGAAGCGGTCACACCGCAGCAAATCACCACAGAAGTTCCAGACATTCTGAACGATGCGCAAGTCGTCCATTTGCATAACCATTCGCAGTTTTCGGTACTACAATCGACCATAAGCATTAAAAATTTAGTAGCGGCTGCCTCCGATAATGAGATGCCAGCCGTAGCGATTACCGATCATGGAAATATGATGGGTGCCTTTCATTTCGTCAAAGAAATAGGCAATTATAATAGAGAGGTTCGTCAAAAAAATAAAGATGCAGAAGCCGCTAATGAACCTGCGGATGCTCAAGAAATTAAAGGGATCGTGGGTTGTGAGTTTTTCGTGTGTGAAGACCATACTAACAAGTCCCAGAAAGACAATGGCTATCAAGTCGTGTTTTTAGCAAAATCCAAAAAAGGCTATCACAATTTAGTAAAAATGTCGTCCAAGGCTTACACCGATGGCTTTTATTATTTACCACGAATAGACCGCACCATCGTCGAAACCTATAAAGAGGATTTAATCGTTCTGACAGGGAATTTATATGGCGAAGTGCCTTCCAAAATATTAAACGTTGGCGAGCGCCAGGCCGAAGACGCCCTTTTGTGGTGGAAATCCATATTTGGCGCCGATTTGTATGTGGAGCTGATGCGTCACAATCAAGAAGATGAAGATCGGGTGAATCCGGTGTTGATCACGCTTGCTCAAAAGCATCAAGTAAAATTAGTCGCGACCAACAATACCTATTATGTTGATCAGGAAGACGCCAATGCACATGATATTTTACTCTGTGTAAAAGATGGCGAAAAGCAAGCCACACCCATTGGACGGGGGCGTGGGTATCGCTACGGACTTCCCAATCAAGAGTATTATTTTAAGTCCTCTGAGGAAATGAAATCGCTTTTTAAAGATGTTCCGGAAGCGATTGTAAACATTCAAGAGGTGGTCGATAAAATTGAACCTTTTGAACTATCACGAGACGTTTTGCTTCCTAAG
>ENA-UZWV01012926-UZWV01012926.1-metagenome-genome-assembly--contig:-Day-3-1m-contig-12926_pt1 | contig 17343 bp, 13 predicted proteins | sample MGYA00260342_ERZ794902 | MGnify/ENA metagenome assembly ERZ794902
TCACTTTTTGGCATCCGTGTCCAACAACGGTCCTTCTTCACTGGGTGGTTTTTCCGCCTCCTGCTTATCTTGGGTTTCCGCCGGATCCTTGTTGCCTTGGCCCAGTAAATCGGGAGAAAGCCGCTCACCCGCTTCAGGCATTGCGTCAATAGACTGCCCCCAGAGGGTCAAAAATTTCACTTCTGGGTCATCTATGCTACCAGCCACTGAAAATTTTGCGCTGCTCATGCGCTGAATAGGCTTACGTAAAATACGCTCTCCAACAGCAACACCAATACCCGCTAGAGGATTAGCTATTGCCACATAAGCCGCATACCAAGGCAAGCTATCACTCACGGGAAGCGTCACGATCATTTCGTTTTCAAGCGTACCCTTACGAAAATCGACGACACCGCCTAATTCATAAGTGGAAGAGGTACTTTTAACTATTAGGTTTTTATTGAAAGACAACTGTTTATCCTCCATCTGGATTTCCGCGGCCAAACGGCTAAAACTTATGCCTTCATCTACCACATCCGAAAAATCGAGACTGATGCGCTTTGCTAAAGCCGACACATTAAATAGGCTGACCAGCCGCAGACCGCCCTGGCCTGCTTCCACATCAAGAAACCGGCCCTCTTTCGCCAAGATGGTCACACCGCCTTCACTGTCAACGATATTCAGATTAGCAGGCGAGCCCGGCCAAGAAAGATTTCCTGAAAGTCGCGCGAAATCGGTTTCCACAACCGGCACGTAGCCCCATGCAGGCAACAAAGTAAATAGGTTATCAAGTTGCACCGCCCCAGAAAAAGAGGACGTACCGCTCTCTAAATCCCAAAAAGCGACGCTGTCTTGAATGTGCACCCCTTTAACGTCTACCGCCTTAACATCAAAGCGGACACCACCCTCTTCAGGGTCTATGTTAAACACCCAAGCACCAAATGATTCATCACCAAGATGTAACGAGCCTACACGCACATTCGCCCGGGGCAATGACCGGCCAACTTCTATCGACATTGGGTCAACTAAAGTGACGCCATCCTCAGCATATTGATCATTTTCCGGTAGGCGTAAAAACGATAGATCAATACCTAGGGTATTCACATCTGACAAGTCTAGGCGACCGATAATAGCATCGCCTCTTAGATCAAAGGTTAGTTTATCTGCCCGGCGCAACCCATCTAAACTAACATCCTCAAAAGCGAAATTCCCAATGATCAATTCGCCCACAGCAAGACTTTGAATCTGCCAATCAAAGGGCAAAACAACCGCAGGTTCACCCTCATCGGAAACCCAATCAGCAATGTCTAATCGCGGCATTAGGCCAACAACTTTTAGCCCAGTACGTTCCGTTTGCTCCTCCAATTGATAAGCAGGAGCAGCAGTGGCAATACCCGCCGCCCCAAATAGTTTGCCACTCAATGGGTTATCGGCCTCCTCTGGATTGACCACCAACCAACCCTCGGTGCTCTTATATTGCCAGCCGACCTGCCTACCTTCTGGCAAGAATTTTAAGGTGAATTTACTCTGCTCAGGCATATCTATCGCTTTACCAAATTCCGCAGGTAAATCTACGTTCATCCCTAAAAGATCTGTTTGGACAACCAAATTAGAGACGTCACCTTGCATAGACAAATTTAAGCGCGAGGAAAATGCAGTTTCACCCTGCAAGACAGTAGGCGCATCAAGGCTAAGAAGGTACAACACTTTTTCCGCGCCAATCTGTCCATCTATATCAATATTCAACCATCGTTCATCACTGCTTGAAGCGATAACCGCCGGGCGCTCAAACATTGAAGCACTTAACTGACTATGGAAATGGTGGGGGAGAGAGAAACTGGCGGGGCCGCTGATGTCCTGCACTGATAACTTATAGCCAGGTAGATCTAATGAAACATCGGATATGTCTAAGCTCAGATTTGCAACCAAATTAGCCGCTGACAAATTAGGCGTTGCGTCAGTCGATTCACTGTTAATCAGAGGGCTACTTTGGGTTAACGGCACTTCCAAATGAGCGGTCGTTTTAACAATGCCCTCGCTTGTTACACGCCAATCGTCTTCAATAAAAGCCATAGTTTTTTTCAGCGGCGAAGACCGAATGAAATCTAATACGCTCTGCCCCGTTGGGGCCGCGGTAAAATCTATCGAGATAATACCGGCTTTATCAATCCGCGCTTGCGCTTGACCAAATTCAATACCGAATGATTCGCCTTGCAGATCTTCCAAAACAGTTTCTAATCCTAACACTCGAAGTCTGCCGCGAGCATTTGAGATGCGCGGCCAGTCTTGCAAATAGCTCACCTGAACCGAGTTAAAATCTCCAGACATCTCAAATCGTCGGTCGAACTTGCGCTTGGGCTTAACATGAATTTGGCTTTGCAGAGCCAATTCAACATTATCAAAATGCCCCTTTTCCGGCGCTGTTTTCAACCAGTTGTATAAACCGGGACTCAACTTATAGGGCACATAGCTTTGCGCGTCATCTAATCCAGCTGTATCCACTTTCACCCTAACGGCTACTCTTTGTTCATATTTGGCTTGAGGCCTGCTGGTTGCAAATTCGCCTGCTATTGTAGAGTCACCTCTTTGGGCGACAATATTTTCACCGCGCAACGCTACATATCCAGGCCGAACTATAAGCGTAAGTTCACCAACAGCGCGGTCTAACTGCCACGCATCGTAAAACAGGTCAGGGAAGAGCATAGTCATATCTTCACCCTGCACTGTCATGGCAATATTCCCTGGGTCGCCCCAGATCTTTGCGCTAGCGTTGCTGAGCGAGGGCACACCGCGATAACCTTGAAATCCCACCGCGGCTACCTCAGTTGCGTAACCAAATCCTAATTCAGGGTCGACAAATAGATGTAGATTTTGCGCTACCCCAGACGCTCTAAGCGCAACCAACCATTCCGACAATACGTGTGACCCTTTTGTCGTTTCTATTAGGAAATCGCTTACGCTACCGATGTTCTGAGTTTCTGACCAAATCTCAAGGATAGGTTTGGATTTCACGCCACTGAAAGGTGAATTATCGTTGTCCAAATTAAGGCGGATAAGAAGTTCCGTTAACTCAATGGACTGGGATGGATTGGCGAATACAATCTGGGATAAAGCGCCCACAAAGTGATGATCTAAACTCTGCAGCCGCAGAACAAAATCGATAGAAAAATTATCAGCTAACAGCGGCGACTTGGAAGCCACAACACGCACATTAGTTTGCCCAATGGCTTTGACGTCGCCTAAAGTGTTTAGGTAGCCACTACTCAGCGATAACAAAAACTCGCTATCCGCAATCAGTCCAGCTGGAACAGTCAGACTGCCTTGAGCAAAATATTTTTCCGTCCGCTCACTCGGAAACAGCCAATTGCCGCTGTGGAGATAACCTATTGTTAACGGTTGCAGATCTTTATCTACTAGCCCAACACTCATATGACCAGAGCGCACACTGCCATGGTTCGTCAAATCTAAGTTTAAGGAATAGTTTTGTAACTCAGCTTCAAGCGGAGACAGATAGACCTCAATAATGCCAAAGATCCGATTACCTTTTTGGGCGATCCTTTCTGGGTCAAATGGCAACTCAACGTCACCTTGATTGCGCAGCCGCCAACCTTTTTCTGTTTGATCTGCGTAAAGGTGAAATTGATCCCACGTAAGTAGGGCCGGAATCCAAGTGGCCTGACGCATACTTTCAATTAGAGAAACTTCGATTTCTAGTGCGTCAATATGACCAGCGCCAAATTCTAGCTTGGCTATTGCCACTACAGGGTTAAGCCCTCGCCACGAGGTTGAGACGCCAGTAACTTTTACATTAAGCGGCTGAAGCGCTGCATTAATTTCGGGTGTGAAGTCAGATACAAACCCTACACTGATTCTACCCACGCTCTGAACTAACGCTAAGATCAGTACTATAGAAGTAACAAGTATGGCTAATGGGCGGAATACAAATTTTTGTAGCACAACCGGCGCACCCAGGACGCTTTTGGTGGGCTGCTTACTCACTTACCACACCTTCGCAAGAAAAATGATCGCGAACTCAAACAATAACTAAATGGCGAATTTAGACAAACAGCAGTCCGAAGGTTGTGACGAAACAACACTTGTAAAGTACCCAAAGCGGCTGTCTGCATTCCTACTAATTTGGCTTGGATTACATTCATATCGATTTTGCTTGTCGCGCTCAAAGAGACGAATTATCAAAAAATCGAATATCAAAGTTTCCCGAGACCACGGAGGGGTCTGTTTGAAACTTAATTGAACAATTCAGGGTTGCGGCAACTTGAGCCAGAAACTTTGCATCCTCATCTAAAAATCGCTCAATCACCGCCTCGGACGCGGTGACCACATACTCGCCAGGGCCGGTCACTTGCTTATCGCTTAAGGAGTAGCGTGCAAAAATTTCGCGCAGTATTTCCATACATGTTGATTCAGCTGATACAAGGCTCCCCGTTCCCAAACATTTGTCACAAGGCTCGCAAACCGTTTGCTCTAAACTTTTTCGCGTTCGCTTGCGGCTCATGAGTACGAGACCTAACTGCGAGAAGTCATCGCAAAAGGTTTTACACGGATCAAGCTCTAGCCCTTGCTGTAGAGCCTGTAAAACTTGTTGCCTGTGTTTTGCATCAAGCATGTCGATAAAATCAATAACAATTATGCCGCCCAAATTACGCAACCGAAGTTGTCTAGGAATACTCTGAGCAGCCTCTAAGTTCGTTTTAAAAACAGTTTCTTCAAGATCTATACCGCTGACAAATCCGCTGGTATTGACATCTATGCTGACCAAGGCCTCCGTCTGCTCAATCACCAAAGACCCGCCGCTCTGCAAACGCACAGTAGGCGCTAAGGCTCTGGCAATTTCTCCGTCAACAGCATAGCGCTCAAATATCGGTACGTCGTCCTGATAAGAAAACAATCGGGGTAAATATTCCGGCGCATAAGTCTGCATATATTCCTGGATCCGCAGGAATGTTACTTGATCATCTACAGCGATACGCGTGGTTGCGTTGCCCACTAAATCACGAATAAGCCGATTTTGAATAGGCAGTTCTGTGTAAACCGCCTTGGGCGCTTGCAGCGTTTTTAGATTAAGTTGAATATTCGACCAAACACGCTGCAGTAACTCGAAGTCTTCGAGTAGCACATGCTCTTCTGCGCCTTCGCTGAGCGTTCTAGCGATTACACCCGTATTTGTTGTTTCTACCAGGGGTCGCAACGATTTGTAGAGGCGGACCCGCTGGCCCTCGTCCTCAATACGCTGAGATATCCCTACATGATTTTCATAGGGCGTTAGCACCAGAAACTTGGCGGCAATGGCAATCCGAGTTGTTAGCCGCGGTCCTTTAGTGCCTAGTGGATCTTTAACCACCTGAACGAGAACAGTTTGTCCGTCGTGCAGAAGGCTGCGGATAGTTGGCCTATTTTTGTTCGGTGTATTGTGAGCTGCATCGTTAGCGGATATCAGCAAAGAGGATTGAATATCTGATACGTGAAGAAATCCAGGGCGTTCAAGGCCCACATCTACAAAGGCCGCCTGCATGCCGGGCACAATCCGGACTACCTTACCAAGATATATGTTGCCGGTGGCACTGTATCCACTTGAGCGGGCCATATGAATCTCTTGCAGCGCACCGCCGGAGATCAACGCGACTCTCGTCTCAAAGGAGTTAACGTTAATCAGTAATTCTTCAGACATTAGCGCGCATGGCCCAGGTATCAAAGTCAAAACTGCGCAGCAAATTTTCCGTTTCATGCACAGGCAGACCAACTATCGCGGTATAGCTGCCCGCTATTTTTTCACAAAAGACCCCACCCAGACCCTGAATACCATAGCCTCCAGCCTTATCCTTTGGTTCACCTGACTGCCAATATGCATGTGCTTCAGTTGACGTAATTTTTCGAAATGATACTTCACTGACAACCACCACAGCCTCACTACGCTTGCCATCATAGAGTGCAACGCCAGTCATTACCTGGTGGGTCTGTCCAGAAAGGCAGCGCAACATCCACACTCCCTCTTCAGCATCAGCGGGCTTACCCATCAGCCTTCCCTCGTGCACTACTATAGTGTCCGCACCCAACGCAACAGCTCCTGTAGACCATCCAGCTTTAGATTTACTGAGCGCCAGCCTTGCGACATACGCTTCAGGCGCCTCACCCTGCACAGGGGTTTCATCTACATCAGGAGTACTAACTGAAAATTCTAGACCCATCTGCCTAAGCAAGTCTGCTCTACGCGGAGAACTTGACGAAAGTATTAGTCGCATAGGCGAATAGTCAACCACTAATTGTATCCGGGGCCGATCAGGCGTAATAAGAATCGGCTCAAAAACGGCCACAACACTGCGCTGGAGAGCGCAGCGGTGAGCGGCAAAATATCCCAGGGTTGATCAGCAACCAGATGCATCACAAAGGCGCGAAACACCTCAGCAAAGAAAACAATTAGGAAAATCATCATTGTTTGTTGCACAACCGAATGCATTTGGTGGCGTTGATGGAATCGCCAAACGAAGAACGTTAACGAGGCAAAGATAGCGCCATTTAGACCAAAAGGTTCATTCAATAGCGCATCTACAAAAAGGCCCGATACCCAACTTAAAATAATACCCCGACGATAGGTGGCTTGATCATCCGATTGCCGAGATGCACCGAACAACAAGGCGAAAAGCAGTCCTCTGCGCTGGGGCAGTTGCTGAGCCCAAAAAAAGCAAATCAACAAAATCCATTGAGGGCGGGCATAGGAAAGCCACGTGACGGATTCATCCGGCAATCGGGCCACAGCGAATACAAAGCTCAACAACACGCTGAATGTCAGCACTATACTCACGGCCGGAGAACTCATTGCGCGAATACCTCGTTGGCCGCGAGATTAGCGCTGCGTTCCAGAGAATCGTTGCGCTCTAAATCTGGCATGATCACTAGGACGTGACCGGTGCTGCTCAGTCGAGCACTAGGTCTGAGTTCCACCTGTGCATAGGTCAAACCAGAGCCATTGGAAACAGAGTAGACTAACCCCAAAGGATAACCGTCAGGAAATCGACCACCAAATCCGGACGTTTCAATAAGGTCACCAATTACAACATCTGTGGATATGGGCACGTTCTCCAACAAAAGTATTTCCTCTTCGCCGGTACCACCTGCTATCAATCGAGCACCCGTGCGATTTATGCGTGCTGGAACTGCATGGTCGCGATCTATCAATAAAAGCACCCGGCTCGTGTATTCCCCCACACTAACCACCTGACCAAATAAACCCTGAGCATCTACCACGCCCAACCCATCAACGATGCCATTAGCACTGCCTTTGTCGATAAAAACTTGGTGGGTATAGGGGTTGGGTACCGAGCCAATAATTTCTGCAATCACCGCATTGCCAGGTAGTTTCTTGCGTGATCCAAGCAATTCACGCAGACGATCATTTTCAGACTTCAAAGCTTCATAGCGCTGAACCTGTAGCGACTGCTTCGCCAACATTTCTTTCATTTGCCGGTTTTGTTCCTGCAAAAATGAGCGGTCAGACGCCAAATCTTGCACATTATCAGTAGCTAAATACGGTGCTTCCGCGATCATGTAAATAAAGGAAGCTGGAGTTGAGAGTGTCGCGCGGGTTTCTTTCAAGGTTTGCGCCGCGGTTACGGAGGTGGAATTTTGAGTATCGAAGGATTGCTTCCAAAAAGAATCTAGATAAATAAGAGCGCAAGATACCCCAAGCAGGCTTAGCAGAATGAAGCCTGCACCGGACTGCTTCGCAAACAGAGTCTTAATTTTAGAGCTCCCTCATCTTACGGCTGTTAGGGCTTATCACGGTTAACACGAGCACCTGTATCAGTGACAAAACATAGGTGCCACATCCTCTGGCATTACCGCGGGTTCAATCTCGAATCTCTACAACAATAGCGCTGTAAGCACCGACACCTGAGCCGAATCAGGGTATCGCTTTTGCACAACACCATTTAATTCTGCACGCGTCATTAAAGTGCATTTCAACACCCCGAACGATACCAACTATGTGATAAATGGTATTTTCAGCGACACTAGGACGTTGAGAGCAAGTCGGCATTTCCAGTCTGATCCATCAGTTCCAATGCCTTACCGCCACCTCGGGCAACACAGGTCAATGGGTCTTCCGCAATAATCACTGGCAAACCTGTTTCCTCAGCAAGTAGAACGTCTAAGTCTCGCAGTAGCGCGCCGCCGCCAGTGAGGACCATCCCCGTCTCAGCAATATCCGAGGCCAGTTCTGGTGGACATTGCTCCAATGCCCCTTTCACTGCCTGAACAATCATAGACAAGGGTTCTTGCAAGGATTCTAAAATTTCGTTGCTGTTCAGAGTAAAACTTCGCGGAATACCTTCCGCTAGGTTACGGCCCCGCACATCAATTTCTCTGATGTCTTTTTGCGGATATGCCGCGCCTACTTCCTGCTTAATTCTTTCAGCTGTTGCTTCACCTATCAAACTGCCTTGTGTACGTCGCACAAATGAAACAATAGACTCATCAAAACGGTCACCGCCCACGCGAACGGACTCAGAAAACACAACGCCGTTCAACGAGATAATGGCGATCTCCGTAGTACCTCCGCCTATATCTACAACCATGGTGCCCACGGCTTCGTGAACCGGTAGACCCGCGCCTATTGCAGCAGCCATAGGCTCTTCCACTAAACGGACATCTCGGGCACCTGCAGAGAGCGCGCTCTCGCGAATGGCACGTCGCTCCACTTCTGTGGATTTGCACGGCACGCAGATCAATACTCTAGGGCTAGGGTTAATCCAAGAATTTTCATGTACCTTAGCAATAAAGTACTTGAGCATTTTTTCCGTCACCAAGAAATCGGCGATAACGCCATCCTTCAATGGACGGATTGCGGTGATGTTACCGGGAGTTCTACCCAACATGCGCTTAGCATCTAAGCCAACGGCGGCGACGCTCTTTTGGTTGCCGCTAATGCGCAGCGCAACCACGGAAGGCTCGTTCAAAACGATGCCCTGATCACGCACATAAATCAGCGTATTTGCGGTGCCTAAATCAATCGACAAGTCGCGAGAAAACAGCCCACGGAAATTCTTCAGCATTACGGCCTCTGGCTAGAGATAAACGACCATAATATGCATTACGACGAACAAAAGCACGGAATCGGTGAACAAATACCCGGTTATTTTGATATCAAAAATACCTGCCTAACGTGGCCGAGAACGGTCCAAACCGTAAAACTCCCCAAACAATCCAAAAAAACAGATTAGCCTGCTAAATAAGCTGATCAATGTCCGGGCAAATGCACTCTAACTTCAGGCGGGGTTGAGGTTGCAATTGACAACAATTCAGCATTTTTCTAGGTCCTGGTTTACACTATGCACCGACCCAATAATGACGCTCACAAACCGCAGTGAATGAATCGCATATGACCGATCAAGAAAATACAGAAATCAACGTAACTCACCTTGCACGCTTAGGCAGGTTAGCCATTCCATCATCCAACCATGCTAGTACCGCTCAAGAGCTGCAAAATATCATTGCCATGATTGATGCCATGCAGAGTGTTGATACAGAAGGCATTGAACCCCTCTCGCACCCACTAGATTCTGAGCAACTCTTGCGCGCTGATGTGGTTTCAGAAACTGATTCGCGAGAAGCCTTTCAGAACAATGCTCCAAAAACTGAAGACGGCTACTACTTAGTGCCTCGAGTGGTAGATTAAATCGTGACTATAGAAAAATTTGCATCGTTAAGAGACATGAGCGCTGGCTTAGAAGCCGGCACATATACCAGTGTAGAACTCACCAACGCCCATCTAGACGATATTGAACAGAGAAACACGCAGAGCAATAGCTTCATCACGATTGCTCGCGAACATGCTCTGGCGCAGGCAAAAGCCGCAGACGCGCAACGAGCCAACGGCGACGCCACACCGCTCACAGGCATTCCAATTGCCCACAAAGATATTTTTTGTACCGAAGGCCTTTTGACCACATGCGGGTCAAAAATGCTCAGTAATTTCAACGCACCTTACAACTCAACTATGGTTGAGCGACTCAACGCTGCGGGAATTGTCACTGTAGGTAAAACCAATATGGACGAGTTCGCTATGGGCTCTTCCAATGAAAACAGTTTTTTTGGTCCTGTGACCAATCCATGGGATCAATCCAAAGTGCCCGGTGGGTCCTCAGGTGGTTCTGCGGCAGCAGTAGCCGACGGCTTGGTTGCTTGCGCAACAGGCACAGACACCGGCGGGTCCATTCGTCAGCCCGCAGCGTTCTGCGGCATCACAGGTTTAAAACCCACCTACGGAAGAATTTCTCGGTACGGCATGATTGCCTTCGCCTCTAGTCTTGACCAAGCCGGCCCAATGACCAGAACTGCCGAAGACGCAGGCCTAATGTTGAGCTACATGTCTGGCTTTGATCCGCGTGATTCAACCAGCGCAAATCGCGAGGACGATTGGCTAAAAGCCATTGCCCACAATGGCATACCCAAGTTAGATCGTCCGCTGACCATAGGCTTGCCCAAAGAGTACTTTGCCGATTTAGCCAATGCTGACGTCATTGCGGCGGCCCAAGCCGAGCTCGCAAAAAACGGCCACACATTTAGAGAGGTAAGCCTGCCCCACACTCAAGCGGCAATACCTACCTACTATGTATTGGCGTCCGCTGAAGCTTCAACGAACTTGTCACGTTACGACGGCGTACGCTATGGACACCGCTGCGAAAATCCTACGTCACTACAAGATTTGTACGAGCGCTCCAGAAGCGAGGGTTTTGGCGAGGAAGTTAAGCGTAGAATTTTGACCGGCACCTATACTCTTTCGGTGGGCTATTTTGATGCCTACTACATTAAGGCGCAAAAAATCCGCAGATTGATTTCCAACGACTTCAATAAAGTTTTTGAAGAAGTAGACCTGCTAATGACGCCAACCAGCCCGACACCCGCATTTGGGCTGAACGAACATGCCCAAGATCCGGTGGCCATGTATCAGCAAGATCTATACACGGTACCTACCAGCCTCGCCGGACTGCCGGCGTTATCGATGCCATGCGGTTTTGTAAACAACCTACCGATCGGCATGCAACTCATAGGCCCGGCATTTCGCGAAGATACAATTCTTGCTGTAGCCGCGCAGTTCCAACAGATTACGGATTGGCATCAACGTCACCCAGGAGAAACAGCGTGAATTGGGAAAGTGTGATTGGGCTAGAAATCCACGTTCAGCTAGCCACCAATAGTAAAATTTTTTCCGGTGCCAGCACCCACTATGGCGCCGAGCCGAACGCTCAGGCGTGCGCTGTAGATTTAGGTTTACCCGGCGTGTTGCCCGTCCTCAATGAACGCGCTGTAGAAATGGCGATCAAGTTTGGCTTAGCCATTGGCGCCAAAATTAATCTGCATTCTGTTTTCGACAGGAAAAATTATTTTTACCCCGACCTTCCTAAGGGGTATCAAATCAGCCAATTCGAAACCCCCATTGTTGGTGAAGGCTCTATTGTCATCGCCTTAGAAGATGGAACAGAGCGCACTGTTGGAGTTACCCGAGCACACCTTGAGGAAGACGCGGGCAAATCCATTCATGATTTGTTTCCGGGGCAAACGGGCGTTGACCTTAATCGCACCGGCACACCCCTACTAGAAATTGTTTCTGAACCCGACTTCCGCACAGCGAAAGAAGCTTCTGCTTACTTCCGCCAAATGCACACGTTAGTACGCTACTTACAAATCTGCGATGGCAACCTAGCCGAGGGCAGCATGCGTTGTGACGCCAACGTATCTGTTCGTCCGTATGGGCAGGCAGAATTTGGCGAACGCACGGAAATCAAAAACATTAATTCCTTTCGCTTCGTAGAACGCGCAATTGACTATGAAATTGGTCGGCAAATCGACGTTTTAGAAAGCGGAGGAATCATTGAAAGAGAAACCCGCCTCTTCGATCCAGACAAAGATGAAACACGATCTATGCGCAGTAAGGAGTTCAGCGAGGACTACCGGTACTTCCCAGACCCTGACCTATTGCCTTTAACCTTCAGCCAAGCGCTTGTTGATAAAATTTCACTGACGCTACCGGAGTTACCTGACGCAAAACGTACGCGGTACATAGAGCGACTAGGGCTTTCTGAATACGATGCCCGCGCTTTAAGTAGCGACCTAGACCGCTCGGAATTTTTTGAAGTGGTGGTTAACGCCTGCAACAATGCAAAGCAAGCGACCAATTGGATCATGGGCGATCTGTCAGCCTACCTAAATCGTAATAGCCTTGAGATCAGCGCAAGCCCAGTTTCAGCTGCCCAATTAGCAGTACTCATTACCCGTCTGGACGATCAAACACTGTCCTCGAAAACAGCCAAGACATTGTTTGATGGCTTATGGAATAAAGCCGATAGCAGTCAGGATGTTGATGCGCTGATCAAAGAAATGAATCTGGCCCAAGTCAGCGATGATGGGGAATTGACTGGCATTATCGAAAAACTCATTGAAGATAATCCTGCGCAATTTGAAGAGTTACGTAACGGCAAAGATAAAATGCTGGGATTTTTTGTCGGCCAAGTTATGAAAATGACTCAAGGTAAAGCCAACCCGCAACAGGTCAATGAAATCATCCGAGCAAAGCTATAGATAGCATTGGATGCATCTATAGCCGGCCTACTGAGCTGCGACACCTGATCCTAAATTGCGGTTTTTGGACGAAATTCAGAGGCCGCGTGTAGTACGTCTCTGCGCGAAATTTGACCCACTAGAACCCCCCCATCCACCACCGGATATCGACGTCTATGTTCTCTGATAAATTTTTCAGCGAGGGTAAATATGTCGGTATCTGATGTCACTGTTTCAACATTAGAGCGCATAAAATCGGCGACAATACCCACCGGCTCATTGTAGTAGCTGTCTTGCACAACCACCTGTATCAGATCTACCTCCGACACAATGCCTACCAATGCGCCCTCTTCATCAACTACCGGCGCGCCAGATATGCCATGCTTAAGCAGCAGGTCCATTGCGTCTACAACATTGGTCGTTAAGGTAAACGTTACCAAATCTGCAGTCATACAATCCCTCACTTTGAGTGATTTCATATCAACGTTCTCCTATCCTCATAAAGTGCTCCATAGAAAGCTCAATAAAAAAACTTGCGCGCCCTAATGTCTATTATTCATTACTCCAAAAGGCGCTCTGCCGATGCCTAGGACCGGCCGCACGACTCTTTAGCGCAATAAAATTTAACCCTGTACTTTCTCTATAAAGTAAGCATTTTCAGCTTTATTACCACGCCCAGAAATAGATAGCGACTAAATAGCGACCAATGCGCAGGAAATAATTACCACTTGTGCGTTAACTTATATGCCGACTCATGGCGCGGAGCGGCCAGAGGGCTATAGATCAAAGGTTTGGAGGACATTTTTTTGGCAAGGGCGCACTTGCGAGGGCGTTACCGTATTCCAGAGGGTGGAATACAGTAGTTTTCTTCAGAGTCTCAGCAAATTTGGAGCCTCCAAGATTCTGATTAAACTTACGCAGTATGGAACCTACGAAGCCTAAAACTCAGCCGCTAAGCTAACCTTCTATGCCACGCAAAATTGCACGAATGCGCTTGGCATTAGCGCCTAAGTCGGACTGTCCAACGCGAGAAACACTGCGAACATCGACAATGGAACCATTGGCTGTTGGACGAATGCGCAAAACCACATCATCTTTGAAACCAAACCAGAATGTTGTCGCAGTGGCTTCAATCATGCCTGCGGCCTTATCTTCATTGACGATCTCAAGTCCTAGGTCTTGTAGAACGATCATGGCCTGATTGAACAAGATCTTCGTTGGCTGCGAGCTAATCAGAGTTTTAACTTCTGGATACGCAGTCTGCTGCTGCTCAGCTAACACCTCTGCGTCATAGGCCAGCGGATTTGCGCCTTCCGCCTCGCGAATGGCCACCAACTTATTAAAAACCGGCGGTTCCACAGTGTCGGTGGAAATATTATGGATTACTGGAACAGAAGTAACCGCGGAGTACTGGACACCCAACTGGGCAAGAATCACTGAGCTCAACAAAATGCCAATCAAAATACCTGAACGCTCGGCCCGCAGTCCTTTAGACAAACATACCGCATAAGCAATGATGCCTAGAAAAACGCCCATTACTGACAATACCGCACCACCAGTCAAGAAAGTAAAGCCGGTACCATAGGGCCATAAGCCAATGCGCACACCTATTGCACCCACCAAAACACAACAGACCGCCACAACGCCACCTACTAAAATTGCTTTGGACCACCAACGGCGTTCATCAATCATCGAGTCAGTCATATCTAATTTCCTTTAAAAGCGCACAAGCCAGTATGGCTTGCGTGTCATTGATATCGTTAAAATGCTTTAAAACGTCTTTAGCTGATGGTGGCTCCACCATCAACGACAAAATTTTGACCTGTGGTAAAAGAACCCGCCGTCGACGCTAAATAAACAGCAGCCCCCGCAATTTCACGAGGTTCACCAATACGCTTAAGCGGATCACCCGCTGTGCGCACCTTTAAAACTTCTGGATCTTCCCATAGCGCTCTGGCGAAATCTGTACGCACCAACCCTGGAGATATAGCGTTCACCCGCACGTTGTCGCGACCATACTCTGTCGCAAGGTTGCGTACCAGTTGCAGATCCGCCGCTTTAGATATGCAATAAGCACCAAGCACGGGACTACCGCGCAAACCACCAATACTGGAAACAATAATAATTGAACCGTCTTTGCGCTCGCGCATTTCCGGCAGCACCATATTCACCAACCAATGGTTAGATTTGATATTAACGCCCAAAATTTTGTCGAAGGCTTCATCGGGCAGGTCTTGCATTGAACCGTAGTAAGGATTCACCGCAGCGTTGCAAATTAGAATATCTATTTTGCCCAGCTTTTCACGCGTGGTATCTACCAAGCGCTGCAGCTCTTCTTTATGGCTGATGTTTGCAGGTATGGCTACGGCGCCACCAGTCGTATTGCTGTCGTCCCCGGCTACCTCACTATTAATGGCATTAGCGACCTCTTCGCAGATATCCGATTTACGACTGCTGATCACCACTTTGGCACCATGCCGCGCCATTTCTTCAGCGATAGCACGCCCAATACCTTTACTGGAACCGGTTATGAGAGCGACTTTATTAGAGAGGTCGAAAAGGTTACTGGTCATACGGGTGGCCTATATTTACGGAGATTAAATTTAAGATGGGGGAGCAAAACAAAATACGCCCGCAATTTCCACTTTTTTGCAGACCTAATCGCTCGTTTAGATACGTTTTGCTTGATTTGGTTTATAGTGCCGCGCTTAGTGAGCAAGTATTATTATGAGCTAACAACCTAATAAATTATTTCGATAGGAAAGAATCGTGACCGCACAATCTATGGAAGAGTTGGTGTCTTTGGCAAAACGCCGAGGCTTTATTTTTCAATCCAGTGATATTTACGGCGGACTGCAAGGTGTTTACGACTACGGCCCCCTGGGTGTGGAGCTAAAAAACAACCTTAAAGCTGCTTGGTGGCGGGCTATGGTTTACGAGCGCGACGATATTGAAGGGTTAGACGCGGCAATTCTGACCAACCCAACCACCCTGCGGCACTCTGGTCACGAAGCCACATTTACTGATCCGTTAGTAGATTGCCGTACCTGCAAAAGCCGCTGGCGCGCAGATCACTTAGAGGGCAACACTTGCCCTGGCTGCAATTCAGAAGATTTAACGGAGCCACGACCTTTTAACTTAATGTTTAAGACCCAGGTGGGCCCTGTACAGGATGATGAGGGTAATTTTGCCTACCTACGTCCAGAAACTGCCCAAGCGATCTTCACCAACTTTAAAAATGTAGTGGACTCAACATCGCCCAAATTACCCTTTGGCATAGCGCAAATTGGTAAAGCATTTCGTAACGAAATCACACCGCGCAATTTCATCTTCAGGGTGAGAGAGTTTGAGCAAATGGAACTCGAATTCTTCGTCATGGCGGGAGAGGACGAGGAGTGGCACAAAACTTGGGTGGAAACACGACTGGCTTGGTGGGCTGAGCAAGGCGTAGATTCAGACAACCTAGAGTTGTACCACGTGCCCGCAGATGAGCTGGCGCACTACAGTAAAGCAACAATAGATGTGATGTACCGATTTCCACATGGCGTTGAGGAACTAGAGGGCATAGCCAACAGAACAGACTTCGACCTAGGTTCACATACGAAGAATCAAGGTGACTACGACATCACGTCTAAGGTTGAGCCTAATACAGATTCCAATGCCAAACTGGTGATGCAAGATCTGGAGAACAAACGATGGCATATTCCTTACGTTATCGAACCATCAGCTGGCGTAGATCGCGGCGTGTTAGCAATTATGAACGAGGCATACAAAGTGGAGACTTTGGAGAACGGTTCTGAGCGAACGGTCATGTCATTCAAGCCACACTTGGCACCAATCAAGGTGGCAATTTTGCCTTTGAAGCGAAATCACGAGGGCATAGTCAGCAAAGCGAAGGCGATCAAGAAAGATCTAATGAAGCTTGGCTTAGGCCGAATCTTTTATGAGGACACTGGTAATATTGGTAAAGGTTATCGACGTCACGACGAAGTGGGCACACCACTTTGCGTTACAGTGGATTTTCAGACCGTTGAAGAGGATGACACCGTAACCATTCGCAACCGCGATACCATGGCGCAAGAAAGAATTGCAGTTTCTGAATTGCCAGCTTATGTAACAGCGTTTATGCAAGGCTAAGCGTATTATTTGAGGTGGAGGTCTCTAGAGAAATTTTGCTCTAGAGCATCAGCATTGCCCTCGTCAAAACCCATGCGCGCTCGTAGCAATACCACTTCACGAGTTTTGTAGGGTTTACCCTTAAAAGAGGAAATTGCGATTTTTTGCCTTAGGCCCTTGTCTTGGACTCTTATCTTGACCCTCTCTATGAGGACTCTCTTTGAGGCCTATCTTTTAGGCCTTTCCTTGAGCACTCACCTCGTACTCTTTCCTCAAGTTCTTACTTAAGTCTTTACTTAAGTCCTTACTTTGGCCCAGGGTTTCTTACCGCTCTGTCGAACCTTCTTTGTGCCTTATTGGCGGCTTATTAGTATTTGATATGGTGGGCCCACCAGGACTCGAACCTGGGACCAATGGATTCACATTCTCACTGCCTTTCGACAATGTGCGGACTATCTCACCTCCCTCGCCCCCTTAATACTAAGTTACTTAGTTCTAAGTTTCGTTAGGGAGCGGGACGCTCTGGCCTGTTATTAAGAGCACTTGAATCTTCTTCCAACTTAATTTTTTAACTCCGTTTAAACACTGTTTTAAAAATGTTTAAACCAAATTAAAACTAAATCAAAACTAAGTTTCAGCTCTCAGGTAGTCTCTGCACCTTCCGACAGTGTACTG
>ENA-UZWV01015671-UZWV01015671.1-metagenome-genome-assembly--contig:-Day-3-1m-contig-15671_pt1 | contig 17248 bp, 11 predicted proteins | sample MGYA00260342_ERZ794902 | MGnify/ENA metagenome assembly ERZ794902
CCTTTAATTCTTTTTCAAAATGTTTTTTTAATTGAAGCGTAATATCTGCATCTTCAACAGCGTATTCCGTTATTTTTTCCAGGGATATATCTCGCATAGAAAGTTGATTTTTCCCTTTTTTTCCAATGAGTTCAACGATCGAAATTGGCGAATAGTTTAAATAGGTTTCAGCTAGCACCTCCATATTATGTCTCATATCTGGATTAATTAGATAATGAGCAAGCATGGTGTCAAATAGTTTTCCTTGAACAGATATGTTGTATTTTGATAATACTTTAATATCATATTTTAAATTCTGTCCAATTTTCTGAATCGATTCGTCTTCAAAGAAAGGTCTAAGTATTTCTATTAATTCTTGCGCCTCGCTCTGATTTTCAGGAAAAGAAAGATAAAACCCTTTCCCTACTTCCCAAGAAAACGCGATACCAACTAATTCTGCTGTGATTGGATTCAGCCCCGTAGTTTCAGTATCAAAACATACCGATTTTTGTTTCAATAAATTTTGAATAAATAATTTTGTTCCCATACCCGGTTGAACAGCTTGATAAAAATGCTCGGTATTGGCTATGTTTTTTCTAGTAGTGTCAAGTGAGTTTTCCGTGGGTTCTCCGTCACCTCCAAAAAGAGAAAATTGTCCGTGACCCGCCGAAGATGGCTCACTTTTTTTTATTGGAGATTTAACCTCCTTAGTAATCTGTTCATTTGCTGTTGAAACTGTTTGAGTGAATGTTTTGGTGAAATTGTCGATTAATCGTCTAAACTCTAACTCTTGAAAAAGAGTTGTTACAGCTTTCATGTTTGGTTGAGACATTTCGAAGTTTTGTTCATGAAACTCAACAGGGACGTCCAACATAATAGTAGCTAATTGCTTGGAGAGAACTCCTAAGCTTTTGTTTTCCTCGATCTTTTCTTTCATTTTACCCTTAAGTTCCTGGGTGTTTTCTAATAGCCCCTCCATGCTTCCGTATGCAGCAAGAAATTTTTTAGCGGTTTTATCTCCAACACCTGGTAATCCTGGAATATTATCACTGGCATCTCCTACCATGCCTAAATAATCGATAACCTGCTCTGGGCGTTCAATATCAAATTTTTTCTGTACCTCAGGAATCCCCCAAGTTTCATAGCCGCCCCCAAACATTGGGCGATACATAAATATGTTATCAGAAACTAATTGTGCGAAATCTTTGTCAGGAGTTACCATAAAGGTTTTAAAACCTTCTTTTTCTGCCTTTTTAGCGAGTGTTCCAATGACATCATCAGCTTCAAAGCCTTCCTTTACCATAATCGGAATATGCATGGCTTTTAAAATATCATAAATATAGGGGACAGCAACTTTAATAGCGTCCGGAGTTTCGTCCCTATTAGCTTTATATGCAGGATAAGCTTCAACTCTAGCTTTACTTCCTCCTTTATCAAAACAAACCGCTAAATGATCAGGACGTTCTCTTTTAATAACATCTAAAAGGGAATTCATAAAACCCATAATAGCAGAGGTGTCAAGACCTTTCGAATTGATTCTTGGATTTTTAATAAAGGCATAGTAACCTCTAAAAATTAAGGCAAAAGCATCAACTAGAAATAGGCGTTTTTGATCAGACATACTTAGTTATTTAATTTTATAAAGCTACTAAACTTATTCATTCAATTAAAAATAACTTTAATTATTTATAAACGAATTTTGTATCTTTTTAGCATAAAAATTTAACAATGAAAAAATTTCTTTTTTGTATAATTTCTCTACTAATTTTTAGTTGTACAAGGGAATCTAAAACACTTTCAACTTTAGATGGGAAAAAACTAATTAATTATGTTAACCCATTTATAGGCACCGGTGGTCACGGGCATACCTATCCTGGAGCAACCATGCCGTTTGGAATGATGCAACTAAGTCCGGATACTCGTCTTGAAGGTTGGGACGGTTGCAGTGGCTATCACTACAGTGATGCGTATATTTATGGGTTTTCACACACGCACCTTAGTGGTACAGGCGTAAGTGATTATGGAGATATTTTATTAATGCCAACCAATGCAATAAATTTTCATAACGGCGCAGATGGCAAAAAAGGATACCGTGCTCATTTTTCGCATGAAAATGAAAAAGCCTCTCCAGGATATTACAAGGTAAAGTTAGACAGTACCCATATAGAAGTGGAATTAACGGTTTCGAAACGAAGTGGAATTCATCAATATCAATTCCCCAGTGCTGAAAATCAAATCGTAATTTTAGATTTAATTCATCGTGATAAAGTATTGGATGCAAAAATTGATAAAATTTCAACTACTGAAATTCAAGGGTTTCGCTTTTCTGATGCTTGGGCCAAAGATCAACGATTGTATTTTTATTTGAAAACGTCCCATCCATTTATCGATCAGGTACAATCACCATCTGCTCAGGGAAGTTCAGGTGCAAGAAAATCAGCGTTAACTTTTATCAATCCAAACAACGAACCTGTCATTATTAAAATTGGAATCTCAGCGGTTGATGAAGCTGGAGCACGTCAAAACCTAGAAACGGAAATAGGTTCGCTAACATTTGATGAAGTAAAAAAGAAAGCAGAAACTACTTGGGAAAAACAATTAAAAAAAATTGTAATAGAAAGTTCAAGTCAAGACAATCTAACTAATTTCTACACCGCTATGTATCATACCATGATCGCTCCAAATTTATATCAAGATGTGGATGGTCGATACCGTGGTATGGATTTAAAAATTCATCAAACAAATGAGTTTGATTATTATACGGTGTTTTCTCTTTGGGATACTTACAGAGCAACGCATCCTCTTTACACNNACTTTTTTAGCAAAGTATGAAGAGGGAGGGATTATGCCTATTTGGGACTTATCTGCAAACTACACCGATTGTATGATCGGTTATCATGCGGTTCCTGTAATTGCCGATGCTTTTTTGAAAGGAATACGAGGGTATGATACCGAAAAAGCTTTTGAGGCTATGAAGCATAGCGCCTTTCAAGACAAGCTAGGGCTTAAGTCTTATAAAAANNGGTTTTATTCCGATGGAAGAAGAAAGTGAATCGGTTTCTAAAACATTAGAATACGCCTATGACGATTGGACGATTGCTCAAATGGCAAAAGCCATGGGTAAAGAAGATGACTATCGTTTGTTCTCCAGAAGGGGACAGTATTATAAAAATATTTTTGATCCCGAAACTAATTTTATGAGAGGAAGATTCCGGAACACTTGGTTTTCTCCCTTTGATCCATTCGAGGTGAACTTTAATTATACCGAGGCGAACGCATGGCAATATAGCCTTTACGTGCCTCAAGATATTTCTGGCCTAATGAACCTAATGGGAGGTAAAAAGAAGCTTGAAAATCACCTAGATACGATGTTTTCTGCTCAACTTGAAACATCAGGACGAGATCAGCCAGATATTACTGGATTGATTGGACAATATGCGCATGGAAATGAACCAAGTCATCATATGGCATATCTTTATAATTATGTAAATCAACCCGCTAAAACTCAAGAAAAAGTTCATCAAATACTAACAGAACTCTATAAAAACGAACCCGATGGTGTTTCAGGAAACGAAGATTGCGGTCAAATGAGTGCCTGGTATGTTTTAAGTTCAATGGGTTTTTATCCGGTAACTCCAGGATCAAATGAGTATATTATTGGGACGCCACTTTTTAAAAAAACCACCATCAATCTTGAGAATGGAAAGCAATTTACAATACACGCAGAAAATGTTTCAGCAACTCATATTTATATAGAAAAAGCATTTTTAAATGATGTAGAACTTAATAGAACTTATTTAAAACACGATGAAATTATGAGAGGAGGTCACCTAACTTTTCATATGAGTAATACTCCTTCCGAATGGGGAACTGATGAAGGACAAGAGCCAATAACTACAATCAAAGAATATCCTATTACACCAGCACCTTTTATTTCTGGAGGCGATATAGCTTTCAAAAATAAAACGATGGTATCTTTAGCTAATTCAATGAAAGAGGCAATTATTTTTTACAGTGTAGATTCTGAAAATTTTAAGGAGTATTCTTCACCTATTCAGATTACAGAGGCGAGAAGTTTTAAAACTTACGCAACGTATAATGGAATTAATAGCGATACCATTAAAACTGATTTTTATAAAATAAATCCGAACAGAACTATAAAATTAGAAACCGAATATGCTAATCAATACAACGCCGGAGGGAATGATGCCCTTATAGATGGTATTCGAGGATCTTCAGATTTTAAAACAGGATCCTGGCAAGGTTACCAAAATAAAGATCTAATAGCAACCGTCGATTTAGGTAGTTTACAATCTTTTGATACTGTAGAAGTAAGTTTCTTAGAAGATCAACGAAGTTGGATATTTTACCCAACAGAGGTTGAATGTTACGTAGCCATCAATAAAACATTTCGTAAAATTTCACCTACTTATAAAATCGACTCTCAACGTGCTTCTTCAGAGACTAAAATTAAAACGTTACAGTTTAACCTAGAGAATACTGCTTCTAGATATATAAAAATCATAGCTAAAAATTTAGGGGATTTACCGGCTTGGCACCTTGGAGCACCTTATAAGGGTAAAGCATGGATTTTTGTTGATGAAATTGTAGTCAAGTAAATTAGAAACACAGTAAAAAAATATCAATTTTTATTATAAAAATTTGATAAATGATTTTTACATTTTTTATTCTCATAAATGGAAACACTAAAGTACTCGTGAATTGAATAATAACCAGTTTCACCTTTTTTATTTATAGCGATGTAGCCAACTTGGAAATTCTCAAAATTTGAGTTTTTAACAACAATTCTTCGTATTGCTTCTTCACAAGCTTCTTGGGGGCTATTGCCTTGCCTCATTAACTCCACAATTAAAAAACTACCGACAGTTTTTAATACTTCTTCTCCCATGCCAGTGGCAGTAGCACCACCAATTTCGTTGTCTATAAATAGGCCAGAACCGATGACTGGAGAATCTCCAACTCGACCTGCCATTTTATAAGCTAAACCACTTGTCGTACAACCTCCAGAAATATCTCCATTTTTGTCAATAGCCAACATTCCTATCGTGTCGTGATTTTCAATATTTATAACGGGATAATAATTAGCAACTTTTTTCCATTCTTCCCAAGCTTCTTTAGATGCTTGAGTCAATAAATTAGTTTTTTTATGGCCAGAAGAAACAGCAAATTCTTCAGCTCCCTTTCCAGCTAACATGACATGAGGTGTGTTTTCCATAACTTTTCTTGCTACTGAAATAGCATGAACGATATTTTGCATGTAAACGACCGCACCATAATCTCCATTTTTATCCATGATACAAGCATCTAGGGTTACGTTACCATCACGATCAGGTCGGCCGCCATAACCAACAGATTGATTTTTTGCGTCAGCTTCCTCAATCATACAGCCCTGTTCTACCGCATCTAAAGATGAATACCCTTCTTCTAATAATTCACCTGCTTTAAGAGTAGCATTTGGAGTATTCCAGGTTGAAATTACTATTGGGAAATTTTTAGCAACTCCACTAACTAAACGCTCCGATTCCTTATGCTCTTTTGAGTTTTTAGCAATTAAATTGGACCCAACGGCAACACCAATACCAGTTAGCGATGCTCTTTTTAAAAATTTTCTTCTTTTCATATTTGCTGGCTTAGATTTTAAAAGTAATCATTTTATTAAAAACAAGTTAAATTAGGTAAAACTTCACAAATGTTATATGAAACCTACTATATTTAAAAAAAAATATAGGTTCAATGCGCTGGTTTATTTTTATCTTAATTTACACTCTGATTGATTTGTATGCTTTACAGGCAATCAGGACACTCACAAAAAATTTTTGGATCACAGGAATCTATATATTGGTCTCTCTAGTAGTTATCATTTCATTGTATTTTTTATTGAATTCAAATAGTTCGACTCATTTTTCTCAACCCCCCATAAGCTATTTGTTTGGGTTGTTTTTAGCATTATTTATTCCAAAACTACTTATAATTATATTCATGTTTGGAGAAGACATGATAAGACTATTAGCGGGATTTTATTTGAAAATATCTGCAAGTGAGCAAAACTTTCACATTCCTTCTAGAAGAAAATTTATAAGCACGCTAGCTTTAGGAATTGCTGCAATTCCTTTTTCCACTTTGTTATATGGAATGATTAAAGGGAAATATAACTTTAAAGTGTTAAAATATGAATTGGAGTATACTGATTTACCGGAAGCTTTTGATGGTTTTACCATGACACAAATAAGCGATATTCATAGCGGTAGTTTCGACAACAAAAACAAAATTAATTATGCGGTCGATTTAATAAATAAACAAAAGAGTGATGTCATATTTTTTACTGGAGATCTAGTAAATAATGTTGCTGATGAAATGGATAGTTGGAAAGAATTGTTTTCTAGTTTGAAAGCAAAAGAAGGTGTTTTTTCTGTATTAGGGAATCATGATTATGGAGATTATGTTTCCTGGAGTAGCAATGAGGAAAAATTACAAAACCTTAATAAACTTAAAAAAATTCAGTCCGAAATGGGATGGAATTTATTGTTAAATGAAAATTTTTTAATTAAAAGAAAAAATCAAAAGATTGCAATTATTGGAGTTGAAAATTGGGGTGAAAATGGATTCAAACAAGTCGGAGATTTAGATGCAGCTTGCAGAAATATTAACAATAATGATTTTAAAATTTTACTAAGTCATGACCCTACCCATTGGAAAGCTAAAGTTAAAAGTGACGAGCGATATTTTCATTTAACGTTAAGTGGTCATACGCATGGAATGCAATATGGCATCGAAATACCAGGTTGGATAAAATGGAGTCCTGTCAAGTATAGGTACGAGAACTGGGCTGGTATATACGAAGAAAAAGGGAGGTACTTAAATGTTAATCGTGGATTTGGATTTTTAGGCTATCCAGGAAGGGTTGGAATATGGCCAGAAATTACCGTAATAAAGCTCAAAAAAAAGGCTCCTCATGTATAATCTATTGAAAACACTATATTTGCAGAACAGTTTTTTACCAATACTAAAAAATTATGTCAAAATTTGGAGAATTAATTGAAACGCATGTTCCTGTCTTGTTTGATTTTTATACAGACTGGGACGAAGCATCCAAAGAGATGCATCCGGTACTACGAGATGTTGCGGCTGCTTTAGGTGATAAGGCTAGAGTCATAAAAATTGATGTCGAAAAAAATGAAGAGTTATCTAAAGCACTCCGTGTAAAAGGATTACCCACATTAATGATTTACAAGCAAGGTGAAATGAAATGGCGCCAAAGTGGTGAACAAGACGCAAATACACTCATTGGTCTTGTCAATGAATATGTTTAAATAATTCTACTGTTATAAAAATCAACAATCATCAAATAAATTTTGAAATTATACAGGGTTACTAATAACTATCACTAATTTAGAGAGTCTTCTATACCGTCATTTAAGAGTTCTTCATTGATATCCAACAAATTACTCTCGTTATCCGAAAAATTGAATTTTTGAAGATACTCATTAAACTTCTCAGCTTCAACGACTGTGTATTCCTGACGATCAAATGAGGCTAAAACATCTAATAATCCTCTGTAGCGTCCTAAATCACTAAATATTTCATCTCCAATAGCTTCTTGTTTACTGTAACTTAATTTACTGTAAAAGAATAAATGTTCCTGATAATGTTTGACTACTGATTGGTATACTGCTCGCGCTTTTTCAACTTTATTTAATTGATAGTAGTACAGAATAAAAGGTTCCAGTAGGGAGTAAAATTCAAAATAATCTACAGGCATTTTTTCCATCGCTAAATCCAGGATTTTCTCTGCTTTATCATTTTGGCCATCTTCAATCAATGCATTTGCTAATCTAGAGAGTGTGCTTCTGTAAGTTATTCCATTTCTTCTTGTTTCAACATCATGATAAATAGTTGAATCACCACTATTTCCCCATTTCCAATTCATAACAATATTGTACATTTTATCTACGTCGATTCTTCCCATTTCGTAGGGATTATTTTTGTTCAGAGGTGTTCGAATAGGAACAAGTTTATATAAAACACCATCTAATTGTAAAAATTCTTTCATCCAAATATAATCGTCATCACCAAAAGCGCCCCCACTAAAATAAATAGGTCGCTCCCAATTATTATTTGCAATAACATCTAACATTAGAAGTCTATTTTTATAAAGGACATCTCCTTTTAGAGTAATATGTATGTAGGGCACTATTTTATCAGCATCTTTAGGGTCAACAATCCCATTTTTAAGAACAGCTTCTTTGTCTACAGGAATTCTAATGACTTTTGTTGGAAAAGTATTTACCCACTGTCTACTTTCTAATTCTACTTGTGTTTTTTTACTATCATTGGCAACAAAATCCATCCAGTCTTTAATATCAACAGTATCCTTTCTTGTTTTTTGAAAAAATAGAAAATCTCTTGAGCCATATTTATATTTATCATGGCTGAGTTGAGAGGGAATAGGATCGCTATCAAAAGCTTTCTTTTTCATATCATCAATGTACCAATCGGTCTGAAAAAGACTAGTGTTAACAATTCGAACATCTTGCCGGTACCCTTCAATTCCTTGAGCATACCAAAGAGCAAAGGTGTCATTATCACCAATAGTAAATATAATTGCATTTTTATCACAAGAGTCTAAATACATTTTTGCCATAGATTGTGCAGTATACCTGTTGGATCGATCATGATCATCCCAGTTTTGTGATCCCATCAAAACAGGAACTGTTAAAGTAGTTAACACTAAAACAAGCGGAACGGCTAATTTTGGTTTTATTTTTTCTTTGACTATTTCAAACAAAGCGTACACACCAAAGCCAATCCACATCGCAAAAACATAAAAAGATCCGACTAGAGCGTAATCTCGTTCTCTTGGTTCGAAAGGCCGCTCATTTAGATAAACCTTTAAGGCAATACCTGTGAAAAGAAAGAAAATTAAAAGCACCCAAAAGTTTTTGGGATCATTTCTGTAATGAAATAAAATTCCAATAATTCCCAATATAAGAGGCAACATAAAATAGGTGTTTCTAGCCTTATTATCTTTTGCGTCACTAGCTATAAATTCCTGAGGACCTAATCTTACATCATCAATAAAATTTATCCCTGTAAGCCAATTACCGTGCAAATCAGTATATTCTCCTTGTTTGTCGTCTTGCCTTCCACTAAAATTCCACATAAAATACCTCCAATACATATATCCAAATTGGTATTCAAACATGTAAGAAATATTTTGTAGAAATGTAGGTTTTTGAATGTCTAAAAAAGGACCAAAATCTTTTAAAAAATCATCTAGATCCTCAACACCAGCATTGCCTGATCTGATATCCTGATTAAAATCTTTTACAATATCGATTAATCTGGATTCTCCTAGATATTCTCTTTTTATGGTAAATTCAAGGCCATGGGTAAATTGCATGTAATTGGTAGCATGTTCCATACTCCACATTCTTGGAAAAAAACCTTTTTGAGCATCATCGGTATTTTGTGAAGCATTTACGAAGTCGTTCACTATTATATACTTCCCGTTTTCTTCGTCTTTTTCAAATTTAGGCTTATCGTCTTTATAGGGTTTCGTTGGATCTAAGCCTACATATTTTTCCGTAAATAAAGGGCCATAAAAAAGATGTGTTTCAGGGTATTGTTCTCTGTTATAATAAGCTAGTAATTCCCTTGCATTGTTTGGATTGTTTTCATTAATCATTGTTCCAGCATTGGCTCGAACAGGAAGCATTATCCAGCTAGAAAATCCAATAAATATAAACAATATAGATAGTAGTAAGGTGTTAAGTTTTATGTATTCCTTGCTTCTTGTAAACTTCAATAAATAATAAAATAATCCAATAAAAATAAAGCCAGCTATAATAGTCCCTGAGTTAAAGGGAAGCCCTACACTGTTTACAAAAAATATTTCTGATGCACTGAAAAATTTGAGTGTCATGGGAAGCAACAACTTAAATATGAAAAGTAAAATAGCTACCATCACGATATTGGCAACTAAGAAATTTTTTAGGGTAACCGATTTATAATTTTTAAAGAAATATAACATTCCCATAGCAGGAATTGTTAAAAGTCCCATAAAGTGAACTCCAAAGGACAGGCCAATTACAAATGCGATTAAAATGACCCATCTGTCGCCCCTCGGTGTATTCATATCTCTTTCCCATCGCAGTGCTAAATAGAATAAAACGGACATAATAAAAGTTGCCATTGCATACACTTCTGCTTCAACCGCGTTAAACCAAAAACTATCTGAAAAAGCAAATGACAGGGATCCTACTACTGCACTACCTAAAATCATATAATTATTTTCTTTTGTCAATTGAATCTTTTTTGAGACAATAGTTGTCAACAAAAGGGTTAAGGACCAAAACATAAAAAGTATGGTAAAGGCACTAGCAAAAACGGACATTAAATTTATGGTCAGGGCAATATGTGTAGCTTCCAAAGCAAAAATTGAAAAAAATGCACCCATAAGTTGATATAATGGGGCCCCTGGAGGGTGTCCAACTTCTAAATTACTAGAAGTGGTAATGTATTCTCCTGCATCCCAAAAACTAGCGGTTGGCTCGACAGTTAAACAATAGGTGATAAGTGCTATTGTAAATACAAACCATCCTAGAATATTGTTCCATTTTTTAAAATTGAAGGAATCCATAAATAATTATATTTTTATTTGGAGCGAATTTACTAATAAAATAAAAGCTCAGATAAAAAAATAACGTTTTAATGCCTTCATATATTTTTATATTAAATATAATATTTATTAAAAAATATTTGTGCAAGCCAAAGTTTGTATTAAATTTGCATCCGCATTAAGGTATTGGCCCATGGTGTAACTGGCAACACGTCTGTTTTTGGTATAGAAGAGTCTAGGTTCGAGCCCTAGTGGGCCAACAAAATTTAACCCAATTCATTTAGAATTGGGTTTTTTTATTGTTTAAAGAGTTACGGTTACATTTTAAAAGTCATAACAGGCATATTGGCATGATTTACAAGATCCTCACTAATGCTTCCGTTAAAAAAATGAGCGAGCCCACTTCTGCCATGAGTCCCCATACCTATTAAATGTGCGTTAGTTTCGCCCGCAAAATTGAGTATTCCCTTTTCGATTGATATGTCATTGTAAATGTGAATATTAAAATTAGTTTCATCCATGCCTTTTAAAAATCTTTTGATTTTACTATTGATTTCTTTTGTTGTTTTGAAACTACTAGGGGTATTTATATAAAGTAAATTTATAAAGGTGTTAGTTTTCTCGGCAAATTTTATTGCTTGGTTAAAAGGGGTTTTACACTCTTCTGAAAAATCTGTAGCATATATAAAATTTTCAGTTTTAAAATTCTCATAATTATTTTTGATGACTAAAACCGGGACGTTGGAGGTGCGAACTACTTTTTCGGTATTGCTCCCAATAAACATTTCCATAAATCCATTTGTGCCCTGGGATCCCATAATAATCATATCAATATCTTTTTCTTTTACAGCTTCTTTTACATCCTTGTAAACTTCTCCATGGCCAATGATTGCCTCATGGATTAAAATCCCATCCAAATATGGTTTTTCAAGTAATTCTTCAAAATGTTTTTCTGCTAGTTTTATAAAAAAAAGAGATTCCGGCATAGCTCCATTAGCTCCAGAAGAAGATAGGTGTGTTGGTAGTTCAAGAGAATTTAGAACATAAATTTCACTTTTATTTTTCTTCGCCAGTTGAGCAGCTACTTTTAAAGCATTTTCTGCTTGTTCAGAAAAATCGGTTGGTACTAGTATGCGTTTCATAAATTATTTTTTATGGTCGGTGATTAAAGTTTTAATTTACAAAAATAATTGGTAAGAAGAAAGGTTTTTTTTGTAGTTAAAAAAACACTATATTTGCACCGAATTTGATACGAAACTAGCTGAGGGGACCAAAAAGTCCCCTCTTTTTATAGCTAAATTTAATGAAGGAACTTGTAGCAGAATTACTTGAAAAAGCCCTAGAAGAAAATGAATCTTTATTTCTTATCGATTTTAGTGTTTCTGAAGGCAATCAAATAAAAGTTGTTATTGATGGTGATAAAGGAGTTACAGTCAATGACTGTATCACAATAAGTAGAGCTATAGAACATAACATTGATCGAGATGAAATAGATTTTTCATTAGATGTTTCATCAGCAGGTGTGTCAGAACCGCTTTTAATTCCGCGTCAATATTTAAAAAATATTGGGCGTAATTTAAAAGTCATTACAAAAAATAATGATGTTTGTCAGGGTAAACTTGAAAAAGCAAATGATAAAAATATTGAACTTCTTTGGAAAGTTCGAGAACCAAAACCAATTGGTAAAGGAAAAATTACTGTTCAAAAAGAGGCAGTAATAGACTATAAAGATATTGTTGAAGCAACAGTTATGATAAAATTTAATTAGAAGAATATGGAGAATTTAGCATTAATTGATTCTTTTTCAGAATTTAAAGATGATAAGTTAATAGACAGAGTAACATTAATGTCTATTCTAGAGGACGTTTTTAGAAATGCTCTTAAAAGAAAATATGGGGACGATGATAATTTTGATATTATTATCAATCCAGATAAAGGAGATTTAGAAATTTGGAGAAATCGAGTGGTGGTAGCCGATGGAGAAGTTGAAGAACCAAACCAAGAAATATCTCTCACTGACGCTCAAAAAATAGAATCCGACTACGAAATCGGTGAAGATGTTGCCGAAGAAGTAAAATTAATAGATTTAGGAAGGCGCTCAATTTTAGCATTGCGTCAAAACCTCATTTCTAAAATCCACGAGCACGATAACACAAACATTTTTAAATATTTTAAGGATTTAGAGGGAGAAATTTACACTGCTGAAGTTCATCACATTCGTCATCGTGCAATTATTCTTTTAGATGATGAAGGAAACGAATTGATTTTACCAAAAGAAAAACAGATTCCATCAGACTTTTTTAGAAAAGGAGATAATGTAAGAGGGATCATTGAAGGGGTTGAATTAAAAGGTAATAAGCCGTTGATTGTTATGTCTCGTGCACACCCTAAGTTTCTAGAGAAATTATTTGAGCAAGAAATCCCAGAAGTTTTTGATGGGTTAATTAATGTAAAAAAAGTAGTTCGTATACCAGGAGAAAAAGCAAAAGTAGCTGTTGATTCATACGACGATCGTATTGATCCAGTAGGGGCTTGTGTTGGGATGAAAGGATCTCGAATTCACGGAATAGTTCGTGAGTTGGGTAATGAGAATATCGATGTAATTAATTTTACCAACAACACACAACTATATATAACAAGAGCGCTAAGCCCAGCTAAAATAACTTCAATTAAGTTAGATGAAGAGAACAAGAGAGCAGAGGTAATACTAAAACCTGAGGAAGTTTCAAAAGCAATTGGTCGAGGAGGTCACAATATTCGCTTGGCAGGTTATTTAACGGGTTACGAAATTGATGTTCTTCGAGAAGGAGCTGAAGAAGATGTAGAATTATCAGAATTCAAAGATGAAATTGAGGAGTGGATTATTAAAGAATTTGAAAAAATTGGATTAGATACGGCAAAAAGTGTATTGGAAAATGACTTGAAAGAGTTGGTAAAAAGAACTGACTTAGAAGAAGAAACCATTCAAGAAGTATTAAATATATTAAAAGAAGAATTTGAAGATTAAGCAGTACTTTTAGCTGCAATTTTTTCAAATTTAAATTGAAAAACAGGAGAAAGCATTCATATGGCTGAAGCAAAAACAATGAGACTTAATAAAGTTTTGCGTGAATTCAATATTTCATTGGATCGCGCAGTAGAGTATTTAAGCTCAAAGGGTTACGAGGTGGAGTCTCGACCTACAACAAAAATTTCTGGGGAAGAATACCAAGTGCTCTTAGAAGAATTTCAAACGGATAAGAGTAAAAAAGTAGCTTCTAAAGAAGTTGGTGAGGAGAAAAGAAAAGAAAAAGAAGAAATTCGAATAGCTTCCGAGCGTGAGCTTGAAGAAAAACAAAAGAAAATCGATGCTTCTAAAAAATTAATAAAGGCTGAAGTTAAACTTGAAGGTCCAAAAACCTTAGGAAAAATAGACCTCGAAGTCAAAGCTCCTAAGCCTAAAGAAGAAAAGAATAAACAAGCTAAAAAAGAAGTTTCTGCTCCTGTAAAAGAAGAAGCTATTGCTAAAAGTGTTGAAATAGATGAGGTTAAGGCATCTAAAGTTGATGAATCAAGTCCTTTAACAAAAGAAGTTTCTGCTCCTGTAAAAAAAGAAATTTCAACAACAAAAAAACAAGAAGAAAATACAACTTCTGTTAAAGAAGAAACTCCTGTTAAAAACGATGATAAGGATTCCGAAAAAAATACTGCTGAATCTGAGAAAGTAGTTACTCAATACAAAAAGTTAGACGGTCCAAAAATAACAGGTGAAAAAATTGATTTAACTCAATTTAAAAAACCTGAGAAGAAAAAGAAAGAAACAACCAATGCAGACAAAGAAAAAAGAAGCAAGCGACGAAGAATAAGTAAGGGGCCTGCAAAAGGAAGTGGTCGTGGAGGAAATCAAAATAATAGAGGTGGCCGAAAAAAACCAGCTCATACTCCAAAAGAAGAGCCCAGTGAAGCAGAAGTACAAAAACAAGTACGCGAGACTTTAGAGAAACTTCAGGGTAAATCTTCAAAAGGAAAAGGAGCAAAGTACAGAAGAGAAAAAAGAGATGTTCACCGTCAAAAAACGGAAGATGATCAAGCTTTACAAGATGCAGAAAGTAAATTACTGAAAGTAACAGAGTTTGTCACTGTGAGTGAAGTTGCAACTATGATGGATGTCCCTGTTACACAAATTATTTCTGCATGTATGTCATTAGGGATGATGGTGACGATGAACCAAAGGTTAGATGCAGAGACCTTGACCATTGTTGCTGACGAATTTGATTACACAGTAGAATTTATTACTGCTGATATTGAAGAATCAATCCAAGTCGAAGAAGATGCCCCAGAAGATTTGATTCACAGAGCTCCTATTGTTACCGTCATGGGACATGTTGATCACGGAAAAACCTCATTGTTAGATTATGTTCGTAAAGAAAATGTTATTGCAGGGGAGTCCGGTGGAATAACACAACATATCGGGGCCTATAGTGTAACGTTGGAAGACGGTCAGAAAATAGCCTTTTTAGACACTCCTGGTCACGAAGCCTTTACGGCAATGCGTGCTCGTGGTACGCAAGTAACAGACTTGGCAATTATTGTTATTGCGGCAGACGATGATATTATGCCTCAAACAAAAGAAGCGATTAGTCATGCTCAAGCTGCTGGAGTACCTATAGTTTTTGCAATTAATAAAATTGATAGACCAACGGCAAATCCCGACAAAATTAAAGAAGGATTAGCACAGATGAATTTATTAGTTGAAGATTGGGGAGGAAAAATCCAATCACATGACATATCTGCTAAAACAGGTGAAGGAGTAAATGAATTACTGGAAAAAGTTTTATTAGAAGCTGAATTATTAGAGCTTACAGCAAATCCAAATAAAGCCGCAAATGGAACTGTAGTTGAAGCATTCTTAGATAAAGGTAGAGGTTATGTTTCTACTATATTGGTACAGGGCGGTACTTTAAAAATAGGTGATTATTTATTAGCAGGTCAATGCAGTGGAAAAGTAAAAGCTATGCATGATGAGCGCGGACATAAAGTGAAAGAAGCTGGGCCAGCAACACCGATATCAATTTTAGGCCTAGATGGTGCACCGCAAGCAGGTGATAAATTTAATGTATTTGGTGACGAAAGAGAAGCAAAAGGTATCGCCTCTAAGCGTACCCAATTGCAGCGAGAACAATCTGTTAGAACTCAACGTCATATCACTTTAGACGAAATAGGTCGAAGAATAGCATTAGGAGATTTTAAAGAATTAAATGTAATTCTTAAAGGAGATGTTGACGGTTCAGTTGAAGCATTAACAGATTCTTTTCTAAAGCTTTCTACAGACGAAATACAAGTAAATATTATTCATAAAGGAGTTGGAGCTATTACAGAAAGTGATGTGCTCTTAGCATCTGCATCAGACGCAATTATTATTGGTTTTAATGTAAGACCAATGGGCAATGCCAGACAAATAGCTGACAAAGAAGAGATTGATATTAGAATGTACTCAATCATTTATGCTGCAATAAACGATTTAAAGGATGCAATGGAAGGGATGTTGTCTCCAGAGATGAAGGAAGAAATCACCGGAACTGCAGAAATTAGAGAAACTTTTAAAATATCTAAGATTGGAACCATAGCTGGTTGTATGGTTATTAGTGGTAAAATTTATAAAGATTCTGGAATCCGATTAATTCGAGAAGGGGTAGTAGTTTATACCGGAGAGCTATCATCATTAAAGAGATTTAAAGATGATGCAAAAGAAGTAGCTAAAGGTTATGATTGCGGTATGCAAATTAAAAACTACAATGATATTAAGGAAAACGATATTATAGAATGCTTTAGAGAAGTAGCAATTAAGAAAAAACTTAAATAATTCTACCAAAATAAAAAAAACAGCATTTATGCTGTTTTTTTTATTTAGAGACCAACAGAAATGAAACTATTTTACTACTAATATTTTATGTTCTGTCTGGTTTTAAAATAAATGCTGAGGGGAATTTATTTTTTATTTCAATTCGTGCTCGATCTGCCTCTAAACGTGAATTGAAATTTCCGACCCATACTTTATAGTTCGGAGTTTCGTATTTTATAGAAGCTGGCCACGAGTCAAAAAACTTTTGATATTCCTTCATTACTTTAGTAGCCTCTTTTAATTCTCCATAATAAAGTTGAATAGTGTAACCGTCAGATAACTTGTTTTCAGTTTCTAGCTTTTTTTTTAAAGTTAAAATTTCTGGTATTTTTTCGCTTGCATTGATGGTTACTGAAGCGTTTTGGCCATATGAAAAGCAAACAAAAACGAACGTGATAACAACGCAAAAAAGAGTTCGGTGATTAGATTTTAATTTCATAGAAATGATATTAATGCAAATGTAAATTTAATTAACTAAAAAGAAAGCAAGTTTGTTATTTAGAATTATTATAAATTACTCACTAACACTTTGTTTGTATTTCTGAAATTGACATTTATACCTTATTTTTGCTGCGTTATTTGAGGTAGGTAGGTCCCTTATTCCTTAGTGCTTTGGAAATGAACCAACTACAATCTTTTAATTGAAAAAAAAATTAATCATTAGTATGAAAAAGGTGAATTACCAAAATTTATCATCAAAATTATCACTTCTGTTGCTAGTATTTTTGTTAGCGTTTTCAACTAACACT
>ENA-UZWV01007259-UZWV01007259.1-metagenome-genome-assembly--contig:-Day-3-1m-contig-7259_pt1 | contig 17156 bp, 20 predicted proteins | sample MGYA00260342_ERZ794902 | MGnify/ENA metagenome assembly ERZ794902
TTCAATCTTTATCGGGGGGGGAACACCTAGCCTATTTAGCGGGACAAGCATCGGCAAGTTACTTCAGGGTATTGACCAATCTTGGGGTATTCCAACAGCCACTGAAGTCACCATGGAGGCCAACCCAGGGAGTGCTGAGGCCGCGAGATTTGCCGATTATCGAAGCGCCGGCGTGAACCGCCTAAGCCTTGGTATACAGACCTTTGCTGACGCACAGCTAACCGCCCTCGGGCGGGTTCATAACAGCACCCAAGCGGTACAGGCCATTCACCTGGCAAAAAATAATTTCGAGCGTTTTAATCTGGATATCATGCACGGCTTGCCGGGCCAATCTGTAGGGGCAGCGCTTGAAGACTTGGAGCGGGCTATCGATTACGCCCAGGGCCATGTTTCGTGGTACCAATTAACGATTGAACCGAATACCACATTTTGGTCACGCCCCCCCACACTGCCTAACGACGATATTCTTACCGATATTCAGGATGCAGGGGAGGCTCGTTTTAACGACTCTGGCCTCACCCAATATGAAGTATCAGCTTGGGCGGCCCCGCAGCAAGCATCAAAGCACAACTCAAATTATTGGACCTTTGGGGACTACATTGGCATTGGCGCCGGTGCTCATGGAAAGATCACCCGGGAAAATGGCACGATTACCCGGACGCGTCGAAGCCGATCGCCCCGGGATTATCTCACCGGCGTCAGTCAAAGCGTTAAACCCCAGCAGCACGAAATTCCGAAACTGGAACTGCCGGTTGAATTTATGCTGAACGCCCTTCGCCTAAAAAGCGGTGTACCGGCGTCACTTTTTAAAGCGCACACAGGCTTGGAACTGGCGGTTGTGATGCCACAGATAGAGCAGCTCGTTGCTCAAGGACTCATGTCTGATAATCGCGAGTCCATCGCTACCACTGACCGCGGCTTTAGGTTTCTCAACGATGTAGTCGCCAGCTTTATGGACAACCACGAAGCAGTATCAAGTATCTAACTTCTCGAATACTAAATCCCAAACACCGTGGCCCAATTTAGTGCCACGGCGCTCGAATTTCGTCTCAGGGCGCCAAGCTGGACGTGGTACGTATTGACCGGTGTCTGACGTATTTCGCAAGGTCGGTTCAGCTTCTAAGACCGCCAGCATGTCCTCTGCGTAGGGCATCCAGTCGGTTGCTAAATGAATTCTCCCCCCCGAAGCCAATAATGCCGCAGCTTTTGTAATAAACGCAGATTGAATCAAGCGGCGCTTATGGTGCCGTTTTTTGTGCCAGGGGTCGGGGAAAAAGATTTGTAAAATATCGACTGAGCCCTTTGGAATGCATTGATCGAGCACAACCATGGCATCTTCAGCATAAACCCGGATATTTTTTACGTCTCGATCTAAAGCCTGACCTAATAACCGGCCAACACCCGGAGTGTGGACCTCAATACCCAAAAATCGACTCCTTGGTGAGGTTTCCGCCATCGCCAAGAGCGAGTCACCCATGCCAAATCCAATTTCTACAATGCGCGGCCCTCGGGATTCCCAGCTCGATTCCCAATTTAATGGCCCGTTTGAAGCCGTCAAACCATACTGCGGAAAGCCAAGCGACCAGCCGCGTTCTTGGCCCGCCGTCATTCTGCCGGCCCGCAGAACAAAGCTGCGAATAGGTCTATTGTTTTCTGTCATGAGACTGGCGGCTCAGGGCGCAGCATGACTCTCTCCCGCCAACCCACATGCCATCAAAATCATCCAGGCCGCGAGTAATGCTACCCCTCCAAGGGGGGTAATAGGACCAAAGGCGCCGATACCCGTTAACACGAGAAGGTAAAGAGACCCCGAGAACAACACAACACCCGCAACTATTAATCCACTGGCCCATAACAGCCAAAATTTCAGTCGGGGTGAGAGGGTACGCTGCTGCCAGCCAGATACCGAAAGCAAAGCCACTGCATGAAGCAGCTGATAGCTCGCGGCGGTCTCCCAAGTATGCATCTGCTCAGGTGTCACAAGCTCGCGAAGACCGTGGGCACCAAACGCACCAGCGGCCACGCCAAGGAAGCCTAGTAGCGCGGCCAGAATTCTTGGCCAGCGAGGTCCTACATCTACCACATCGAAACGCTCAGACGACGAGCGTCGTTTTGAGCTTTTTCATCGCATTAACTTCTAGCTGACGAATTCGCTCAGCCGACACACCGTATTCAGCGGCCAACTCATGCAGCGTTGCTTTTTGTTCAGCCAACCAGCGCTGCGTCACAATATTGCGACTTCGCTCGTCTAAACTGCTCAGCGCGGAGCGCAATCGATCTTCGCCGTCCCGAGCCGAATCCTCAGCTTCAATACACCGGGCTGGATCAGTCGATATATCATCGAGATAAGCCTGCGGTGACTGCCAGGCATCCTCGTCATCGGCGTCAGTGGGAAGGTCAAAAGCAATATCGCGACTTGATAACCGTCCTTCCATACGCTGAACTTCAGCCTCGTCAACACCCAAGTCAGCGGCAATCGCCTGTGTTTCTTCTGCGCTCAACCAACCCAACGATTTCTTTGCGCTGCGCAAGTTGAAGAATAATTTACGCTGCGCCTTCGTCGTTGCCACTTTAACAATGCGCCAGTTACGCAAAATGAACTCGTGCATTTCTGCTTTAATCCAGTGCACGGCAAAAGAAACCAAGCGCACGCCTTTGTTGGGATCAAAGCGTTTTACCGCCTTCATAAGACCCACATTTCCCTCTTGTATGAGGTCGGCCTCGGCAAGCCCATAGCCGGAATAACTCCGTGCAATGTGTACCACAAAACGCAGGTGAGCAAGTACTAACTCACGCGCAGAGTCAACGCATTCGCTGTAGTACAGCTTTTCGGCTAAGGCCTGCTCACGCTCAGCAGACAAAATTGGAATGCCGCTAACAGCCTGAACATAGGCGGGCAAATTTGCCCCTGGGGTCATAGACATGACTGCCCCGTGACCCATTGCTACTGTTTTTCCTGATTCGGACATCTTGTCATCCTCCTCCCTTCGATACCTCATTTTAGCACTCTACATCAGAGAGTGCTAATCCTCGAAAAGTTCACTATTGACCGAAGGTCGAGACTATCTGGGCTCTAACTCTCTGAGCTGACTCGTTGCCGCATGCCAAGCGCTGAACAACCCTAACGCGCCGCCTAGGAACATCATATTCATCACGCCCATGATGCCCAGTCCCGTAAAACGCCGATCGCTGTCATAAAGCTGGAGCAACTGGTTAACGGGCTCAGCAAGATAAATGAAAAAGATACCCACCATAATCGCGCCCAGCAGACCGCCACCAAATCCAGACCACAATCCGGTGTATAGAAAGGGGCGGCGCGCATAGGCATCGTCAGCTCCAATCAATTTAATCACCGCAATTTCATCCCGACGAGCATCGATAGCCAGACGAATCGTGTTGGCCAAAATAAGCACCGCGCCCATCATCATGAGCAGCCCGATACCCATTGCAAGCCTCCTGCCCGACTGCAACACCCCAGCCAGTCGAGCTTGCCAGAGCGTGTCAAAAACCACCTGATCAACGCCCCTAACGGCTTCTAACGCCCGCGCCAACTGAGCAAGGCCTTCTGATTCGACGTTATCTATGGGGTTAACTAGTAGTGTATGGGGCAATGGGTTATCGGGAATCGAATCCAGCATGCCGACCAACCCGGTATCAGCGGCGAATCTCGCCAGTGCTTGGTCTTGAGGAATAAGGGTCACATCCTGGACATCAACGCGGCTCTCTACACGCTTCAAGATGTCTTGAGCATCGCTGAGGGAGGCACCTACCTCGAGCAAAACAGAGAAGCGCGCCGGCGAACGCATATCACTAGTCACCGCCTCAATGTTTTGCAGTATCACCAAAAGGGAGGCGGGTAGCGCTAGTGCGATTCCCACCACTAACCAAGTCAAGCCTGTAGCTACCGGTAGCCGAAAAGCCCTGCGCAGGCTGCCAGACGCCGCCTGCCGGTGGTGATGTATCCATGACACCAAGGTAGGCCTTGGAGCCGTGCCTAGCCCCGTCGCAGGCTTTTTCATAGCCCAGCTCCCGCCACGAGCCTACCGTCTTTCAACGTGACGATCCGATGACGCAACCTGGAAATCAAGGCAAGGTCATGGCTGGCAACAATCACAGTCACCCCGACACGATTAAAGGCCTCGAATAATCCCATAATCTCCGCCGAGAGCTGCGGATCGAGATTACCCGTAGGTTCATCAGCAATTAAAAATCGAGGCCTTGCAACAACCGCCCGTGCAATCCCAACCCGTTGCTGCTCACCACCCGATAGAACCGCTGGATTGGCTTTCTCTCGACCCAAAAGTCCAACCTTATCGAGCGCAGCTCGAGTTCTCCGTTGAATATCACGGGGACGAAAGCCGGCTATTTCCAAGGGTAACGCCACATTTTCAAGAACCGACCTGTCGTAGAGCAGTTGATGGTCCTGAAATACAATGCCAAATTCACCGCGATAACGACCGATATTACGCCCTTTGATTCTCGCCGTGTCCCGGCCATCAACGCGCAATGTGCCCATAGAGGCACGCTCCAGCAGCATGAGTAAGCGTAAAAAAGTCGTCTTGCCAGCCCCCGAATGACCGGTGAGAAACACCATTTCACCTGTGCCAATAGTGAGCGAGACGTCACGCAGAGCATCATGGTCTGCGTAACGTTTGCTCACTCGGTTAAATTCAATCACGAGCTACGACGACTCACTTTCAAACAAAGCATCCACAAAAGCACTCGCATCAAAGGGCTGAAGATCTGTTACGCCCTCCCCAATACCCACAAATCGAATCGGTCGCGCCAACTTCTGCGCGATCGCAAAGATCACGCCGCCGCGCGCCGTACCGTCTAACTTGCTGAGGGCGATACCAGTGACCCCTACAGCCTTATCAAATTCCTCAGCCTGAGACACAGCGTTTTGCCCAGTGCCTGCGTCGAGCACCAGCAACGTCTCGTGAGGCGCCTGAGGGTCAATCTTTCGCATCACTCTGACCACTTTCTCAAGCTCATCCATCAGATGGCTTTTGTTCTGGAGTCGGCCAGCCGTATCAGCAATCAAAATGTCCGCCTCCCGAGCATGCGCCGCCTGTAAAGCATCAAACAACACAGACGCACTGTCAGCACCCGTGTGCTGAGCAATCACCGGCACTTCATTTCGCTCCCCCCAGACTTGAAGCTGCTCGACCGCAGCCGCTCGGAATGTGTCACCAGCAGCCAGCATGACCTGCTTACCCTGTGCCTTAAAACCATGAGCAAGCTTGCCGATCGTCGTGGTCTTGCCAGCACCATTGACTCCCACCACCAGTATCACAAAGGGCTTCTGATTGTCGGTGACTAAAGGTTGCTCGCACGGTGTCAGAATATCAAGCAAAGCCGACTTAGTAGCGGCCATGACCGCAGCGCCATCCGAAAGTTCTTTGCGAGAAATACGCTCAGTGATGGCCGATACAATGCGTTGCGTTGCCTCTATCCCTACATCAGCCGTCAAAAGTTGATCTTCCAGAGCCTCCAAAACTTCGCCGTCAATGACTTTGCGCCCCAGAAAAAGCGTGCCAAGACCGTTGGAAAAATGGCCCCCTGTACGACTTAGGCCGCGGCGAAATCGAGAGTACAAACCGCCGTCCTCTGCCGAATGTGCCTCGGCTGCTACTTTGCTTTCAGCTTCCAGCGCCAAGCTCTCTGCTGGCTTTTTAGGTTTTTCTTTGCGCCCAAAGAATTTCATGGCAACGTGCTCATTACAGTTTTGACATTGAGTTGGTGACTGGGCCGGGCCCTCACATCAGCATGGTAGCACTGCGTCGAGGGAGCAGACATGCGCAAAGCGCCAATAAAACAAAGTAGTAGCCGACTGCGCATTATTGGGGGCGAGTGGCGAGGCCTCAGGCTCAATTTTCCTGATAACGTGGCCCACTTGCGACCCACGCCAGACCGGGTCAGAGAAACACTATTCAACTGGCTCACGAGCCGTATTCAAGACGCCCACTGTCTCGATCTTTTTGCCGGCAGTGGCGCTCTGGGGCTCGAAGCCCTCTCCAGAGGCGCCAATCACTGCGTATTTGTCGATAGTTCCGCCGTGGCAACCGACGCTATTCGCGGTCACCTCAGCCATCTGAATGCTCAAGACCGCGCAACGATCGTGAGCAGCAACGCTCTTGAATGGCAAGGCACCCCCGCGGATATTGTCTTCCTAGACCCTCCCTATTCNNGGCACCGCCTTAGAGCACCTGCTCACACAAGGTCTACTCGCGCCAGACGCTAGGGTTTATGTAGAACTAGAGCGAAATCAGACAATGCCCGACATACCCGCTTCTTTGGAGGTGATTCGGGATAAAGTGGCGGGCAATGTCCGTTACCTGCTTCTAGCAGTTTCGGATAATGTTTGTTTGTAAGCGGCCCCTTGTGTACATTCATCGCGGTTATGGCTGAGAATTCGCAGTTATGCGCACACAATCTATTGTTTACCCCGGAACTTTCGATCCCATCACCAAGGGCCACATTGATTTGGTTGAGCGAGCTGCCAGACTGTTCGGTAGCGTCATCATCGCGATAGCCCAAAGTGAAAAGAAGCAGCCCCTTTTCGATCTAAAAGAGCGAACAACCCTTACCCAGGACGCTCTTAGTCACATCGATAACGTAGAAGTTTGCAGTTTTACCGGGCTGTTAACCGACCTGGTGACGGAGCAGGGGTCTAATTGTGTTCTGCGAGGGTTACGGGCTGTTGCGGACTTCGAATACGAATATCAGCTTGCTAATATGAATCGCGCTCTAAAGCCTGATTTTGAGAGCGTATTTCTTACCCCCTCGGAGAATCTCGCCTACATATCTTCTTCTTTAGTCCGGGAAATTGCATCTATGGGTGGTGACATCACGCCCTTTGTGGCCCCGAACGTAGCGGAAGCGCTCAAAAATAAGTTCCCCGATTAACGTTGGCAGGTTGTGCAAAAAACTGAGGTTCGATTACCCAACCTAATCTCTTGAAGTTGGCCAGAGCACGCCCTGCATGACTGGCCTCCTCGACCATAAACACGCAGCTTTTGTGCAAAGTAGCCAGGTTTGCCATCACCGCCCACAAAATCTCTGAGTGTAGTTCCGCCCTGCTCGATAGCCGCTGCCAACAGCTCCTTCACCGCTTCAGCCAAGCGCTGATAGCGCTGCAAGCTAATGTTCCCCGCCCTGCGGGTGGGACGGATTCCCGCCATAAAAAGAGCTTCGTTAGCGTATATATTGCCAACACCCACCACGATTCGACCGTCCATCAAAAATTGCTTAACCGCCGCCTTTCTGCCTCGAGCCGCCTTATACAACCAAGCTCCGTCAAAATCACTGGATAGGGGTTCGGGACCCAAGTGCCGCAGCAGCGCATGGTCATCAGAGGTCAGTAAGTGAAAGCTTCCAAAACGCCGGGGGTCGTTGTATCTGAGGCAATTGCCATCATTGAGGACAATATCGACATGGTCGTGAAACAGCGGCGGAGTTGACGCGGGCATAACACGCAATGATCCAGACATACCAAGGTGAACCATCAGTGTGTGGTGCTCGAGGTCAATGAGTAAATATTTTGCACGGCGTCGGGTGCCCAAAATTCGCTGCCCCGAAGCGAGGGGGGCAAGGGCTTCTTCGATAGGCCAACGGAGTTTGGCGTTGCGAATTAAAACGCTCTCAATGCGCCGATCAACCGCATGGGGATCAATGCCACGACGGGTTGTCTCTACTTCAGGCAGCTCAGGCATAACTAACGGGGCACAAAAAACCCCGGGGCTGGTAACAGCACCGGGGCAGTCTTGAAGAAAGCCGCAAAATCTATTTGATTTTGCCTTCCTTGTAGATGACGTGTTGCCGAGCCACTGGGTCGAACTTTTTCATCTCCAGTTTCTCTGGCATCGTTCGCTTGTTCTTATCGGTCGTATAAAAGTGACCGGTACCCGCTGTTGAGTTCATGCGAATTTTTTCACGCATAGCAATTCTCCTTTAAACTTTTTCGCCACGGGCGCGCAACTCGGCAAGTACGGTATCGATACCGCGCTTATCGATGATGCGCATTCCTTTGGGGGATACACGAAGAGAAACAAACCGCTTTTCGGACTCTACCCAAAACCTATGGTTGTGAAGGTTGGGCAGGAAACGACGACGAGTTCGATTCTTGGCGTGAGACACATTGTTACCGGTTACCGGGCGCTTGCCGGTAACTTGACAGACTCGAGACATGGTTAAACCCGTCGCAGGACACTGAAAAAAGGGTGCGCAACATACCAAAGCCATGGCATTACCGCAAGCCTTAGTCAGCGGAACCCTGCTATTCCCTCTGAAGCCATGGACAGATAGCCCCCTTGGCCTACGATTAAGTGATCAAGAAGCTCGATATCGAGTAACTCGAGGGCGCGGCGAAGCCGCTCCGTCAGCCGAAGATCCGCAGGGCTCGGGGCTACTGATCCGGAGGGGTGGTTGTGCGCGACAATAATCGCAGAGGCACTCAGTTTCAGCGCCATCGCAGCAATTTCTCTGGGGTAAACCGGTGCCGTATTTAGGGTACCTAAAAACAAGTCACGACATACCAACAGCTGGCGCTGGGTGTTCAAAAATAAACAGGTAAACACCTCCCGGTGCTGCAACTGGTAATGATGCTGCAGATAATCGTGACAGCTGGCAGGATTTTGCAGCGAAGTCCGTTCAAATAGGCGCTCCTCTGCAAGTCGTTGTGCGAGTAACAGAGAGGATCCGAGCTGGTGGCGTCTTCGGCTCCCCACACCGACGACTGCTGCGTCGCTGCACAGTAGCGCCGCAATTCCCTCACGGAGAGAGCCGCGGTGACGGTGTAAATAACCTGCAATTTCGAGCTCGGCAGTCGCAGCAGGCAACCCAAGGGCCGCTGCGAGCAACTCGGCGTCACTTCTAGAGCAGCTACTGTTAGACCTGTCGCACAGTAGTGCAATGCTAAATGTGTCCAAAAAGCGCTCCAAGTGCTAGTGTTCAGGGTATTTTCTGGGTTAGCGCGATCGAATGGGACACCTTCACAATCGGAACATCATCATCGGTGTAACAGGCGGCATTGCTGCCTACAAAATCGCCGAACTGATCCGCCTTCTTCGAGGTGATGGTGCCGCGGTACGGATCATAATGTCTCGGGGGGCTCAGGCCTTCGTCACGCCACTTACCTTACAATCACTCTCCGGGTTTCCGGTCCACACCGAGCTTCTGGATGAAACCGCGGAAATGGGCATGGGGCATATTGAATTAGCGCGATGGGCGGACGCTTTTATCGTGGCTCCTGCAACAGCCGACGCGCTGGCTAGGCTTGCTGCAGGGCGAGCCGATGACCTTCTAACCACTACCGCCCTCGCGACTCCCGCTCCAGTTTTTGTGGCACCGGCCATGAATCAGCAAATGTGGAAAAATGCAGCAACTGCAACAAATATTCAGCGCCTCACAGATCGCGGCGTCGAAATAATTGGCCCAAGTGCGGGTGAGCAGGCCTGTGGTGATGTAGGTTTGGGCAGGCTAACCGAACCCGCAGAGATCAGAGCTGCAATCAGTGCTCACTTCCCTAGCCGGGCACTGGAGGGCCGTCGCGTTGTCATTACAGCAGGCCCGACACGTGAACCTTTAGATCCGGTGCGGTACATCTCAAACCACAGCTCAGGAAAAATGGGGTTTGCCCTCGCTCAAGCTGCAGCTGAAGCAGGCGCAGAGACCGTTTTAATAAGTGGCCCGGTCACACTTGATACGCCCGAGGGCGTCACTCGTGTGAATGTAGATACAGCACTTCAAATGCACGAGGCCTGCTTTCACCACCTCGAAAAGCCTACGGCGCTCTTTATTGGCAGCGCCGCAGTCGCAGATTATCGAGCCGAAGTTAATGCGCCGCAAAAAATAAAAAAGGTGGGTGACACGCTTACCTTAAATCTCACCCGTAACCCCGATATCATCACAGAGGTCGCCCGATCAGCCAGCCGGCCGTCTTTGGTGGTTGGGTTTGCTGCTGAAACTGAGCACCTCATAAAGCATGCAGAGGCTAAACGCTTGGCGAAGCAACTTGATATTGTCATTGCTAATGACGTCAGCCGAGCCGATATAGGGTTTAACAGTGACGTTAACATGGTGACTTGGGTAGATAGCGCGGGACATGACGTTGTCCCCATAACGACCAAACGTAATCTAGCCAAGCTTTTGATCGCGCGCTGTATCGAAAGAATGCCCAAAAGCTATGATGACGACGAACAAAGCGCGACTGGATTGGAGGATGATCGTTGAGCTCCGAGCTAAAGAGCCAGAAAGACGGCGAAGTCAGCAGCGAAGGCGACGACTTAAAAGCTCTGCTGTACAAAGCAGGCCTCGTTGCCTTGGTGCCAGCTGTGTTTGCCTTTTTATGGCTGGGTCTGATCAGAGAACCCCTACTGCAATCGGGAACGGCAACCAACCTTGCCCAAGCGACCGTTGAAAGCCGCGCTGATATGGTGGGGCTCTATATCAAAGACCTTGAGCTACGCATCGACGCCCTGACAACTCAGCTGGAGGGCCAAGTAGAAGCACCAGATTTATCCTACGCCCACCTGAGCTTTCCTGATGCGGACGCCATTTCATTTATTCCCTTGGATGACCTAGGCACCGTAAGCATCAGCCCGGGAGATTTTGGCCTTCGTTCGCATATTGATATCGATATCGTTCGGCGAGCCTTTGGTGGTGAAGACCCAGCCCCCGAATTTATTTTCGACGATGACAAATCTTACACATTGTTTGCCCGTGGATTGGGCAAGCCCGTTAGGGGAGTTTTTGTCGTTGAGGTCAGTCAGCGCCGACTCGCGGAGCTGATTACTCCGGGTAATGAGGGGCAGTACCGCATTGTGCAGGAGATATCGGGCGCCATAAGCGATACGGTTGTGGGAGCTTTGCAGGGTGAGTCTCTCGTCAGCGCGGATGTCATGGGAACACTTTGGAACGTAGAGTTCTCACCCAACCCAGACTGGCTTTCTGCTGCTCAGCCAAGCTGGTGGGGGCTCCTGCTGTCGGTAGTTATAACCCTCGCGGGAATAGTGGCGAGCTTTTATCTGCTCGTGCAGCGCTCAGGCCAGCTCCTAAAGTCTGAGGTGAAACGGATATTAGAAGCCGCCGAGCTGCGTACGCCATTGCGAGTCACGGTACCGGCCATAACACCACTTGCCAAAATGTTGCGACAGCTGAGCTTACTCAGCCGCAGGCAGTTAGTGCTTCAAGCTCGACGCGAAGCAACACGAGACGACCAAGGTGACGTTACCGTCAAGGATTCTGATGTCCCCGTGCCCGAGCCAACAGAGGCTGATCCGAAACCTGACGAGCTGCTGGTCGATCACGAATCAACCGGAACTATCGATGAAATTCCGGCACATATTTTCAAACCCGGGAGTATTCGAGGAGACGTCCAAACCGAGCTGACCGAAGCGCTCATAGAGAGCATCGGTCAGGCCCTGGCTGTCATGTGTGGTGATCGTGATATTCAGACTCTCATCGTCGCCCACGACTCCCGCCCAAGTAGCAAACAAATTCGTACCATTTTGGTGAAAGCGCTTCTAGCAAGTGGCCGCGATGTCATTGATGTTGGCGAAATTCCAACGCCGGCTTTTTACTTTGCAACCCATGAAGCAGAAACCGACTCCGGAATAATGATCACTGGCGGTCACGGTGATGAGCATATCAATGGCTTTAAGATTGTTTTTCATAAAAAGCTTTTGTCGGGGGTTGGGATCGAGGAGATTCTCGCAACCATTCGCTCAAGGAAAACCACACAGGGCTCGGGCCGAACTATTCGCTCCCGAATTGAAGCCGATTATATTGATCGCATCGCTATGGATGTGTCACTAGCCCTGCCATTGAAAGTGGTCATTGATAACGACTTTGGTACAGCGGCAAGAATCACCGAGCCATTGTTAGACGCACTGGACTGCGACTTGGTCAGTTTGAACTCGCCGGAGGAAGGCCCACGACCCGAAGGGCGCTCCCTTGAGGGGGCCCTCAAGGCTCTTGGAGAGCGAGTTATAGCAGAGGGCGCAGATCTTGGCGTCCTTTTCGATAGTGACGGAGATCGCCTACACACGGTAACCGAAACGGGTATCGCAGTAGGCAACGATTCACTGCTGATGTTATTTGCCCGGGATATGCTTGAACGCAATCCCGGAGCGGATGTGGTTTATGACATCCAATGCACTCGACAATTCGCGCCTTTCGTAACCCGTACCGGGGGCAGAGCGCAGATGTCTCGCTCTGGCCAGGCTTTCATTGCCGAGAAAATGCTGCAAGCGAAAGCACTTTTAGCCGGCGATTTTTCCGGACACATATTTTTCGCAGAACGCTGGTACGGTTTTGATGATGCCCCCTATGCCATGGCTAGATTGCTTGAAATTCTCGCCACCGCCAGCTCTGGGTTTGGCGAAATTGTTGCGGCGTTGCCACAGTCAAGCAGCACCCCGGAGATCCTCCTTGAGCTGGAAAGCCGAAGTCGCAAGAAAATTATGCGTGCCTTGGTTAGCAACGCCGATTTCCCGGGAGCTCGAATCACAACTTTGGACGGCCTTCGTGTTGACTACGCCGATGGCTGGGGTCTCGTACACAACTCAATCACCGAGTCAGCGCTGTCCCTACGATTCGAGGGAAACGATGACGCCAGCCTTGAGCGCGTCAAAGGGGTATTACGAAAAGCCATTACCGAAGCAGAGCCCAGCATCAATCTACCCTTCTGATATGATGATGCGTTGTGTACCCATCTATTCACGCTAAGAGTAAATCCCAATGTCACTGAGCCGTGACGAGGCGACCAATGTTGCCCGTGTCTTAACCGAATCACTGCCCTACATACAGCGCTTTACCAGCCGAACGATTGTGATCAAGTTTGGCGGTAATGCCATGGTCGATCCCCAACTCTTCGAAACCTTTGCTCGGGATGTTGTCCTGATGAAGTTAGTGGGAATGAACCCTGTGATTGTTCACGGTGGTGGGCCACAAATTGGAGAGCTTTTAGGCCGCTTAAAAATTAAGAGCGAATTTGTCGATGGCATGCGCGTTACAGATGCTCCCACGATGGATGTCGTAGAAATGGTGCTTGGCGCCAGCGTCAATAAAGAAATTGTTGACTGTATTCATCGAAATGGCGGCAGAGCCGTGGGTTTAACCGGCAAAGACGGTGAGCTTCTAAAAGCCCGTAAACTTCAGCTTGATAGCGCTGGAGAGGCGCCCCAAGACATAGGTTTAGTCGGCGAAGTGACGTCGGTCGACACTCAGGTGCTGAAAATGCTGGGTGACAGTGACTTTATTCCGGTCATTGCCCCCATCGCTGGCGGAGCTGATGGCAAAACCTACAACATCAACGCCGATTTAGTCGCAGGTAAAATCGCTGAAGTGCTACATGCGGAAAAATTGATGCTACTGACCAATGTGGCGGGACTCCTCGATCAAGGAGGAGACGTCTTGACAGGCCTTTCCACGAAAGAAGTTGATCGCCTCATTGCCGACGGTGTCATTCGAGGCGGAATGCTGCCAAAAATACGCTGCGCCGTCGATGCCGTAAAACAAGGCGTGACGAGCGCCCATATTATTGATGGACGCGTGCCCCATGCCGCACTATTGGAAATCTTTACTGACGAGGGTATTGGTACTTTGATTTGTAACAAACGCTGAAGCAGAAAAATTTTTCACCCTCAAGACACTTAAAAATTGCACTAGCTCGCTTCTATAGCTAGCATGAAATCGTTTTCCGCTGGATCATTCGTCCATGCCAAACTCAAAATTAGGACGCCGGGATCAAATCTTGCAAGCATTAGCAGCGATGCTTGAGCAAGGCCCAGATACTCGCATCACGACGGCTAAGCTCGCTAATGAGGTGGGCGTGTCGGAGGCGGCGCTTTATCGGCATTTCCCCTCTAAAACTAAGATGTTTGAAGCACTCATAGAGTTCGTAGAGGCGACCTTATTCACCCGAATCAGCCGAATTATTGAGGAAAAGCCCAACAGCTTGGATTGTTGCTACCGAATTCTGGAGCTGTTGCTTGGATTTTGTGAGAGAAACCCCGGCATTACGCGCATTCTTCATGGCGAGGCGTTACTTGGGGAGTCAGAGCGGCTTCACTTGCGTGTTGCCCAACTCTTTGACCGAATCGAAACCCAGTTGCGCACCGCTTTAAGGGAGGCTGAGGTCAAAGAGCAGCTGAGGCCGACAATATTACTGGCTGACAGTGCCAGCCTAATACTCGCTGCCGCTGAAGGCAGAATTTCTCAGTTTGTCCGCAGCGAATTCAAACGTTCGCCCATACAAGGCTGGGACAAGCAATGGGCCTTGCTGGCCTCTAACCTGATGAGGCCTGTGCCCGCTTAACCTATTGCGGTGGCGTCTCCATTTGATGACGCAGTCTGACAACATCTTGCAACTGCTCAAATCGATCGATATCCCGCTGATAAAGCGCCGTCATCTCACTTATCTGAGACTCGCGCGTCGCAATTTTATCGTCGGTGCTGTCAATCTCCCGCTTGAGTAGCTTGATATTTTCAAGATCAACAGGCAACGGTTCGACCCCGGAGCGCTCGGTTGCGGCAACGCGGGCTTGGGCGTTTTCAACTTGCTGCCGCAGACTTCTGCGATTGGACTTTAAAATAGAGACTCTGATTTTGAGGTCGCTCAGGGACCGATCCCTGGCATCTTCGATATCGGCAATAGTGGAGTAGCGCAGTAACAACGATTCGTCCCAATTTTGCAGGCGTTGCTGCTCAGACTTCGCATCCTCTTCAAGCTCGCGGGAAAGCGCAACATTAGCGCGCTCTTCCGGTGTCATCGCACTAGGAACAACCGATATCACAACGCCGTTAGCATCCAGCACTTCGTAACCATTATCGGCGTATTCAACGGGAACGTGGAAATCGACCACAAGAACGCCATTTTCTGCCCGGTAGCGATACAGGTTTTCAGCTGCACTAGAGGTTGCAACTGTCAACATGAATGCCCCGATAAGAGCAGCCGAAAAGCGGGGGCTATACCCCATAACGATCTCGATAACGTTGCATAGGCTCAAGATATTGGCTCAGATCTGGAGTGGACTCAAGCCATTCAATGATGTCATGCATGGTGATGACGCTTGCGACCTTAAGGCCAAGCTCATCGCGCACTTCATCAACGGCAGATTGCGTGCCCGATCCCCGTTCGCAGCGATCTAAACCAATAACGACCCCAGCGGGCTGGGCACCAGCATCGCGAATGAGTGCAATCGCCTCTCTAATCGCCGTTCCCGCAGTAATCACGTCATCTACAATTACCACGTCGTCTCTCAGTGGTGCCCCCACCAACAGACCACCCTCTCCATGGCTTTTTGCTTCCTTCCGATTGAAGCTATAGGGCACGTCAAGGCCATGATGGCTCGCCAGAGCCACCGCCGTAGCAGTGACCAATGGAATGCCTTTGTAAGCCGGTCCAAATAAAACTGTCGGGATTAATTCAAATGCAACCAGAGTATTGGCGTAACAGCGACCTAACTCTGCCAGAGCTTGACCCCCTGAAAACCCCCCCGCGTTAAAAAAATAGGGGCTTACACGGCCAGACTTCAACTCAAATTCACCAAAACGTAAAACCTGACAACGGATGGCTAATTCGATAAACGCCTTACGAGTGGCACTGTGCTCTGGGTTACTCATAGCTTTATTCTTCACTTTTAGTCGAACAATCAAAATCCGGCAATCTGAAATTTCTCTGCGGTCGCGATGGCAGCCCGCTGTGCCTTCGCCTATGATACTGGCCTTGTTTACACAGGACTACCAATGAAAGTCGTCAGTTTAGTTGTTGAGGGCCTCGAACAGGCACAAGAAGCCGGCCTTTTTGACTGGATCCAAGAGGAGGACGCTGACGTGGTTTGCCTGCAGGACACCCGCTGTTCTGAATACAGCCTCAAGGGCGACGTATACTTCCCTGAAAACTACAGCCCTTACTTTCTCGACGACTTTGACAACCCCAAGCGTAACGGCGTTGCCATTTACTGCAAGAAGCTGCCAAAAGCGATTATGAGTGGCTTGGGTTTTACTGACTTTGACGGTCGCGGCCTGTACCTCCAAGCCGACTACCCCAATGTCAGCGTGGGGTCATTACTGGTGCCAAGTGGGCGGGCCAGTGACGAAGCCATGAATACAAAGCTGAAGTTCTTGGAGCTTTTAGGCCAGCACCTGCAGAAGATTAAAAACAAACGGAGAGACTTCATCATTTGTGGCGGTTGGGAGTTGATTAGCCAGCCGATCGATGCCGAAGAAGCGGGCAATCGCACAGACCTCCCGGGGTTCTCCAGTATCGAACAAGACTGGCTAAAGGAGCTTTACCAAAGCGGCTACTGCGATGCTTTTAGAACCCTAAATGCCAGCGGTGAAGAATTTACCTGGTGGCCCGACGGAGATGACGCGGGCGCCCTGCGCTCAGACACGCACATTACCTCGGTATCTCTTAAGGATCGTGTCACCAGTGCCGTGGTAAACACCAGCGATGCCTTCTCAAGCCACGCGCCGGTGATCATTGAGTACGATGTCGACCTTTAGACCGACAGCGCCTCGCGTTGCTTATCAATAATAATCTGGCCACCGGCTATCGCAAGGTCAAGCATGTTGTTTAACTCGGCCCTTTCAAAGGCTGCGCCCTCAGCGGTGCCTTGTACCTCAATCAAACCTCCACCCTCGGCCACAACAACATTCATATCGGTGTCTGCCGTTGAATCCTCGGCGTAATCCAGATCAAGTACAGCCTGACCGTTCCATACACCTACCGAGACAGCGCCTATCAAAAATCTGAGTGGATCAGACTGCAAAGACTGCTTGCGTTGCAGGGTATTGAGCGCATCAACAACAGCAACACAAGCCCCAGAAATAGACGCCGTGCGAGTACCTCCATCGGCCTGAATGACATCACAATCTAGGGTGAGGGTGTTTTCACCCAGAGCTTTTAGGTCAATCGCGGCACGCAGTGACCGTCCAATTAGGCGCTGAATTTCTACGGTTCGTCCAGACTGCTTGCCTCGGCTGGCCTCCCTGCTCATTCGACTACCCGTGGATCGAGGCAGCATCCCATACTCTGCCGTCAACCAGCCCTGCCCTTTACCCCGCAAAAATCCAGGCACCCCAGGCGTCAATGACGCAGTACAGAGCACTCGAGTTTGCCCAAACGATACCAATACCGAGCCCTCGGC
>ENA-UZWV01017616-UZWV01017616.1-metagenome-genome-assembly--contig:-Day-3-1m-contig-17616_pt1 | contig 17109 bp, 12 predicted proteins | sample MGYA00260342_ERZ794902 | MGnify/ENA metagenome assembly ERZ794902
AAAAAAAACGTTTGTATTTTCTGAAAGCAAAAACGGCTATGATTCCTATTATACCTATCGCAATCGCTATAAACTGAAAGCTTATTATCTGATCACCGTTAGCATAGGAGTGTAATCCAGATAAATAAAAGTTAACTCCAAAATAAGTCATTAAAATACTACCAAAGGCCAGCACTGACATTAAACTAAATAACCACTTACTTCGTAATCCAGGCACTAAACGCATATGTATTACAAAGGCGTAAATCATAATGCTTATTAATGCCCAAGTTTCTTTTGGGTCCCAACCCCAGTAACGTCCCCAACTTTCGTTGGCCCACATGCCTCCAAGAAAGTTACCAATAGTTAGCATGACTAAACCTACAGTTAGCGATAGCTCATTTATGATTGTAAGCTCTTTAATATTTAATTTTATGCGTTCCTTATTTTTTTCGTTAGTGATTATCATTAAGAATAAAGAAACAAGACCGAGTATCATACCTATTGCAAATGGACCATAACTACCTACAATTACTGATACATGTATCATTAGCCAATAACCTTGTAAAACAGGCTGAAGATTAGCTATAGCTGGGTCCATCCAATTCCAATGCGCAATCATCAAAATCATTGATACTACGAAAGCTGTTGCAGCTATAGTTAAATTACTTTTTCGTCCAAATAACAAACCAAATAACATCGTTGCCCAAGCTACATAAATCATAGATTCATAAGCATCACTCCATGGTGCGTGACCTGACAAATACCATCTTAAAGCTAGACCACCTGTATGTAAAACAAATAGGATAATTATAATAGCTATGAAAGCCTTTATAAAAATTTTGAGAATATTGCTTTTATATTTAAAAATCTGAACTATAATCAATAAAAATAACAATGTACTTGCATACATATACCAACTGAATAGCTTTTTGAAAATATCATATTTATTATACGTAATCTCTGCCTCTACCTTATTATTAGAAAGCATAACTTCACTACCGTATTTTTCTTGAGACTTTCTAAAGCCTGATAATAATGCTACGGCTTGAGAAAAATTTCCTGATTTTTTTGCTTGATTTAATGTTAATAAATAGGCACTAAATCCATTATTGATGAAGTTATTATAAAGAGAATCTTTTATCTTACTTCTGTAATTACCAAGCCTAAATTCTTTTGCAGAAATCCATTTATTATTTTCGTCGTCTGGAATTGGAAATATTTTTAGAGAATTACCTTCTATGACATCAAATAATAAACGAACTCTATCATTAGTCTCTCTAAATTTTTTCTGATAGCCATTAGGCGTCTGAGTATTATACGCTTCAGCCAAGTAAGGTTCTAATTTATAGGCGCCATTATCACTAAAGAAATCAACAAAACGAGCATGTTTAACAGATTTATCTACACCAATAATCGTACGAATAGAGTCCGCCTCCATTGGTCTTAGATATATTAATGGTGTATTTGTCCACAATTGCGGACTTTCTTGCATAGACAAAAATACCTGTGATGCATCAAAATCCTCATAAGTATCACTTTTACTTAGTTTCCGTAATATTTCTGAAGCAAACGTATGCATTGGCATCATTCGGCCTCCAATATCTTGAATAACTAATTTTTCAAATTTTTCAGCATGGGACTTAGGTGTAATATTAGCTGCGAGTATAGAGTCTATCTGAACTTTAGTTAGCTCTTGCTGATGGTTATGTCCATCATTAGCCGAATGTTGTTGTGCAAATCCAGTTAAGGAGAATAACAACAATAAACCAGTTAAAAGTTTTGCCTTTTTCTTTTTCAATTTTTCAAGCTGCTTTCTTAAATCATCAAAACGCGTGTGACGTGCGAATATAATTGCTAACAATCCAAAGTATAGCAGTAAATAACCTGCATAAGTGATATACGTTCCCCACATATCATGGTTTACGGAAAGAATAGTTCCTTTTTCATCAGGGTCAAAACCAGACTGAAAGAAGCGATAACCATTATGATCAAGAATATTATTCATGTAAATACGGTAGTCAAAATCACCCATTTCTTCATCCAAAACGGTGACTTTACTTTCGTAAGATTTGTAAGCATTTTGTGTACCTGGGTATTTTTCTGCTATAAAGTCATTTAACTTAACAGAAAACGGTAATTCGATAGTTTTTGAGCCATATTGAATAGATATATCCATACCACCAACCTTGACATCTTCAAAACCATTGTAAGTTCCTTTTCCGCCGAGTAATCCTACTTCTTTAGTTTCTCCGTTGACAGTTATGTCTAAGATTAAACCATCTTCATCACTTTTTAAAATCTGAGATTTCTTTACAATAGCAAATTCACCTTTTACGACTGGTTTTGGAAAAACCATTTGTAAATTTTCAATAATGTAACGCGAACGTAAAGCTAAAGACTGCAGACTGTCTTTAAGTAACTGACCTTGAGACATGGTTGCCATAGTCAAATATTTACCTGCATATGGTGATTTTATAAAAATACCATCTTCAGTATTTGTAATATTTATAGCGCCTTCTTGATATTTATTTAATGTAAAAAGAATATTGTGAATACTTTGTGTTTCTCCTTCTTTAAGAAAATGATTATGACGTTTACCACCACCAGCTTCGACTATTTTAAGGTAGTTTTCCCCATTTTCGCTAGGAATGATATCTTTTTCTGCACCAGTAATAAATTCTTTTAAAGTTATAGTAACTGGCGTTCCACCGTAATTAAAAGTCTCTTCAAAATCATTATCTAAACGATCTGAAAAGTCTACTTCTTTTTCAAAAGGAAGCTGTTGTAGCTGCCCATTAATCTTATAATCGCCAATAATTCTTCCACCAATATATGTTTTTAAGGAGAGCACTTGATTTTCAGTAGCACCTTCTCGAATTGCCATTGCACCTTCATAACCCACGTAGCGAGTAACAGCAGCACCAACAATAATTAATATCCATGATAAATGCAAAATTAATGTTGCCCACTTCTCTTTTCGCCACAAACGATATCTACCAATATTGCCAATAAAATTAATAAGAAAAAATACTATGATTGTCTCAAACCACCATGCGCTATAAATATAGTGTCTTGTAAATGGTGTTGGAGATGTATCCATGTTACGGTCCAATATGGTTCCTGTTGCCATAGCAACGGCAAAAACTATAAACAAAACGGCTGTAAGTCTGGTGGAAAATAGGAAATTTACGATTTTCTTTTGCATAGCGAGTTGCTTAATTTTTAAGCTTTTGCAAAGGTAATGCTTTTAAAGGATTTTTTTTACAATGTCACTCTACTAAAAGTTGTTAAAATTCTTTCAAAAGATATAAGGTTTGTAATTAGAGTAATAAGTTATGTTTTGTGATATTATAAATCAACAAAGTTGAATTGTATATTAATATATTGATGCTCAACTGATTTTTATAGCGCTATTTTTCTTAGTACTTTAGCACTATGGTTTCAGTTGTACTTCTAGGAGCAGGCAATGTTGCTTCTCACTTATATAAAGGTTTTTCTGCTTCAAAAAATGTTACTGTATCCCAATGGTACAATCGTTCTTTAGATTCTATAATAAGTTTTAAAAATGAAACAGAAGTTACAGATGATTTATCACAATTAAAAGAAGCTGATATATACATCTTAGCCGTTAATGATGATGCGATTTCTAATTTATCTAATTTACTACCATTCGAAGATCGTTTTATTGTTCATACTTCTGGCACTGGAAGTATGTATGATTTACAGAAAAAAAATAAACGTGGTGTATTTTATCCATTACAGAGTTTCTCAAAAGGTGCGAAAATTGAGTTTCAAAAGGTGCCTTTTTGTATAGAGGTTGAAGACAAATCAAAGATGCAGATGCTTAAAAATTTAGCCACTGCTCTTGGAAGTCAATTTTTTAAAGTCACTACCGAACAACGTAAAACGCTTCATGTAGCTGCAGTATTTATTAATAACTTTACAAATCAGATGTATCGCATTGCCCACGAAATAAGCGATAAAGAAAATATAGAGTTTGATTTGCTAAAACCTCTTATTATGGAAACTGCAAATAAAGTTCAAGAAATGTCACCCTATATTGCGCAAACTGGTCCTGCAAAAAGAAATGATAAAAAAACATTAAAAAAGCATTTAAAGCTTATTGATGACGAAGATCACCAAGAAATTTATAAATTGATTACTAAATCAATTCAAAAGACTCATGGTATCAAATACCGCTTTGATATAAAACGCAAAAAAACAAATGGATAACAAAAGCTACAAAGAATACCTAAACGACATTACCACATTTATTTTTGACGTAGATGGTGTTTTAACTGATGGTTCTGTTACGGTTACAACAGATGGCGAAATGCTTAGAACTATGAATATCAAAGATGGTTTTGCTCTAAAAACTGCTGTTGATGCAGGTTATAATGTTTGTATTATTTCTGGTGGTTCTAATGAAGGTGTTCGAAAAAGATTGAGTGGCTTGGGTATAACTGATATTTATTTGGGTGCCCATAATAAAATTGAGCAACTCAACGATTATTTTAGTAAAAATGAAATAACTGATAAGCAAACCTTGTATATGGGTGACGATATACCTGATTATCCTGCTATGAAATTAGTAGCTTTACCATGTTGTCCTCAAGATGCTGTACCTGAAATTAAAAGTATTTCGAAGTATATCTCTCATAAAAATGGCGGAAAAGGTGCTGTTAGGGATGTTATTGAGCAAGTACTGAAAGTACAAGGAAAATGGAATGGGAATTTTAATGCCAAATACGATTAATAATGTCAGGAAGACGACATAGTACCGGTTTTGGATATATAGGTTTTGGCAATAACCAAGGCGTTTTTAACCAGAGTTCAAAAAAACCTTTTTCAAAATATAAGAACAGGCTTGACTTAGAGGCTCACCTACATTACAAAATAGAGTTCTTGCACAAAGATTTAAGCAAGGAAGACAAACAAAAAATTAAAGAAAAAATAAGAAAGCAAGAAAGAAAAGTAAACACTCGAACTTCTGTTATATCTTTCTTACTATTCATAATCCTTTCGTTTGGTGTTTTTTATCTAATAAGCCAAATCATGTCTCGATAGTCATTATGATTCACTTTTTTAAACTTTTAAGGTGGAAAAATCTTCTACTTCTAATCTTAACTCAAATCCTAGTTAAATATGCACTATTAGAACCTTTAAGACAAAATTATAGTATTAGTTTAGCTCTATCAACAATTGACTTTATTTACCTGATTATAGCTACAGTTTTTATTGCTGCGGCTGGATATATTATTAATGATATTGAAGATGTAGTTAACGATAAAATCAACAAACCAGATTTAATAATTATTGGAAAATTTATTTCAGAAAAAACAGCGACTTACCTATTTATAACTCTAAATTTATTTGGTGTCACTTTTGGTTATCTTTTATCACTAAGTATTGAAAAATCATCCTTTTTTATAATTTTTGTTATAGTTTCAGCGATGCTTTATGTCTATTCGACTTTTCTAAAATGCATACCACTAGTCGGTAATATTATTGTTGCGGCTCTTGTCAGTTTGAGTATTCTTCTAGTTGGTATTTTTGATTTAACACCAGTATTAACCAAAGCCAATCAATCGACACAGCTCTTCTTTTTTGACTTAATTAAGGATTATGCCATTTTTGCTTTTATGCTCAGTTTACTCAGAGAAATTGTGAAAGATATTGAAGATACAGATGGTGACCATATAATGGGGATTAAAACAATGCCAATTCTTCTTGGCCGTAATCGTGCGACAAAATTGACTTTTATTCTTTCAATTATACCAATATTAGTTATTGTTTTTTACATGTCTAATAATCTTTACAAGCAACCAATTGCTGTTGGTTATGTTTTACTACTAATTGTTGCACCATTAATTTTTACAACCATAAAATTACTTACAGCAGAACAAAAAAAAGATTATAAACTCATTAGCAATATTCTAAAAATAGTAATGTTTACAGGCGTTCTATCTTTATTATTGTTTCAATTTATTCTACTAAAATAATGCTGAAGGAAACACTAAAAAATCATCATATCATTCTTGCATCAGGTTCTCCTCGACGTCATGACTTTTTTAAATCTTTAAATTTAGAATTTGAAGTGATTCTAAAACCTATTGAAGAAATATACCCAGAACAACTTCAGCGAGAGGCTATTACAGACTTTCTCTCCAAATTAAAGGCGAAACCCTTTAAAGATGAAATAAAATCGTATACCATCTTAGTTACTAGTGATACTATTGTATGGCATAATAATAAAGCTTTAGGAAAACCAAAAAATGAACAAGAAGCTTTCAACATGCTTAAATCTATGAGTAATGCAACCCATGATGTCATTTCTTCAATATGTTTTACTACAAAAGACAATCAAAAAGTGGTTAATACAACTACTAAAGTGACTTTTAAAACACTTTCTGACGAAGAAATATGGTTCTACATCAAAACCTTCAAACCTTGTGACAAAGCTGGTGCCTACGGTATCCAGGAATGGATTGGTGCTATTGGAATTACTAACATAGAAGGCTCATACAATAACGTTGTTGGCTTACCTACACATTTACTTTACGAAACGTTAAATACCATTGCCAAGGAGAGTTAGCATCGTAATTTTGCATAAAATCGTGATTACTAACCGAGTACGTTCCGGATTTTATCACCAAAGAAAATGATAAATAGCGAACTGCGTGTGACCAAAAAAAACAATAAACATAAACACATGAAACGCATTATATATTTAATTTTAACTACTTTATTTATATTCTCTTGTAATACAGAAGTAACAAAAGAAACATCGAAACAAATTACTGAAGCAAAAATTGATGTCAAAACTTTCAAGCCTGCCCAAAAATTATCAAAACAGTTTAAAGATTACTGGTATGCTGGAGAAGCAGAAATTTCATCCTACAAATTAGAACAAGCACGATATGGAGAAATGCGAGATGGTAATGCAGTCTTGGTTTTTGTTACAGAAGATTTTTTACCTGAAGTACAAGTAAAAGCCGATAACTACAGTAAAGACAATACTCCTGTTTTAAAATTGAATGCCACAAAAAACTTCAATACAGGTATTTATCCATACTCAGTAATGCAGAGTACGTTTTATCCTGTTACTAATAACAAACACGCTATTAAAATTTCGGCATCTATTCAAGAATGGTGTGGGCATGTTTATGCACAGCTTAATAATAGAGATGATTTTGAAATCATCTCACATTCATATTTTCAATCAGAAGCTGACCAAAATTTGATGCTAAAAAAAACAATCACAGAGAATGAAATTTGGACACAATTACGGATTAATCCACAATCATTACCTACTGGCATTATCAAAGTCATACCATCTTTAGAGTTTTTAAAGTTAAAACATATTAAGTTTCAAGCTTTAAAAGCTAGAGCCATGCTGGATAAAGGAACTTACACGCTGTACTATCCTGACTTAGACAGAACGCTAACTATTAATTTTACAGAAATTTTTCCTTATGACATATTAGGTTGGAAAGAGACTTATCGAGATGGTTACGGACCAAACGCAAAAAAAATGTCTACAAAGGCGACCAAAATTAAAACGGTAAAATCTGCTTATTGGGGTAAAAACTCTAATAATGATGAAGCTCTAAGAGAAACTTTAGGGTTACAATAATCATCTCAAAATCTAAACTATATTAGTCAGAGACAATTTAGTTTAGAGATGTATACTTTTTACAAAACTTACCAGACCGAAGTTATATACACAGCAGTACTACTTATCATATTGCTTTCCATAAGAGCTATTTTAGTTATTGCAGTCAAAAAAATTGGTAAGCGTAGTGGCAATATTGAAGTACGTGTAAACCTAATTGGCCGATATGCTACTGTAACAATACTCCGGTCGGTTTTTTTAATTGAATCCTTTATTCTAGGTGCAGATTTTGGAGATATCGCAGTAGTGTTTTTATCAGTTTTTGCTGTGATTGGTATCGAGCTGTTTGCGATTTGGTCTTTTTTAAGCAACGTTAGTTCTGTTTATTTTGCTTTTGGTATTCTTTAAACAGAAAAAGTGGTTGTAAGAAATTGAGAATGTTATAAAGAAATGAAAACAGTCAATTCTTCTCAACAGTTAAATAAATCTAAAAGTCAACATCTAGCCTACTAACTTTTTTACCTTTGAGAAGTAACTAACTAAAACCAATATGCATCGCATAAAACTTAGTATTTCATTACTACTAATAGCTTTACTTTCTGTAAATGCACAACGACCCAAAAAGCCCAATTCTTCAGAAATATTAGAGTCTATTCAAAAACTAAATGTTTTAGCTTCTGTACTTTATGTAGCTGCACACCCAGATGATGAGAATACACGACTTATTTCATACATGTCAAACGAAGTTAAAGCCCGTACTGCATATTTATCTCTAACACGAGGTGATGGTGGACAAAATCTAATTGGTTCCGAAATTAGAGAGCTTCTGGGTATTATGAGAACTCAAGAATTACTGGCAGCTCGTGGTGTAGATGGTGGTGAGCAACGTTTTACTAGAGCTAATGATTTTGGTTACTCTAAACATCCTGACGAAACACTAAGTATTTGGAATAAAGACGATGTACTTGCCGATGTCGTTTGGAGTATCCGTCAATTTAAGCCAGACATAATAATTAATCGGTTTGACCACAGACGTGCTGGTAGGACACATGGGCATCACACGAGTTCGGCAATGTTAAGTTTGGAGGCTTTTGATTTAGTAAACGACAAAACAAAATATTCATCACAACTAGAATATACCCAAATTTGGGAACCAAAACGTATTTTTTATAATACGTCGTGGTGGCGCTACGGTAGTAGAGAAGCTTTTGATAAAATTGATAAAAGTAACATGGCTAGTTTTGATGTAGGTGTATACTATCCATTAAAAGGATTATCTAATAACGAAGTAGCTTCCATAGCTAGTAGTCAGCATCTTTGCCAAGGCTTTGGTAGAGTAACTAATAGAGGGTCTCAAGAAGAATATATTGAATTTTTAAAAGGAAAAGCGCTCGATGGAGATAACCCATTCGCAGGTATAGATATTAGCTGGAATAGAATAGAAGGCGGAAAAGCTATTGAAGATATTTTGAAACCAATTGAAGAAAATTTCAACTTCTCTAATCCCTCAGTACATCTTTCGCAATTGGTTAAAGCCTATCAAATGCTTCAAAATGTTGAAAACGAACATTGGAAAACTATAAAGTCAAAAGAGTTAATAGCTATTATAGAAGCTTGTGCAGGTCTATATTTAGAAGTTTCAGCTTCAAGTCCAACTGCAACAAAAAATGAAGCTATAAATCTTCGAATTGAAGCATTAAACCGTAGTGAAACTAATATTAAGTTAATATCTTATAAAATGACTTCACTAGAAGATACTATTTTAAAAAACATTCAATTATCAGCTAACAATCGCATTAATCTTGAAGAAGGTATTACAATTCCTAATAATATAAATTACACATCAGCTTACTGGTTGAATAAAAAAGGGACTTTAGGAATGTACAGTGTAGAAGACCAAAGGCTCATTGGAAAACCTGAAACTCCAAGGGCTGTAAACGTAACTTTTAATTTAAATATAGAAAATGTACTTATACCAATTACGAAACCAGTGGTGTATAGGTATTCAAAACCAGACAAAGGCGAATTGTATCGCCCATTTGAAATCGTGCCACCGGTTTCAGCAAGTCTAAGAGACAAAGTTTTTATTTTTGAAAATGATCAGCAGAAAGATATTGAGGTTGTCATTAAAGCAGGAAAAGACAATATCGAAGGCTTTGTACAAATGGCATATCCCAACGACTGGAGTGTTTATCCGGAAAAGCAAAAAATTAAAATTGAAAATAAAGGAGATGCGCAAACATTAGTTTTTACTGTTATACCTCCAAAAAATCAGAGTGAAGGTTTAATTACACCAATGGTGAATTTGGATGGTGAATTTTACACAAAAGAACTTATCGAAATTGATTATAACCATATACCCTTTCAAACCGTTTATTTACCTAGCGAGAGCAAATTAGTTCGCTTAAACATTCAAAAACGAGGAAACAATATTGGATATATTGAAGGCGCTGGTGATGTTGTTCCAGAAAGTTTACAACAAATTGGTTACAACGTTACCATAATTAAACCTGAAAATATTTCAGCTGATAATCTTTCGGAATTTGATGCAATTGTTATCGGAATTAGAGCATATAATATTTTGGATGAACTTAAATTCAAACAAAAATTTCTTTTAGAATATGTAAAAGATGGTGGAAATATGGTTGTCCAATACAATACAAGCCGTGGAATAAAAGTTGATAATATTGCACCGTTCGATTTGACTCTTTCGAGAGACCGTGTTACAGACGAAAATGCAGAAATGAGAATTCTTCAGCCTAACCATCCACTCTTGAATTTTCCAAATAAAATAACTCAAAAAGATTTTGAAGGTTGGGTACAAGAACGCGGATTATATTTTCCAAATAAATGGTCAAATGAGTATACATCTTTATTTTCTGCAAATGATAAAGGAGAATCTCCTAAAACCGGAAGTTTGTTAATTGCCAAATACGGAAAAGGTAATTATATCTATACAGGACTGAGTTTTTTTAGAGAATTCCCGGCAGGGGTTTCAGGAGCTTATCGTCTATTTGCAAATATGCTTTCTGCAGGAAAAAAAAAAGTGCCCAATAAAAAACTAAACGACTAATCATGGAAAATCAATCACCAGAAAAACAGCCATGGCTAAAATCTTACACTCTGGTTTTAGTGGCTAACCTCATATACATCATTTTGTTTTATATCATAACTAAAGCATTTTAATATGGTTTTAAGCTGGATTGATTGGACGGTTTTAGCCACTACCCTACTAACTATTGTTGGTTATGGAACTTGGGTGACACGAAATAATAAAACTGCGCAAGACTACATTAAAGGAGGAAATACCACACGTTGGTGGACAATAGGATTATCAGTAATGGCTACACAAGCTAGTGCAATTACTTTTTTGTCAACTACCGGTCAAGCATTTTCTGAAGGTATGGGTTTTGTGCAATTTTACTTTGGTTTGCCAATTGCCATGGTTATCATATGCTTAGTTTTTATTCCATTGTATCATCGATTAAAAGTCTATACTGCATACGAGTTTTTAGAAAATCGATTTGACTTAAAAACAAGAAGTTTAACTGCCATTTTATTTTTAATACAACGTGGTTTAGCCGCAGGTATAACCATCTTTGCTCCTGCTATTATTTTATCTATTGTTTTAGGAATTAATATTGTTTATCTAAATATCATTATTGGATTTTTAGTGATTATTTACACAGTATCTGGTGGAACAAAAGCAGTTACAGTGACACAGAAACAGCAAATGTTTGTCATTTTTGCCGGGATGTTAGCAGCACTATTTATTACACTTCAACTAATCCCTAACGAAATCTCTTTTAGTGACGCTCTAGAAATAGCAGGTGCAAACGGACGTATGGAAATTTTGGATTTTTCGTTTGATCTAGAAAACCGATACACCGTTTGGTCTGGATTAATTGGTGGTACTTTTTTAGCCTTATCCTATTTTGGTACAGATCAAAGTCAAGTACAACGTTATCTGTCGGGTAGCAATGTAAAAAATATGCAAATGGGGTTAATTTTCAATGGTTTATTGAAAGTGCCAATGCAATTTTTTATTCTCCTTTGTGGTATTATGGTATTTGTTTTTTACCAATTTAACCCCTCACCTTTAAACTTTATAGATGCTTCTACTCAAACTGTTTTAGTTTCAGAATATGGTGATGATTACAGATCGCTTCAAGAAAAACAGAATATTTTATTTAATAAGAAGAAAGATTTGAGTTTATTACTTGCAAAAAATGATAGTCCTGAGTTAATACAGGAAATTTCTGCGCTTGATAGTATTGAAAAAACATATAGATTAAAATCTAAATTCCTAATAAAAAAGGCTGTTGATAAAGAATATACTTCTGAATACAATACTTTAGAATCTGAAGTTGCTTCATTGAAATCTAGTACAAAAAGTGAAGATTATATTGCAAAATCACATGATCTAAAAACCCTTTACGCATCAGCAGCAAAAGACACTAGGACTAATGATAGAGATTATATGTTTATTAGATTTATTCTTAATCAACTTCCTGTTGGTTTAATTGGACTATTACTTGCTGTGATACTATCAGCTGCAATGTCCTCAACGGCTTCAGAAATTAACGCTTTAGCTACAATAACATCCATCGATTTATATGGTCGCAATGTAAAAGGAAAAAAAGATGATGCGGCTATGGTTAGAGTTACTAAATGGTTTACACTAGCGTGGGGAATCGTTGCTATAATTATCGCATGTTTTGCAAATCTTGCAGAGAATTTAATTCAATTGGTTAATATCATAGGCTCTATTTTTTATGGAAATGTATTAGGGATTTTCCTGTTAGCCTTTTTCTTCAAACGTATTAAAGGTAATGCTGTATTTGTAGGTGCATTAATTACTCAAATCATAATTATTGCTGGTTGGTGGTTTAATTGGATGCCATATTTATGGCTTAATCTGTTTGGTTGTGTCCTAGTTATTTTAATTACAAATCTCATCCAAGGATTTACAAAAAATACAGATTAGACTCTGATTTTTAATGTTACAACTCGATAAATTAAAATTTATTGAAATTATACATTAAGTAATTATGGATAATTTTCACTAATATTACGTGAAAAATTACCCAAATTACGCTATGAAAACTATTACTAAATTCCTACCTACTCTAGTATTTCTCTTAAGTATACAAGCTTTTGCTCAGAGCAAAACTGATGTATTAAGAAACTTTGCAAACTCTAATGATGCAAAGATTTCGTTTACCAGTACTACAGAGACCGTTCAATTTATTAGATTTTCAAATACCTCAGCTTATAAGGCAAAAGGAAATAATTCCACGACTAAATCTTTTGGTTTTATTGATGAAACAAGAGTTTTTGGAAACCTAAGTGCATCTGACTTTATATCAGATAATTCAAAGGAAGATAGTCATGGATTAGAACATGTAACTCTAAATCAAACATATAATGGTATACCTGTGTTTGATGGAGAGTTAAAATTTCACTTTAATTCTTCTAAAAATATTTCTGCAATTAATGGAAATATTGTTGAAGGCATAAAAATTAATACTACACCTGCAATCAGTATTTTAGAAGCTAAGAATATGGCTTTAGAACTAATCAATAATCAGAATATAAATTATTCTGGTAAGGAATTATTTGTTAAACAAAATGACTTACTTGTTTATCCAAGAGGGATTGTCAAAGGGCAAATAATATCTAACTATTTGGCTTACTATATAGAGGTTAGAAATAATCTTGATGTCAGAGAATATCTATTTATCGATGCACACAATGGAGAGCTTCTGGATCAATTTACGGGTATTGCGGATGCAATAGATAGAATTGTTTACGAAGGAAACACAAATCCAGTTAATATAGTTTGGGAAGAAGGTAATACTTTGCCTGGTTCTCTTTCAGATTGGCAGCAGAATGAAGTTATTGCTTCTGAGCATACTTATAATTTTTTTAAAAATGCATTTAGTTATACATCTTATGATGGCGCTGATGCTCAAATGATTACTATAAACAATAATCCAAATATCAGTTGTCCAAATGCAACTTGGAATGGGTTTTCTGCAAATTATTGTGATGGTACTGCCTCTGATGATGTTATTGCTCATGAATGGGGTCATGCTTATACTGAATACACAAATAATTTAATTTACGCATGGCAATCAGGAGCAATTAACGAAGCTTACTCGGACATTTGGGGAGAAACTATAGATTTACTCAACAACTATGAAGATGCGGATGATGACGATTCGATAAGAAATGCATGTAATAGTTCTGACCGATGGCGAGTGGGAGAAGATGCAACAGCGTTTGGTGGTGCTATAAGAGACATGTGGGACCCAACCTGTAACGGTGACCCAGGAAAAGTTACTGATGGTGTGTATTGGTGTACCACAGGTGATTCTGGAGGTGTACACATTAATTCTGGTATCCCAAATCATGCTTATGCCTTACTCGTAGATGGAGGTATTTACAATACGTTCACAATTTCAAGCATAGGATTTACAAAAGCTGCTCACATATTTTGGAGAGCTCAGAGTCAATATTTAACTGCGACTAGTGATTTTGAAGATTTAGCGGACGCTCTTGAGGCTTCTGCAAATGATTTACTAGGAATAGATTTAGAAGGCTTGTCTACTACAAATACACCTGCAGGATTATCTGGTGAGATTATCACTGTAGATGACGTACAGACAGTTATTGATGTAATATTAGCTGTAGAAATGCGGATCAATCCGGATGCTTGTAATTTTCAACCAGTATTGGGTACGTCACCATCGCCATGTGGATCATCAACAACAAATCCAATTTTTTCAGAGGATTGGGAAACCGGAACAGATGGTTGGTCATTTACTCAGTTACCAGAAAATGCAAGTACTTGGGAAAGTAGAGATTGGGTATTGTCTTCTAATTTACCTAATGAAAGAACAGGAAATGCAATTTTTGGCACCGACCCAATTAACGGTAATTGTACCACAGATTTAGAAAATGGAATTATACGTTTAGAAAGTCCTTTGATTACAATACCTAACTACACAACAGGTATTACTGAGTTATTTTTTAACCATTATGTAGCAACAGAAGCTAATTGGGATGGTGCAAATATTAAATATCAATTAGATTCAGGAAGTTGGGAAATACTACCATCGTCAGCATTTACAACAAATCCGTACAACGGAACAATAAATGCGGCTTCATCAGGTAATGATAATCCAATGGAAAATCAAGATGCGTTTACGGGCTCTGATGAAGGCTCTGTAACAAGTACTTGGGGTACTAGTATTGTAGATTTAAGTCAAGTTGGTGTTACCGCAAATTCTACAATCAAATTTCGTTTTGAAATGGGAACAGATGGTTGTAATGGCCGAGAAGGTTGGTATATAGATGAGCTTGCAGTGTACAACTGTAATTTTGCTCTATCTGTAAAAGATTTTGATAGTCTAAATCAAGTAGTCAAAATATATCCTAATCCTTCTAATGGGGTATTTAACTTAAGAAAGCTTAATCAAGTAGATTTACTCCTAGCAAATATATACGACCTAAATGGACGACTAATTAAAAAGGTAGATTTAGAAAATATGAATGTTGAATATGCAATAGATATAACATCAGTATCTGAAGGTCTTTATTTTATTGAAGTAGTCTCAAAAGATAATAGACATACATTTAAAGTCAATAAAAACTAAATTTTAAACTAAAAAAAAAGCGACATTATATAGTCGCTTTTTTTTTAATTCTTATTAGAAATTACATAGCTCCCCATTCTTTTAGAGAATCCATATTCATTTTTACATAATCAGCATTTCCAGCCTTTTTTGCGCCTTCTAAAGATTTTTTAGCAGTTTTCACAGCTTGTTTCTTTTTGCCAATTTTTGCAAATAATAAAGATTGTTGTCTTAACTGCCAATACGCAGGCTCCTTAATCATATTCATTGCTTTGTCCATCCACTTTTCAGCTTTTACCATGTCTTTATCCTCATTCATAAAATAAACAGCTGATGCGTAATAGTCATTTGCTGTTGGCCCAGCCATTGTTTTTTTAATAGCTTTTAAAACAGATGCATCTGTAGGTACTTCGAATTTAATATTTGCCATTGTATCTGCCCAAATAAATCCAATCTCTGCAGAATTGTTTGACAGATTATCAAAAGTTATTGTAAAAGTTTCTACCATCATTGGTAATTTCATAGTCTCTACAGTTGTTTTTGCAGCGACTTTAGCAGCATCCCATTTTGCAGGTGTACCCCAATTTTCAGTATCAGTATAAAATACAACATCCCAATTAGATTCATTTGGTGTTACAAAAATTGCATAAGAACCAGCTTTTAACGTTTGCCCATCAACGACAACATCATCACTAAAAGATATCATAGTATTTTTGTTAGCTCCAGTACGCCACATTTTACCATAAGGTACTAGATCTCCAAAAATTGTACGTTCTCTCATTCCTGGGCGAGAATATTCTAACGTTACATCTGTTAATCCAACCTTCTGCTCTATTTTAGTATATGGACTTGGTTGTGGTGTTGTAATCTGGGCATTGATACTAAACATTAATGTAAAAGCAAATGCCAATACTGTAAATTTTTTCATATTAAAAAAGTGTTAGTGTTTAAATTGTAGTGTAAAATTACAACTTCACTTAAGCTGAAATTGTTAAGGATTACTTAAAATACTTCTCTTTTACTCAAAATATGAAATTAATATTATTTGCATAATAATATCTTTAATCGTAATATTGCAATAAACAAATAAAGTAATTATGGGATTGGTTAAATCTGAAATATTTACAGAAAAACAAAATAAAATTTCTCAATTAGCTAAAGCCTTTGCACATCCGGCACGAGTGGCTATTTTACAACACATTTTTAATACAAACACCTGTATTTGTGGTGATTTGGTTGAAGAAATCGGTTTAGCACAATCTACAATCTCACAACACCTAAAAGAATTAAAAAATATTGGTTTAATAACAGGAAATATTGAAGGTACAAGTGTTTGTTATTGTATAGACAACACGAAATGGTCTGAGATGAAAAACACATTACATCAATTTTTGAATCAAGATATATTAAATAATAATTGCTGTTAAACTCATAATTTATGAAACTATCAGAAATAAAAAAGCACCTCAATCAATTAAAGACGATTGAGTTTAAATTACCAAATGGAGATTTGGTTCCTAGACACTTTCACGTCACAGAAGTTGGTAAAGTAACAAAAACCTTTATCGATTGTGGCGGAACACTCAGACAAGAAAGTCTCATAAACTTTCAGTTATGGGAAGCTGACGATTATGACCACAGATTACATCCAGAAAAACTACTTAGCATCATTAACCTATCTGAAGAAAAATTAGGATTAAGAGATGTAGACATAGAGGTTGAATACCAATCCGATACTATCGGCAAGTATCTTTTAGGCTTTGAAAATGGTAGCTTCTTATTACAATCTACAAAAACTGCATGTTTGGCTTTAGATAGTTGTGGTATACCTTCACAGAAACCAAAACTGAAGCTTTCAGAAATTCAATCACA
>ENA-UZWV01000404-UZWV01000404.1-metagenome-genome-assembly--contig:-Day-3-1m-contig-404_pt1 | contig 17092 bp, 18 predicted proteins | sample MGYA00260342_ERZ794902 | MGnify/ENA metagenome assembly ERZ794902
GACTGGAAAATTCCACCGAGCACGAGAGTTTGTCCATTGCCAACCAAAGCTTGCGTAGTTATTTCAGTAATATCTATCGCTGGTTCAGCGTTCACTGTAAAGCTACCTACAGAATCTTGCTGCACTAAGATATCCATGATCACTCGATTATCTGGCGTTATTTGTGGAGTTACCTCAAGTTTCAACACTGCCTCTTTAAATTGAGTTTGGACTACGCCACCCGCTGTGTTAGAGCTTGTAGTGACTGCTTGATACGGGATCTCAACTCCAGATTTAATAGACGCCTGAGTTTTATCTGCAGTAAGAATCTTCGGTTGAGAAACAATTTCTCCAAAACCCCCTGCTTCGAGAGCGTTTAGTTCTAAATCAATCAAAAGGTTATTAGAGAGATAACCAAGGGACAATGCCGTCGGTGAATTCTCAATGCCTAAATCTGAGGCCAATACACCAGTCAACATTTGGTTAGGATCACTGATTGCATTGAAATTGACTGTATCCTTACCTGCTACCCCCCAACTCGCACCTAATTCTCGGCGAAAATCCGAAGATGCTCGAACTATGCGGGCTTCAATGAGCACTTGTTTTACTGGAATATCTATTTGGTTTAGCATGCGCTTAAATGCATCTATTTTGTCGGGCACGTCGGTTAAGATAATAGTATTCGTCCGTTGATCGATAATCACTGATCCACGATCCGACATAAGTGTCGAGGTCCCTCCACTGTTAGTCCCGTCATCATTAATTCGTCCACTTGTCGTATCTGAGGATGTCTCGAAAAACTTAGAAATAGAATTCACATCTGCATATTTGACTCGTGCAATGTAAGTCTCCAATAAAGCTAAAGCTTGTAATTGTTTTAGATCTTCAATCTCCCGAGCTTCTCTATCACTCAATTCCTCTAAGGGGGCGATAAGTAGAATATTTCCCTGCTTTCGCATTCCTAGGCCTTTCGACTTTAAAATAGTATCCAGCGCCTGATCCCAAGGAACATTTTTTAAGTTAAGACTAATAGCTCCTTTTACTGAGTCAGTAACTACCAAATTAATTGATTTGAAGTCAGCCACAATCTGCAAAACATCTCGAATCTGTATGTCCTGAAAATTAAGATCAATAAGATCTCCTTTGAAGCTAGTCTTCTTGGAAACTCTGGAAGAAGAAGAGGGTCTGCTATCTAAAACTGTGATGATAATTTGATTATCCGTCCGTTCAGTTTTGTAGGTGAATAATCTGCGATTCACAATTTGAACAATAGTGTTATCGTCTTTTTGTTCACTATCAATATATCTAATTGGTGTGGAGAAATCAGAAACATCTAACCGTTTATCAAGATTACTAGGCAAACTCGTTTTTTTAAAAACAACTTTAATTTGATTTTCGATCAGTGATACGGTGGCGCCTGAAACCAATTGATTGGAGCTAATAGTAACCAGAGCTTGTCCTTTTGAGTTTAGATCAAATTCAACATTAGCAATGGACAGTTCTTCACTTTCAACTTTAGTTGCGATCATAACAACCATACACACTAACATTATTGCTATTAATCTAAAATTCGAGATAACTCTAAATTGACTTATATTCGCATCCATTTCACTTCTCCAATGTTACTACTTGACGTTGGCCAAACCAGCCACCTCTATGATCAGATATCTTCTCCAAAATAATTACCTGCGTATCATTAATAGCAATTACTTGGCCATAATTTTTGCCTACAAAATCTCCCTTTCTAACTTTATTGATACCGCCATTAGAATCGACCAGCAGAGCCCAATCATCTGTCTTACTCTTTAAGGAGCCAACCATTTGTAAAGACAGTAAGTCAAAAAACTCTAGTGGTTGCTTCGGTCTCAATAAATCAGGATTAGTGACCTTTTCTTTGCTGTAAAAGGTATCTTGTGATGGCTGACTGAATCGCTCAAACACGTTTCGTTTGGAACTAGACTGATAAACATAGCCTTTCTCAACTGGCATCTTTGGCAGAGGATCCACATCCGAAACTTGAGTCAAAGCAAATTCATCTAACTGGACATTAATCTCAATGAATTTATCCTGTCCAGAACAACCGACCATCAAATGTAATAGTGGAATTACCAAGAAAGCTTTCATGGTGGGTTGCCGACAGAATTAAAACGATAAGTTTTGGCATCCAATTCTAATGAGATTTCATTCCCTTCGGTTTTTCCCAGTGAGAAATCATGTAAGCTTACTAATCTTTCAAGTTGCGTTAGGCCGGCAACGAAATTTCCAAGGTTATGATACTGTCCAGAAACGCTAATCTTAATTGGCAATTCTGTGTATAGCCCAGCATCTTTTTCGTTCTGAATAGATATCACTGACGTAACCAAACCAGACTGGGTAGCGACTCTAGTAATATCTTCAATTATTTCAGGCACTTCTAAATCAACAGGCATTTTTTCGGTAAAGGACGCAAACATTAGGTCTAACTCAGCCATTTGTTGAATGTACTTATCTTTTTTAGCAATCAATAACTTCTTACGCCCATACTCGATGACTTTTTGAGACTCATATACCTCCTGATCCCTCAATTCATCTAAATTTCCATGTATGATCATGTAGTAACTTGCAGCTACTATCACCGTAAACACAAAAAATATTGTTAAAAAAAACATCGGCCGAGGCCAGGTTTCTATGTGACCTAACGTAATGTCTTCTTTACTGAACATGTCGGGAATATCGATGCCTTTTTGTTTGTCCAACATTTAATCTCCTTTCCAACTAACTTGCTCTTTGGGTTCCTCTTTCAGATCATCCAGATAAACATTAATGTAAAACTCATTCGCATAACCTTCACTCTTCATCTGTTTTTCGATTTCCAACAGGCGCGGTTGACTAAACAGATAGGATCTATGAATATTTTTCATAAATTGCGACACATCACTATTCGACTGAGCTCGGCCTATGATTACTAGTAGATTATCTTTTCGCTCCACACGCTTTAGAGTGATTTGATCTGGCATTGCGGTAACCAACTCATCTAACACCTTCGCAGTAGCGGATCGACCCGATTGCAAATGCTCAAGTATTTGAATTTGACTGATTAACTCAGCTTTTTTGGATTCAAGATTTCTTACCTCTTTAAGAGTCTCGTCCAATCTGTCAATTCTGGACTGAATGTAATCATTTAGCTGTTTAGACTCATTTACCCAGTTATTAGTAATCAACGCAGCAGGTATCGCAAAGGCCAATGCACTGATTCCCGTTAGTACAAGAATGAGAAACTTCTCTTTGCGCCTACGTGTAGCCTGATCTCGCCGCCATGGAAGTAAGTTGAGCTCTATCATTTGTATCCTTTAGATAAAGCTAAACCAAAAGCAAGCATCATTGCAGGCGTATCCGAAAGAAGTCGAGAGCGGCAGACTTGAGAGCTCAAAGTAATGTTTTTAAGCAAATCTACTATTTCTGCTGGAATATCAACGGCATTTGAAATTTTATCAGGCAAACCTACCACCTTTGACACCCCTCCAGATAACATCAAACGATCAATTTTCTTTATCTCAGTCGATGAGTAAAAAACCTGAATCGAACGTTTGATGTGCTGGATAAGCAACTCTTTAAATGGATCCAGCATGGTTTCAACATAATCAGAGTCTAGCCCTCCTTTCCGTTTTGCCTTCCCCGCTTCTGCCCAAGATAGATTATAGTGTCGCTGGATATCCTCGGTTAGTTGTTTGCCACCAAACGGCTGTTCTAAGGAGTAAACCACCATTGCCTGAGAGATTACTACAAACGTGAATACCGACGCACCAATGTCTATAACTGCAACCACTTCTTCTGTGTCATAGCCCATGCTCCTGCTATTTGTCTGATCATGCTGTCTTGATTCAGCTGCTTCTGTTTTGATGAGTTCTTTATAAGCCCGAGCAAATGCAAAGCTTTCAACATCAACTACAACAGGTTGAAGCCCCGCTAGTTTGATTACCTCTTTTCTTTGATCAACATAATCTCGCTGGCAAGCGACCACCTGCACTCTCAACTCATCTTTACTTAATGGATTTGGGCCCACCACAGCAAAATCTAAATTTACTTCGTCAAGATTGAAGGGAATTATAGCGCCAGCCTCTAACTCAACTCTCGCCTCCAACTGTTTTTCTGAGAGTGCTCTGGGCACATCTATAAAGTTCGAAATCACCGATGAACCAGACACTGCTACTGCTGCCTTTAATGACGAGGCGTTAGAGTCTTGATATATAATCTTTAGCACTTTTGCAGTCGCCTCTACATCTATAATTTCTCTGTCGATTACCGCTCCAGGCGGGAGTGGCGATACACCATAAGAGACAACCTTATAACCTTCATGATTAGATTCCATCTCAATAAGTTTTATCGCAGCCGAAGAAATATCGATGCCTAATATTGTTTTAGGTACCGACTTGAAACCAAGATTTAGTGATAATATCTGGTCTTTAAGCGGGAATAATTTACTTAACACAAAAGAAATCCAATAATAGTCAGTGAGACGTCGAAGAATAACTGGATTTTCGTTAACTAGTTGGATGCACTTCACATTACTGACGTTCTATAATAGAAAAAATGATTTTAGGAAATTAATTTATGAATCGTCGTCGAGCCATCAGATTTAGCTTGATAACCCTTTTACTTGGGGTAGGCGGCATTCTGTTAGTCACTTCATGTCTTTACCTTTATTTGAGTCCAAAACTACCCTCTGCTGAAGAGCTCAAAGATGTCCGTATGCAGATTCCACTCAGAGTGACATCTCAAGATTTAAAGATTATCGGTGAGTTTGGCAACCAAAAACGAACACCCGTAGATTTTGAAGAAATTCCCAAGCAAATGGTTGATGCCCTTCTGGCAGCAGAAGATGATAGTTTTTTCGAACATAAAGGGATTGTTGTTTCTGGACTTGTAAGATCCGTTGTACAACTCGTAAGTCAAGGGAAAGCTGTTGGTGGCGGAAGTACAATTACAATGCAGGTCGCCAGAAACTTTTTCTTCCATAAGCGCAAAGAATTTACTCGTAAATTTAATGAAATATTACTCGCTTTTCGCATCGAAGAGGTACTGACCAAGGAAGAGATACTATCCCTTTACGCAAATAAAATGTTTCTTGGTAAAACTGCCTATGGATTCGCCGCGGCCGCACAGGTTTACTACGGTAAAAATCTTCAAGATCTCAGCCTATCCCAGATTGCAATGGTAGCAGGCCTACCGAAAGCCCCATCTGCTTACAATCCCATTGCCAATCCTAAGCGTGCTACTGAGCGAAGAAATTGGATATTGGGACGAATGTTAAAATTAAACAGTATCTCCTACCAAGAATATCAGGAGGCCATAATTGAGGTTGATAATGCGTTCTACCATGGCTCCAAATCAGAGGTAGAGGCCGATTATGTTGCTGAAATCGTAAGACAAGAGGTTATCTCTAAGTTCGGCCTCAAAGCTTATACTGAAGGCTATACCGCAATCACTACGATTGACTCATCAATGCAAGAAAATGGTGTCAATGCTTTGCATTCTGGAGTCTTATCCTACGATCAACGTCACGGATATAGAGGTGTAGAGAAATCAGGAATAGATAAATCTCTCTGGGCAGAAACCTTGAAAACCACCCGTGATATTGGGCCTTTAGAGCCGGCGATAATAAACCTAGTTGCTGATGATCGACTGACACTACTAACCAGAGATGGCGGTATCCAAACACTCAATTGGAGTGATGGTTTGAAAGGATTACGAATCTATAAAACAGTAAATGCTAGATCAGCCCCAATTGAATCGGCCGCCGACCTATTTACTATTGGAGATCTCATCAGAATTTCAAAAGATGAAAACGGAAATATACGTTTGGCTCAACTTCCAATTGTACAGTCAGCACTGGTGGCGATAGACCCTTACAATGGCGCTATAAAAACTATGGTCGGAGGATTCGACTATAGAGAGAGTCGTTTTAACCGAGCTACTCAAGCCGCTCGCCAACCCGGCTCAAATTTCAAGCCTTTCATTTATGCAACTGCCCTTAAAAATGGGTTCACGCCGGCATCAATCATCAATGATGCTCCAGTAGTCTTTGATGATGCGAAGCTAGAAGATACATGGAGACCGGAAAATGATGGAGGCAAATTCTATGGGCCCACCCGCCTAAGAGAGGCCCTATACCGTTCTCGCAATCTAGTTTCTATAAGACTTTTGAGGCGAATGGGAATTGATCGAACACTTGAAGGGCTGCAATTATTTGGTTTCGACACAAGTGAAATGCCGTTAGATTTATCTTTGGCGTTAGGGAGTTATGCCTTGACTCCATTAGAGATTGCAACTGGCTATGCCATGTTTGCCAATGACGGTTATCAAGTTAGACATCATATCCTTGATAAAATCGTTGATCGAGATGGAAATGTTATTTTTCAGGCATCTCCTGAAGTTGCCTGCGACTCCTGTAGTGAACCTAACGATCAATTGAAGTCTGGTGATGCAGCATCTAGAGAAAATATGATCTCGCCTGAAGTTGATTTGCAACTACGAGCACTATTTGATGATTTAGAAAAAGTATCTGCCGAGGATGGCGATCGATATAGCTGGGATAAAGTTAAACAAAGCCTAGCAACACTGCCTAGTGCCAAAGTCATTCCTGCTAAACGAGAAATGGATCCTCAGACAGCATTTTTGATGGACTCCATGCTAAAAGACGTTATTTTGAGGGGGACTGGTGTTAAAGCGAAAGTACTCAACCGAAGCGATATTGGAGGCAAAACTGGCACTACCAATGGTCCGAGAGATGCTTGGTTTTCTGGATATTCTCCTCATCTAGTTGCAACAGCATGGGTTGGATTTGATGACAATTCAGTCATCGGTCGCAATGAATATGGCGGGTCCGCTGCACTTCCTATTTGGATTGACTTTATGTCAAAAGCCCTCAAAGGCAAGGCTGATCTAGATAAACGTCAACCTAACGGTATTGTCACAGTCAAAATTGATCCAAAAACAGGGAAACGAGTTGCGCCTAGTAACAAGGGTATCTATGAGTTTTTCAGAACTAAAAATGTCCCTGCAGCGCCAGACGAAGATTCTAGTTCTTCAGAAACAGAGCTTAACCCTCTCCCCGACGATATTTTTTAGAATCCCAGTAAACGGTAATTAAATGGTAATAGATTGGACAAAGATTGATACGGTGCTGCTTGATATGGACGGTACTCTATTGGACCTGCACTTCGACAATTTCTTTTGGCTGCAGCACCTACCTGAGTGTTATGTAGCAAATTTTCCAGGTGAGGAGGAAAAAGCTCTGGATGACTTAAAACGCCAATTGTTTGAGAAGAGAGGTACTCTAGATTGGTACTGCACTGACTTTTGGTCTCACCAATTAGATTTAGATGTTGTTGGACTGAAAAGAAAGATTCACCATCTCATCAGCGAACGACCTAAATCACTACTGTTTTTGAAGGCATTAAGTGCCAACAATAAGCAACGAATATTAGTTACAAATGCTCACCCTGACAGTGTGGCTTTAAAATTTTCTGTGACAGATATAAAAACAGAACTTGATATAGTTGTTTCCTCTCACGAATATGGCTTCCCAAAGGAATCCTTAGATTTTTGGAGAGCCTTCCAACAAAAATGCCCCTTCGATCCTCAAAGAACACTCTTTATTGATGACTCAGAATCAGTTCTGGATGCGGCTCAACGTTACGGTGTTGCCAACTTACTATGTGTCGATAGCCCCGACAGTACAATCGCAGCTAAAAATAAATCTAAATACTCTTCGATTAGTCACTTTGAAGAGCTGCTGTCGCACAATGGTAAACTACATTATGCTTAAGATCCGACTTGATAAATGGTTGTGGGCAGCTCGGTTCTTTAAGACTAGAGCTCTCGCTAAAACAGCAGTAGACAACGGTAAAGTTCATGTGGCTGGCCAAAAAGGCAAGCCTAGCCGTATGATTGAGGTAGGCGAGCTGATCAGAGTCCGTCAAGGAGAAGACGAAAGAACAATTACGGTAATAGCTCTCTCGGAGCAAAGGCGTGGAGCACCCGAAGCTCAAAGTCTTTATGAAGAAACTCAAGAAAGCATAGCTAAAAGAGAAAAAAAATCTGCCGAAAGAAAAGCGTTTTATGGATCTACACCGGCCTCTGTAAGACCAAATAAAAAACAACGACGGCAAATTCATCGGTTTTTAGAAAATTAAGGTTAATCTACTCAAATCTTTCAGTACAATAGCGCGCATATGAAAAATCCAGATATTCTGCAACGCTTTTTATTCGACGGTACTGACGTACGTGGAGAAATAACCACCTTATCATCCAGCTATCAAGACATTATTGCTCTACATGATTATCCCCAAACTATTTCTAAGCTTTTCGGAGAATTTTTAGTCGCAGCCAGTCTTATTGGCGCATCACTTAAGCAATCGGGCATGGTAACCGTGCAGGCGACCGGCGATGGCCCAGTTTCAACGATCATGGCGGAATGTAGTAAGGGTCAAAAACTACGGGGCATTGTTCGTGGTGATTGGGACTCTTCTAAGAGCAGTACTTTATCTGATTCCGCTAATCTGGCTGAGGTGATGGGCTCTGGTACCTTGGCAATTACTATCGAACCTGATCAAGGAGAGAGGTACCAAGGTATTGTGCAAATGGCGGCGGCTGATTTAAGCGGCTGTCTAGAACACTATTTTGAACAATCTGCCCAACTATTAACCAAAATAAAAATTGCAGTAGATCAGAACATCGCTTCTGGACTATTGATTCAACAAATGCCGATTACTCAAAACTTTGAACAAGCAAAAGATGATTGGCAACACCTTTCCACGCTTATGGATACCTTGAAAAGCAACGAGCAACTGGTGCTCTCTCATAATGATCAGTTGTATAGGTTATTTCATGAAGACGATGTTCGATTATTTGAATCACAGCCGGTATCATTTTTTTGCAGTTGCTCCCACGAAAGAACTGAGCGGGCGCTTGTATCTCTTGGTGAGGTCGAATTATTGCAAACCTGCGAAGAGCAAGGGCTTGTATTAATAACATGCCAATTTTGCGACCAGCAGTATCAGTTTTCAGAAAATGCTATCAAGGCTATGTTTAATACAAAACCTAATATCCTGCACTAAACTTGGCTACTCTCAATATGGTCGTAAAAAGCTTCTATGACAGCAATCTTAAACCTAGGTCTCTTGTTTGTGGGTTGCTACTTCATCCATTAATAGAAACTCAGAACTGAGGCACTATTTGCAAAAGAACCGCAGCTATGTGCGGTTCTTTTATAACAGATGTGTCCTCTCGGACTCACCAACAAGGGGAAATGGACTAACCAGCTATTTGCTATTTGCTAAAATGTAGTCAATCGCAGTCTTAACTTCGTCGTCGCTACAACTCATGCAAGTTCCTCTAGCCGGCATGCCTCGAATGCCATTGATAGCATTGGCATAGACGGCATCAATACCTTTCTCAAGTTTCAAAGCCCAAGCTGATGCATCGCCATACTTAGGGGCGCCAGCGATTCCTGAATTGTGGCAGGCCATACAGTTGGTGTTATAGATATCATCCCCTGATCGAGCTGACACAGTGGTCGCCGCTTCACTGCTAACCATAGATTGGCCTTCCATTAAAACATGACCGGCAGGAGCTATTCGCTCAGCAACCGCGACCTTTTGATTTTCTGTCAATTCAACATCTGAATTGTCAGCACCACAGGCACTCAGTAAAAGGATACTAGTTAGTACAAAAGCAAACGGGTTTGGGTGGCTCATGCAGGGCTCCAATGTCTAAAAAAAATGATTATTTATGTTTTACGCGTTAGGTTGACGTCTCATTTCGCTCGGCCAATATTATACATAGTAAAGTGTATATTCTCATTACGATCGCGAATTAAATTCTGATCACCCGAGAGGCTTTAGGCCTACAGCTTTTCGCACAATCGAAATTAATTCGGCACTATAAACTCGCGCTTTTTCAGCGCCTGCGCGCAGCACAACCTCAACCTCAACAGGATTTTCAATCAACTCAATGTATCTCTCACGAGGCTCTGCCAAATGGCCATTAATTAACTCAAATAACTGCTGCTTTGCCTCCCCCCATGCAATTCCATCAGCAAAAGCTGTGCGCATATCGCTAGATTGCTCTGCTGAGGCAAAAGCCTGCCAAATCTGAAATACAGTGGATTCATCTGGGTTTTTGGGCTGGCCCGGTTCCAATAAATTGGTTTTGATTTTATTGATATGCTTTCTGAGTTTCTTTTCACTCAAGAATAGAGGAATAGTATTACCGTAACTCTTACTCATCTTACGTCCATCCAACCCTTGTAAAACAGCTACATCGTCATCTACCTGTGCTTCAGGCAGAACAAAATGCTCTCCATAATGATGGTTAAACCGTTGCGCTATGTCTCGAGCCATTTCAATATGTTGTATTTGATCTCGACCAACAGGAATTTTGTGGGCGTTGAACATCAAAATATCCGCTGCCATAAGAATTGGGTAACTAAACAGACCCATGGTGACGCCAAAATCTGCGTCATCGCCATTTTCTTCGTTCAGTTGCACTGCGCCTTTGTATGCGTGGGCTCTATTGACTAATCCCTTCGCAGTCATGCAGGTCAGTAACCAAGTCAATTCAGGAATCTCAGGGATATCTGATTGACGGTAGAAAGTCACTTTATTTGGATCTAAACCCAGTGCTAGCCATGCTGCTGCTATTTCCAAGGTCGATTGATGAACTATCTCAGGATCTTGGCATTTAATAAGTGAGTGATAATCAGCTAGAAAAAAGAACGAGTCATAATCACCACTGAGGCTCGCTTCGACGGCAGGCCTAATGGCGCCAACGTAGTTTCCTAAGTGAGGTGCTCCGGAGGTTGTAATGCCCGTTAAAACGCGCCGTTTACTCATAAATTATTTGCCGCCTTAATAGAGACTCCATCATACCGCTTAACCACAGTTACTCAACCTCAATACTTGAGTTCAATGGTCTATTAAAGAACTCTATTAACACATTAGAAAGTCTTATCGGATCCTCGATGCCAGTCATTTCTCGGCAAGAGTGCATCGCTAACTGAGGGATACCAACATCCAAAGTCGGCACTCCAAGTCTACCTGATGTTATTGGTCCAATAGTACTCCCACAACCTAGATCGTTTCTCGATACAAAATGCTGCACGGGTACATCGATATCGCTACATAATTGCTTGAAGAGACTCGATGTTATGCTGTTGGTGGCATACCGTTGCTTGACATTCACCTTCACAACAGGACCTCCGTTCAGCGCTGGCATATGTCCAGCATCATGTTTGTTTGCAAAATTAGGGTGCGTTGCATGAGCATTATCGCAAGAGATCATTAAGGATTTAGTAATGACTCTACTAACCATTTCACTTGAAGTATTAACGGCACACAGCCGTGCAACGATAGACTCCAAGAACGGCCCATCTGCCCCTATGGCAGATACACTGCCTACTTCTTCATGATCATTGCAAACCATTAAAGAAGTCTGCTCACTATTAGTGTTTACAATGGACTGGGTCGCCACAAAACAGCTTAAAAGATTATCCAACCTTGCCGAAGTAATAAACTCGTGATTTAAACCGACGATTGCAGCTGGTTGCGTGTCATATAGACAGAGCTCATAGTCAATAACCTTATCTTCTTTTCCCAAGAAGTGTTCTGCTAGTAAATTTCTGAACGAAGTAGAGCCTGCACATTGCATTAATATCGGGGTTATGTCCGTCTGGGCGTTAATGGAGCGATCCTTGTTAGCCTCTCGATCCAAATGAATCGCCAAACTGGGTATCGTTGCGACCGCTCGCTCAAAATCAACAAGCTTTTGCTTAAGATTTTGCTTTTTATCCCTATACACAAGCCGTCCTGCAATAGATAAATCTCGGTCAAACCATGGATTTAAAAGCGCTCCACCGTACACCTCAACCCCTAACTGAAAATATCCTTGTTTATTAACTTCAGGCTGAGGTTTAACCATAAGACATGGACTATCTGTATGGGCACCAACCATCTTAATGCCCATATCAACGATATCTTCTTTCCCTACGACAAAAGCTATAATTGACGAACCATTGCGTGTAACAAAATATTTTTCTCCGACTGAGAGCGACCAACTATCAGACTCTTTAAGCTCGGTAAATCCTGCGCCCAAAAGAGTTTTTGTCATCTCGAGCACTGCATGAAAAGGCGTAGGCGATGCGTCTAAAAAACGCGTCAAATCAGCATTAAATTTTTCTCTATCTCGCAACATTTTTATAGGTTCCGTTTAAATACATCGATTAAAGATCTAGTAACGCATTATAGAAGCTTGTGGTCTGTGAGAACACTCACCCATAACTAAGATTTCAAACGGGCTAAAAGACTAGAAGTATCCCAGCGATTACCACCTAACTTTTGAACCTCAGAGTAAAATTGATCCACCATTAAGGTAACAGGCAACGAACTTCCATTTCTTTCCGCCTCCTCAAGAGCAAATGAGAGGTCTTTTCGCATCCACTCGACGGCAAAACCGTGTTCATACTCATCAGCGAGCATAGTTTGGTAGCGATTATCCATTTGCCATGACTGAGCAGCGCCTTTTGATATCACTTCTACCACTTGATGAGCATTGAGACCAGCCCGCTCAGCAAAATTAAGTCCCTCAGCGAGTCCTTGCACTAGTCCCGCAATACATATTTGGTTGACCATCTTGCAAAGTTGCCCACTGCCAGCAGGGCCCATCAGATTGACTGCCTTAGCGTAGGAGTTGATTGCTTCAATGACTCGAAGGAAGTCCGACTCCTGTCCTCCACACATTACCGTAAGCTGACCATTCTCTGCTCCTTGTTGACCTCCAGATACCGGAGCATCGACAAAACCAACCTTATTTCTTTTTGCTTCGGCAGCCAGTTGATGTGCCAGTTTTGCTGAGGTAGTTGTGTGATCAACAAGAACAGCACCCGCAGTCATACCAGAAAAAACGCCATCTTTCCCGAATGTTACAGCGGCAACATCATCATCATTACCTACACAGATAAATACGATATCTGCATCTTTGGCTACATCCGCTGGGGTAGGTTTGAGAGCTCCTGAGTATTGTTTTAGCCATGTTTCTGCGGTTTTATGAGTCCGGTTATATACCGATACTGAATACCCTCTTTTAGATAGCCAACCTGCCATGGGAAATCCCATAACCCCGAGGCCTACAAAAGCAACCTTAGTGCCCATACTATGCTTCCCTAATTCGCTTTCTTTTTTGCCATGCCTCTGTACCGCGCAGATAGACTAAATCTATTGCACTTATGGCCTTTCCCTCACCTTTGTTATATTTGGGTAAGGCAATCCCTAAAAGATCCACAGCGTTTGGATATACGTGGGTCAAAAGCTCCGACCATTCACCCCCAGATGACAATAGCTTGTCTCCATCACCAATAATTGCATTTGGCGAGAGTTCCTGCAGCCACTTGATGGCATCTTCAGCTTTAAGTAAACGGTCATCGTGACAAGTTGAAATTTGCCCGTCAAAATCCACATCATAACAACCACAGTTAAACTCTCCCATCCGGGCATCAAGGACAACCATGACTCTCTGATTACCATAAGACTCGGCTGGCAGGGCATTAGCTCTCATTGTGCGCGTATAGGTAGCGACCATAACCTCGAGCGAAGATACTGGCACAACCGGGATATCCAAACCAAATGCTAGGCCTTGTGCTGCAGCGAACCCAATACGTAGCCCTGTAAAGGAACCTGGGCCGACAGATACGCTAAGTGCATCTAGTTTGTTAACTTCTACAGATAACTCAAGGAGAACCTCATTAATCATCTTCATGACCAGCTGAGTATGTGAACGCGGTTCTTGAGCGTAACGAAANNATTTCGTGAAAAATAGAGAAAGTGCCCATTCAATACGCCATTGAGCGTTGAGCATTTACTCCATTGCAGCCACTAATCTTGCCTGAACATCGGAGAGTAACCCCAAACCATTCACTGTTGAGAATTTTGGAGATTGAGACTGTAAATCTTCTAACTCTGTGTAGAATTTCACCAGCGGTTTGGTCTGCTCGTGATAGACAGAAAGCCTATTACGCACAGTATCTTCAAGATCATCCAATCTCTGAACCAAAGGCTCTCCAGTATCGTCGTCAAACCCAGTGACCTTGGGTGGGTTGTGCTCAACATGGTAGACCCGTCCAGAATTCTCGTGAACTCTGCGGCCGCTTAAACGAGAAACAATCTCTTCGTCATCCACACTAATCTCAACCACTACATCGATTTTTATTCCAGCGTCACTAATAGCTTGAGCTTGAGGGATGGTGCGAGGAAATCCATCAAACAAGAATCCATTTTCACAATCGCTCTGGTTAATTCGTTCTTTAACCAAAGCAATGATTAAGTCATCCGAAACTAGCCCTCCAGACTCCATAATCCCTTTCACCTGTGATCCTAATTCAGAGCCAGACTTAACTGCTGCTCGCAACATATCACCAGTAGATATCTGCGGAACAGAGTACTGTTCGGTAATAAACTTCGCTTGAGTGCCCTTCCCTGCACCTGGGGGACCTAATAAAATGACTCTCATTACGGCTATTCCTCAATTAACTATCGCTTACAGCTATTGGTTGAAACCTAGCCATAAGCTCATATTTTGATCTCGCTATCTAGATAGATAGAACGTCTGACGAGACCGGTAAATCGGCCGCGTACGATACACGTAATGCCATAACTGGACAACCCTGCCCTTGTTATAAGGTATATGCTTTTACCCAATTAACTAGGCCACTCTGGCTTGTTATTCAGCCTTCTTGACCTCAAGCCATAGTAACTCTAACTGCTCAACTGAATGATCATGAATGCTTTTATCTCCAACAAGATCCTCCATCGCACCAAAGCGTCTACTAAATTTTTCATTAGCATGCCGCATTGCAGTTTCAGGATCGATCTTTAAGTGTCTAGCCAAATTGACACAACTGAACAACAAATCTCCTAATTCGTCAGCGACTGCTGCAATATCTCCCCGTTGAATTTCTACCTCAAGCTCGCGGAGCTCCTCATTAATTTTATCAATCACCGGCCCCGTATCTGTCCAGTCGAAACCCACAGTTGCCGCTCGTTTTTGTAGCTTTAAGGCTCGACTAAGGGCTGGCAGAGCAAGAGGTATGTCATCAAGGGTCTTTTGAGAGCCTTTATTTTCTCTCTCTTGCTTTTTAATCGATTCCCAGGCTTCTTTAATATCGTCAATTTGCGTATCTGAAAGATTATCTCTAACTGACTCTAATGTTCCTTCGGGGAACACATGGGGATGTCTTCTAATCAATTTATCAGTGATAGATGATGTAACTCGATCAAAATCGAACTGCCCCTGCTCTTCACCTATTTGGCTATAAAATATAATTTGAAAAAGTAAATCCCCTAGCTCTTCATTAAGATGCTCCGTGTCATTTCTTTCAATGGCATCAACGACCTCATATACCTCTTCAATGGTATGACTTGTGATAGTTTGGAGGGTCTGCTTTAAGTCCCAAGGGCATCCTGTTTGAGGATCTCGTAAACGCCGCATTAAATAGCGCAGGTCATTAATTGTGTAATTTTTCACTATCTCATCACTCATAGGAGTAGATCCTAACTAGATAAAACAGCATAGGCAATTGCGTAATCTCTTTCATCAGCAATACTAATTAGCACAACCGACCCCTCTTTTTTAGCGAGTATTTTAGCCGCACCCCCTGACAAGCTTATTTGAGGTGCTCCTTTAACATCATTAGTTATGACCATATCCTGAAAACTCACTCCATGGCCAATACCAGTCCCCAAAGCTTTAGCCACTGCTTCTTTTGCCGCAAAACGCTTGGCTAAAAAAGCAGCTTTTTGGTGGCTCTGCTGATACTGCTCTTGTTCGGATTCAGTCAAAATACGTTCTACAAATTTATCCCCTTGGCGATTCAGGACGTCTGAAATTCTTCCTATTTCAACGATGTCAGTACCGATACCTATAACCATTAATATTGTCCTTTAAACTTTGTCTAATCTTGGGCTACAGAATTAGCCAAGTGTTGACGATAGAGTTCACGACTATGCAATTTACGCCCATCAAGATAAAAGTCTATCACGCTACGTAAAAGCTGTTTTGCAGCTAAAATCACCGACTTACGATCAAATTCACTCTCTGATAAAGCCATAAGATCTGACCCTCTGAATACACCAGGCGTTGCCTTACTTTGATTAGAACTCTCAACCAATCCTCGTTCAGGGATATATTTATAAAACTTATCTGCATCGAGAGATTCGCCAGACTCAGCCTCTGTATCAATAGCCAGACCATAACCAAGTTCCTCTAGGAGGCTCATTTCAAGCTGCCGCAGTTTGAGCTCACTTAACTGCCCAGAACTCATATGAGCGAAGTACTGTTGGTATTGATCATAGAGATGTTCGTGAGGATCATACTCATGAAGAAGACGATAAAACAATTCATTAACATAGAGCCCTGTGAACAGACATTCACTTTGCAAAAACAGGGGGCTGTGAGTCGCGTCAGCCTGGGTAAGCGTCTTCAAATCACCGCGACCTTGCCAACTAAATTGATGTTCTGTATACGGAAAAAGAGCCCGAGTAACACCTTTTTTATTTGGCTTTCTATAGCCTTTGGCTACACAGCGGACACGACCGTAATTTTTAGTAAATAAATCGACTAAAAGACTGGTTTCACGGTAGGGTCTTGTATGTAACACAAACCCAACTTCAGAATCAGTCTTCACTATCCCCTACTCATCCATGTAACCCAGGCTTCGCAAAGCGCGCTCATCATCAGACCAGCCACTGCGGACCTTTACCCACGTTCTCAGCATCACCTTAGAATCCAATAGACTTTCAATGTCAGCGCGAGACTGCTCACCAATTTTTTTAATACGTTCACCCTTTGTGCCAATAATAATTTTTTTCTGGCCATCTCGTTCAACTAATATAAGAGCATCAATATAGGTAATTTTCCCTTCTACGCGGAATTCCTCGATTTCCACGGTCACTTGGTAAGGAACCTCAGCCCCTAGTTGCCGAGTGATTTTTTCTCTTACAATTTCCGCTGCCAAAAACCGTTCGCTGCGATCTGTAATTTGATCCTCTGGAAAAAGATGATCTTTTTGCGGAATGTAAGACTT
>ENA-UZWV01004271-UZWV01004271.1-metagenome-genome-assembly--contig:-Day-3-1m-contig-4271_pt1 | contig 16713 bp, 18 predicted proteins | sample MGYA00260342_ERZ794902 | MGnify/ENA metagenome assembly ERZ794902
TTTGCCGAATATGGACTGCCTGTTTCCATTGGGCACGCTGTCGAGTCGGCAGAGGCGGCCATAGAGGCAGCCACTAAGATCGGTGGTGATCAATGGGTGGTCAAAGCTCAGGTGCACGCGGGTGGACGCGGTAAGGCGGGGGGGGTCAAATTAATTGATTCACCTCAAGCCGCTGGTGATTTCGCTAAACAGTGGTTGGGCGAGCGTCTGGTGACCTATCAGACCGATGCGGCGGGTCAGCCTGTGTCGCGGATTTTGGTTGAGTCGTGCACCGATATTGCAGAAGAGTTGTACTTGGGCGCCGTGGTTGATCGCGCTAGCCGCCGCATCGTGTTCATGGCTTCTACTGAGGGCGGTGTTGAGATTGAAAAAGTCGCAGAAGAGACGCCGGATAAAATTCTCAAAGCAGAGGTTGACCCGTTAGTGGGGGCGCAGCCTTTTCAAGGGCGTGATCTGGCTTTCCGGCTCGGTTTGTCAGGGGTTCAGATAAAGCAGTTTGTCACTATCTTTCTGGGTCTGGCTAAATTGTTTCAAGAGAAGGATTTGGCGTTGATTGAGGTGAATCCCTTGGTGATTACCGACGAGGGTAACCTGCACTGTCTGGATGCCAAGGTCGTCGTGGATTCCAATGCACTGTATCGACAACCCGCACTGCAGGAGATGCACGACCCGTCTCAAGAAGATGAGCGCGAGGCGCATGCGGCACATTGGGAACTGAACTACGTAGCGCTCGACGGCAGCATCGGTTGTATGGTCAATGGCGCTGGATTGGCAATGGGAACAATGGATATTGTGAAATTGCATGGCGGCTCGCCAGCTAACTTTTTGGATGTGGGGGGTGGTGCGACCAAAGAGCGTGTCACCGAGGCGTTCAAAATTATCCTGTCAGACGAGAATGTTAAAGCCGTATTGATCAATATTTTTGGCGGGATTGTTCGCTGCGATTTGATTGCTGAGGGCGTGATTGGCGCAGTTGAGGAAGTGGGAGTTGAGGTGCCGGTTGTGGTGAGGTTAGAGGGTAATAACGCGACGCTTGGTCGCGAAGTACTCGCCAATAGTGGTCTTAATATTGAAGCGGCAGAAAGTCTGACTGATGCGGCCCAAAAGGTGGTTGCAGCAGCTGGAGGTGTCCAATGAGCATTTTGATTAATTCAGAGACGCGTGTTATCTGTCAGGGTTTTACTGGTTCACAAGGCACTTTTCACTCGGAGCAAGCGATTGCTTACGGCACGAAAATGGTCGGTGGTGTGACACCCGGAAAAGGCGGACAAACACATTTGGGTTTGCCGGTCTTTAATACGGTTTCTGAGGCGGTGAGCGCGACGGGCGCAGAGGCCTCGGTGATTTATGTTCCCGCTCCATTTTGTAAGGATTCCATTCTCGAGGCCGCTTTGGCGGGCATCCAGTTGATTGTCTGCATCACAGAGGGCGTGCCGACACTCGACATGTTAGACGCCAAGGTTAAGTGCGACGAGTTGGGTGTGCGCCTGATCGGGCCCAACTGCCCAGGCGTGATCACGCCTGGGCAATGCAAGATCGGCATCATGCCAGCAGAGATTCATTTGCCGGGTCGTGTTGGCATCGTGTCCCGTTCCGGTACGCTGACTTACGAAGCGGTTAAGCAGACAACGGATGTGGGTTATGGACAATCAACCTGCGTTGGTATCGGTGGTGATCCCATTCCCGGGTCCCATTTTATCGACATCCTCGATCTCTTTGAAAAAGATGACAGTACCGAAGCCATTGTCATGATCGGTGAGATTGGCGGAACCGCTGAGGAAGAAGCGGCTGAATTTATCCGTCACAACGTGACCAAGCCAGTCGTGTCCTATATCGCCGGGGTGACTGCCCCAAAAGGCAAGCGAATGGGCCATGCCGGCGCGATTATCTCTGGTGGAAAAGGCACGGCGGACGAAAAATTCGCGGCCCTTGAGGGCGCGGGTGTTAAAACAGTCCGCTCTTTGGCCGATATCGGCGCCGCATTGACCGAGATTACAGGTTGGTAAGCCTGCCGATCCTGTTAGGGCCCGCTTCGGCGGGCTTTTTTATGGGTGAAAGCCAGTGTTTCCCGCTTGAAATTACTATTAAGGCCCCCATCTATTCGACTTAACCTGGTGAGACGAGGCGAGCTATGACCGCAGAAGCAACCCAAACAATGGGATTTCAAACCGAGGCGAAGCGATTGCTTCAACTCATGATTCATTCTTTGTATTCCAATCGCGAAATATTTTTGAGGGAGCTCATCTCTAATTCTTCAGATGCCATTGATAAGCACCGATTTGCGGTGATCAGTGACCCGGACTTGGCAGGTTTGACAGCGGAGTATCGCATTCGAGTCGACACTGATGCTGAGGCGAAAACCATTACCATCGACGACAATGGTATTGGGATGTCCCGAGAGGAAGTGATCGATAATTTAGGAACGATCGCTAAGTCAGGCACTGCTGCCTTCATGGAGCAGCTCAGTGGGGATCAAAAACAGGACAGTCAGTTGATTGGTCAATTTGGCGTGGGTTTTTACTCGTCGTTTATTGTTGCCGATCGAGTGGAGGTGGTGACCCGTAAGGCAGGGAGCGACACCGCGACCCGTTGGGAGTCTGCGGGTGAGGATGAGTTCACCATTTCTGAGACTGAGCGTGAGACCCCAGGGACCACGGTGGTCTTGTATTTAAAATCTGATGCAGATGAGTTTGCCGATGGTTGGCGAGTGCGCTCGGTGATTAAGAAGTATTCGGACCACATCTCAGTACCCGTGATGATGCCCGCCGCAGTCACGGAGACCGAAGATGATAGTGACAGTAGCGATGACGAGGTCAGTGCTGAGCGCGCCTGGGAGGCGATTAACGAGGCCAAGGCGCTCTGGACTCGCAGTCGTTCTGAAGTGAGCGATGAGGAATATCAGGCGTTTTATAAGCATATATCTCACGACTTCGAAGAGGCGTTGACCTGGAGCCATAATGCGGTCGAGGGCAAGCTTGAGTACACCTCATTGTTGTATGTGCCTCAGCGTGCCCCGTTTGATTTGTGGCAGAGGGAGGGGGCCAGAGGGCTTAAGCTCTATGTCCAGCGCACCTTTATCATGGATGAGGCAGAGCAGTTTCTGCCGATGTATTTGCGCTTTGTCAAAGGCGTGCTCGACTCAAACGATCTGCCTCTCAACGTCTCCAGAGAGCTGTTGCAACAAAATCAGCAGGTCGACTCGATCCGAGGTGCGCTGACCAAGCGCGTGCTCGATATGATCAGCAAGATGGCCACTAAATCACCAGAGGACTTTGAGCGTTTTTGGGATACTTTCGGTGTCGTGCTGAAAGAGGGGCCTGCAGAGGACTTCGGTAATCGGGAAAAGGTGGCGGAGCTGCTCCGCTTTGCGACGACACGCGATGATGAAGCACTTCAACGGGTGTCGTTAAAGCAGTATGTCGAGTCGATGTCAGACGATCAGCAGTCTATTTATTACGTCGTCGCAGAAAATCACGTCACGGCGAAGAACAGTCCCCATATCGAGTCGTTGAGACAGCAAGGTGTCGAAGTATTGCTACTGTCGGATCGGGTTGATGAGTGGCTGATGAGTCATCTTGGTGAGTATGACGGTAAGCCATTTAAGGACTGTGCCAAGGGGGAATGGGACGATTCCGCCGACGATGAAAAATCAAAAGCGGCACTGGAGGCAGCGGAGAAAGCGAGCGAGTCACTGATTGAGCGGATGCAAGCAGTGCTGACCGAACGGGTAGCGGCAGTGCGCCCCACCGTTCGTTTGACTGCCTCTCCCGCCTGTTTGACCGTGGCAGAGCACGAGATGGGTGCGCAAATGCGCCGCATGATGGAGGCTGCGGGGCAGGCAATGCCTGAGAGCAAACCGACCATGGAGATCAATGTTGAACATCCATTGCTGCAGCGATTGGATCAGGAGGCGGACGAGGATCGTTTTGCAGATCTGGCGCAAATTCTGTTGGATCAGGCATTTTTGGCCGAGGGATCGGCACTTGAGGATCCCGCGAGCTATGTTGCTCGGCTGAATAAGTTGCTGGTGGAGATGAGTGACGCCTAAGGTGTTGCTGACGATTTGGCGACACGGAGAGGCCGCTTTTGCGGCTCGGGATGCTGATCGTGAGCTGACCGAGCCCGGGCGGGACGAAGTGACCGTTGCCGCAGCGGCTTTTACGCGATGGCTTACGCAGTCCGGGCTGCCTCAGGTGGAACAACTACGTCATAGCCCACTGACGAGAACGTCGCAAACGGCAGCCATACTCCGCGACGTATTGCGCCCGATGTCGTGCGTTGCAGATCAATTGCTGGCGCCGGGCGCCGATCTTGCCAACAAGATGTGGCAGGGTATTGATGCTGCCCACATCCTTTTGGTCTCGCATGAGCCTTTCGTTTCGCGGGCTATCGCAGTGTGGAGTGATGATGAAACGTTACCACCCTTGGCACCCAGCGGTTACGCAACGCTTGAAGTGTTGAGCTTAACAAGGGGCGGTGCGACGGTGCTTCGTCATCGATCGTCACCCCAAGGGGGTCGGTATGAGTGATTCAGGTCAGGAGTGTGCCTTTGTGGTCGATGGTCTGACTTATCGGGGGATCGAATGGGGTAATCCCGAGGGGCCGCTCATTATTGCGCTCCATGGTTGGTTAGATAATGCCTTATCGTTCTCGGTGTTAGCGCCTCATCTGGCTCAATTCAGGTTGGTGGCTTTGGATTTGTCAGGGCAGGGCCACAGTGATCATCGCTCCGCAGATGCGACCTATCACATCTGGGATGATGTGCCCCAGCTGTTGGAGATTGTGGAACAGCTCAACGAAGGCTCTGTGATTGTGATGGGGCACAGCCGCGGTGCGGCGATTGCGGTGCTTTTGGCTGCCGCATTGGGGGACCGTTGTTCTCATTTGGTACTGCTTGATGGCATGCTCCCTATACCCGCCGAGGAGACGGCAGCGCCGCAGCAGTTTGTTCAGGCTCAGAGAGATCGTGAGGCGGCGAGGACGCGCCGACGACGTCACTTCACGGATGTAGCAGGTTTTATTAACGCTAGGGTGAAGCTGGGTTTTTCGGAGAGCAGTGCGAGGCTGCTGGCACCGAGGGCGCTCCGATCGCATGACAATGGCTTCGAACTCACCCACGACCCGCGCCTGAATCAGGCTTCTGCAGTCAAGCTGACCGCTGGCATGATTGCGGCTTTCTACGCGAGTCTGTCGGTTAAGACGTTGGTATTAGTGGCAGAGGCGGGGCTTCGGGTGAGGACTGGACTGGAGGCGTCTCTGCAGGCAATTTCTCATTTATCAGATTGCAGTGTGCAACGCGTCCCAGGCAAACATCATACGCATATGGAAGAGGGGGCCGAGATCATTGCCACTAAGGTCGTCTCGTTTTTTGAGGGTGCCACGGATGAAGAGACAGTTTAAGCGCGTGGCGGTTGAGACCGCGATCGCGTCACCCCTGTTCCGCTCTCGCTTACATGTGCTCGATTGATGGGCGCGCACCTTGGCATTTCATGACGCCCTCAGCGCTGGCTTATTGGTTTAAGAATTCGGCCCGTGATGCGGGGTCTGACTTAAACACGCCGCCCAATGAGGTGGTTCGTGTATGACTGTTGCCGTCCTGCACGCCCCTGGACTTCACGCAGTAGTGCACCGCGTTGATCGTGACCGCCACGTCCTCAGTGCCGAGCAGTGTTTGCATGGCGACAAGCACTTGCTGTGTCAGCCGCTCTTGTACCTGTGGCCGCTGCGAGAAAAACCTGACGAGGCGGTTGATCTTGCTGAGACCGATGACGGTGTCTTTCGGGATGTAAGCCACTTTTGCTGAGCCATCTATCGTGACGAAGTGATGCTCGCAGGTGCTGGTGAGGTCGATATCGTCGACGCAGACCATTTCCTCAACCTTCATCTTATTCTGAATCACCGTGATTTTAGGAAAATGGGTATAGTCTAGTCCGCTGAAAATTTCATCGACGTACATCTTCGCTATGCGATGTGGTGTCTGTTCTAAACTGTCGTCTCGCAAGTCAAGTCCGAGGGTGTTCAAGATTTGGGTGAACGACGCTTGGATCACGTCATAGCGCTCATCGCGGGATAGCCCGTTCGTCGTCATGGGTGTCTCTAAGCCACGCTTCAGCAAGGCGCCGCGCACGGCAATAGCCTCGGGTGTCAATGCGCCCGGCAGTGCTGTTGTCACCGCTGTCTTCAATTGATTGATCGCCATATTTTGTTCCACCCTTCTGATGAGAAGTCTCTTACTTATCTTACTTCGCGGCAGGCATTTTAGATTTCAATTCTGGGTTCTCTTGTGTCATTTTCTTTTGCACGACGTCTGACCAACTGTTTTTACGTCCCGTTGAGATCGCTGTGACGTCGCCGCGGTGTTGGTCTACGACCGGTTCCGCTGACCCGAGAGACAAGCGAGACCCGCGCCGCGATGTCCACCATAAATGATATCATAAGGCGTCCAACTTATTAGACAGGCTATGGCTACTTTCCGGACAAAACTAGGACAGATTGAGGCCGCCCTCGACGCAGCAGGTCTGTGCTTTGGGCACGGCTACGAATCGGCGCATGATGAGGCAGTCGCCTTACTGCTGGCCGCGGCAAAACTACCGGCGGCGCAGTCCGTTGATTTGCTGGCGAAACCGTTTCCTGTCGAGGCGGAAAAGCGGTTGAGTCAGATGCTGGTTGCCCGCTGTGAGGAGCGGAAACCGGTCGCTTATATTGTGGGTGAGGCCTACTTGGCAGGTGTGCGATTTTTATCCGACCATCGGGCGCTGGTGCCCCGGTCCCCGATCGCGCAGCTGCTAAGCGAGGGGCTCTTTCCCTGGTGGGCAGTAGCAAGCCCTCCGGGCCATATTGTCGATGTGTGTTGTGGTGGCGGCAGTCTTGGCATTGTGGCGGCCACCTGCTTTCCCGAGGCTACGGTCATGCTATCCGATCTTGATAGTCAGGCATTGTCGCTTGCCGCGGAAAATATTCGCTTTAATGATTTGGGATCCCGTGTCTTTTGTCTTCAGGCAGACTTACTGTCGGCGCTAGCGGCTGGGAGTGTCGACCTGATCCTGTCAAATCCGCCGTATGTGTCTGCGGCTGAAATGCGCGACTTGCCAGTGGAGTACGAGCACGAGCCTAGGGTCGCGCTGGAGGCTGAGGCAGAGGGCACAGCGTTGGCGCTGCGGGTATTGCGGACGGCGGCGCGGCTACTCACCAGTGAGGGTTTATTAGTATTAGAGGTCGGCGAGACGGCAGAAACGCTGGAGTGCAGTTTGCCGCGTGTCCCTTTTACCTGGGTTGACCTCCCTCAGGGAGGTTCGGGGGTCGCCGTCATCAGTGCGCAGGAATTACGGGACTGGAGTGCCGCTGGCCTTTTATAATGCCTGCAGGAGGGAATCATGTCTGGAAATACGTTTGGCAAGCTTTTCACAGTGACCACTTTTGGCGAGAGCCATGGTCCGGCGCTGGGTTGCATTATTGATGGCTGTCCGCCGGGGCTGAGCTTGGAGGCGTCGGATTTGCAGTTGGATCTGAATCGCCGTAAACCGGGACAGTCTCGCTACACCACGCAGCGAAAAGAAGACGATGAGGTGCAAATTCTCTCGGGAGTATTTGAGGGGAAGACGACCGGCACCCCCATTGGATTGCTTGTGCATAACCAAGATCAAAAATCAAAAGACTACAGCAAAATCAAAGATCTATATCGACCTGCTCATGCGGATTACACCTACGATAGAAAGTTTGGTGTGCGCGATTATCGCGGTGGCGGTCGGTCCTCTGCTCGGGAAACCACCATGCGCGTGGCCGCCGGTGCGGTGGCAAAGAAATGGTTGTTAGAGCGCTATGGTGTCCGTATTAGGGGCTATTTGAGCGAGTTGGGGCCCTTGAAAGCCACGGCGCATGATTGGGACCAAGTGGAACAAAATCCCTTCTTTTGTGGTGACGTTTCGCTCCTCCCAAAATTAGAGGCATACATGCAGGACCTGATTAAGCAGGGGGATTCGGTGGGTGCGCGAATCAATGTGGTCGCGGATGCTGTCCCGGCTGGATGGGGAGAACCTGTTTTTGACCGACTTGACGCGGATATCGCGCATGCGGTGATGAGTATTAATGCGGTCAAAGGGGTCGAAATTGGCGATGGATTTGCCTCAGTGGCGCAGTTAGGCAGTGAGCATCGAGATGCAATGACCTCTGCTGGGTTTGCCAGCAACCATGCCGGCGGTACCCTGGGTGGTATTTCCTCAGGCCAGCCCCTCTGCGTGAGCCTGGCGCTGAAACCAACCTCCAGTATTCGTATCCCGGGTCAGACAGTCGACAACGAAGGTGAGGCTGCTGAAGTGATTACCACGGGTCGGCATGACCCTTGTGTCGGGATAAGAGCAACGCCTATTGCAGAGGCCATGGTGGCGCTTGTGCTCATCGATCACGCGCTGCGTCATCGAGGGCAAAATGCTGACGTAGTGCATAACGTGCCACCGGTTCCTGGCGTAGTGCCCCAATAGTGGCGATTCGCAAACGAAACAGGACGCTTTTTTTGGCGTTGGCGGCCTGCCTGGCGCTTTTTTGGGGGGCGGTCGATATTGTAGGGGTGCCACTGGCCAGGCTAGGGGTGCAGTTACTCTGGGTCACCTTGGGCGTGATGTTAATCATATCCTCGGGCGCGCTGGTAGGGTGGTGCCTGAACCGCTTCAAACGCAGGCCTTAACCACGGTAGGTAACCACCTGACGCGCCTTGGCTGCGGTATGCGCTAAGTCGACTATGATACGTAAGCAAAAATGACACGAATGGGGAGACAAACGATGATGTTGCGATGGATGGTGGCAGTAATATGGGCGTTATGTGCCAGTGGTGTGAACGCTGAGCTCAATTGGCAGGCGGCGCTCTCGGGTGAGCATCGCTCGGAGGACAACAAGGCGCGGGATGCCTATCGACATCCTCAGGAGACACTCACTTTTTTCGGCCTGTCATCGGCGATGACCGTGATGGAAATTTCACCGGGTGGCGGTTGGTATACCGAGGTTCTGGCGCCATTAGTGGCCGAGAACGGTGCGCTGATTGCAGCGCATTCGAGTCCCAATGGCGGCAGTTATGCGCGCCGATCGTTGGGCGGTTTCTTAAGAAAGCTAGGTGAAAATGGCGAGGTATTCGAGGCAGTTGAGGTCGCCACATTGCAACCACCCAGCGCGATATCTCCGACGCCGCCGGGTTCTGTGGACTTAGTACTGGCGTTTCGTAATGTCCATTCCTGGCTCCGAGCCGATCAGGCTGAAATGATGTTCGCGACGATTGCAGAGTCACTGAAGCCGGGGGGCATCCTCGGTATCGTTCAGCATCGGGGCAGTGCAGAGTTGACGCTGGAGCAGATGAAGAAAACGGCTTATGTGAGCGAGGAGAAAGTCATTGAACTGGCTGAGCTGTCGGGCCTCGAGCTCGATGCGCGGAGTGAGATTAATGCGAACCCCAAAGACACGAAGGATTATCCACGGGGTGTTTGGACCCTGCCACCGACTTTGGCGGCAGGCGACGAGGGGCGGGAAGGTTATCTTGCCATCGGTGAGAGCGATCGCATGACGTTGAGATTCATTAAGCCGGCGGAGTAGGTAGGTGGCTGAGAGCGAGCCGGCAGAGCATATCGATGCCATTGGATTGTTCTGTCCCGAGCCGGTGATGCTGCTGCACGCCGCAATGAGGCGGCTGAATCCGGGCGCGGCATTAACGTTGCGTGCAACCGATCCGTCGACGCAGCGCGACATTGCCAATTTCTGTGAGTTCTTGGGACACGACTTGCTAGCGAGCGAACAGCAAGAGGAGCACTTCTTTTATCATATTCGTAAGGGAAAGCGTTGAGGCAAACACAGCCGCTTGTGACGGCAGAGGAAGTCGTCGCGACGTTTAACCGGCTGTTTCAGGAGACGGAGGAGACGGTGCTGGTGGCAGGCGCATCAGAGCCTTTTTATTTGCCGGGACGCCCTAACCAGGTCTTCTTTCGGGCTGATTATGTGCGCAGTGCTTTACATGAGGTGGCGCACTGGTGCGTGGCTGGACGTTGCCGTCGAGGATTACCTGACTATGGATATTGGTATACCCCCGATGGGCGATCAAATGAGAGACAAGCTGCTTTCTTTTCGGTTGAAGCTAAGCCCCAAGCCATCGAGTCCTTGTTCTGTGAGGCAATGAATGTAGCTTTTGCTCCCAGTGTCGATAATCTCGTGCACGCCTCATCTGCTGCGGCGCTGCGGGCATTCGAGGATCGTATCGAGCTCTGGCGCGCTCGTCTGCTGGGCGGGGACTTGCCGCGCAGGGCATCGCGCTTTTTGGCCGCGTTGGCGCGCTACGATGGCCCCGGCGTCAGCGGGTAAGTCATGACTCGTGCTAGAGGCAGCCTACCTGATTTGTCATGGGTCATTGATGAGGCTATACCGATCACGGCCTCGTTAAAGCAGGTGACGGGCAATGCACGGATGGTATCGGGACGCGATATCACTCCTGCCATTATCGAGAAAGCCGATGGACTGTTGGTGCGCTCGGTCACGCAGGTTGATGAAGCCTTGCTGAAGGGCAGCGCCGTTCGGTTCGTCGGTACCGCGACTGCGGGGATTGACCACCTAGATGTTGTGGCGCTGGCGCGTCTCGGAGTCCAGTGGGCCTCTGCACCCGGATCCAATGCGATCGCTGTTGTTGAATATGTGTTGTCCGCGATCGCGATGTCGGGCCATCTTCAGTCCATCTTACGCGGCACCCCAGTGGGGATTGTTGGCCTCGGTGCGGTCGGCGGACACCTGGCAAAACGGCTGCTGAGCCTGGGATGTCAGGTAGTAGGTTACGACCCCCTTGTGACGCACTGGCCCTCTGGTGTGGTCAAGGGCGATTTACAGGCGGTGCTGAACCAGACAGTGGTCTCACTGCACGCCAGTTTGCATGATCAACTTCCCTTTGCTTCGCAAGGTCTGATGGGTATCGCTGAGGCAGAAGGCATGCTCGCGGCCTCTGCGACACGGTCTCAGCCGGGGCTGTTCATCAATGCGGGGCGCGGCGGGCTGGTGACCCCTCAGGCGCTGGAATACCTGCTAGCGAGTGCTTGGACGACAGTATTGGACACTTGGCCTACAGAGCCCTCTCTTGACGGGTCGCTGCTGGCGCAGTGTGACTGGGTATCGCCCCATATTGCGGGGCACTCCAGTGGGGCCAAGCGTCGCGGTAGCGATATGTTGGCGCATGCGGTGGCCCAATGGGGTGATCGGGTCGGGCTGGCGCGGCCTGCAATGGCAGTGGCGCCTGGGATAACGCAAGAAGCGCCTTCTACAGCGCTAACAAACTTTATTTGTGAGCCTGGTGAAGCACCAGACGAAGTGATCGCCCGATTCTTGTGTCACGCGAGCGTGCTCCGGAGAGAAGATGCACGATTGCGCAAGGGGGCGACACCACATATCACCCCCGAGCTGTTTGATCGGCTGCGACAGAGTTACGAGCAACCGTCCGAGTGGACGGGTACGCAACTGCAAGTTTCAGCCGGTTCGACTGCTATAGTGACGGCTTTGACGCAGCTGGGTGTTGCGGTTAGTTGACCCATTGAGAGGGATTCACGATGACTCAGAATAAAAACGACGTCGATTGGCGTGAGACACTCTCGGCTGAGGAGTACTACGTACTCCGAGAGAAGGGAACGGAGCGCGCGTTTACGGGGGAATATTGGAACGTATTTGATGAGGGTACTTATCATTGTCGGGGTTGCGGTGAAGTGCTGTTTCAATCTGACGCTAAATTTGATGCACATTGCGGATGGCCTAGCTTTGATCGACCGGCGTCAGACGCGGCCGTGACAGAAGCACATGATGTCAGTCATGGCATGACGAGAACCGAAGTGTTGTGTCAAAAGTGTGGCGGCCATTTAGGGCATGTTTTTCCGGATGGCCCCACAGACACGGGGCAGCGCTACTGCATTAATAGTCTTTCTATCGCGCTCACACCGACTGAAGAGTAAACCCGGCGAAGTGATTCATCCAAGTAGGCTACCGGAGCCCCTGTGTGCTGGTGGCGCGCTGAAAACCTGAATTCGCTGACGTGACGCCCATGCCACGAACGACGCTCCGCAAGGATGCCTTACGGTCGTCGAGATAAAGATAAAATGGAGCGGGAAACGAGGTTCGAACTCGCGACCTCAACCTTGGCAAGGTTGCGCTCTACCAACTGAGCTATTCCCGCAAAAAAAATGGCGTCCCCAGGGGGGTTCGAACCCCCGTTCCCGCCGTGAAAGGGCGGTGTCCTAGGCCACTAGACGATGGGGACAGTAATACCTAAAACAGATGGCGCGCATGGTAGTAACCCACCGGGTACACGTCAAGGGCGAATTTCATTGGCTTCTTGCCAGAGCTAGGATTGGTTACACTACGCGCCTTTATAAATGGAGCATTCCATGGCGTATGCGCTGGAGATTGAGGGGCTGGAAAAAACCTATGCTAACGGGTTGCAGGCGCTCAAAGGTATTGATTTGCGCGTTGCCGAGGGCGACTTCTTTGCCTTGTTGGGGCCAAACGGTGCTGGCAAGTCGACCACAATTGGTATTATTTGTTCCTTAGTCAACAAGACGGGCGGCACAGTTCGGGTCAACGGTGTCGATATCGACGACAATTTTCCGGTTGCGAAGCGGTTCTTGGGTGTGGTGCCGCAGGAATTCAATTTTAATGTCTTCGAGACGGTTGAGGATATCTTGATCCATCAAGCGGGCTACTACGGCATCCCTTTGAAAGTGGCTATGGAGCGCATTGACCGTTACTTAGCAAAGCTGGGCATCTCTGAGAAACGACACACCAGAGCAAGGATGCTCTCTGGCGGTATGAAACGTCGTTTGATGATTGTGCGAGCCCTTATTCACGAGCCGAAAGTACTGATTCTGGATGAGCCTACTGCGGGCGTAGATATTGAGATGCGACGCTCGATGTACGAGTTTCTTCGGGAGATCAACGAGGCAGGGACGACCATCATCTTAACGACGCATTACCTAGAAGAAGCGGAAACGCTGTGTCGAAACATCGCTATCATCAATCACGGCAAAATCGTCACTAACAGTTCGATCAAAACGCTACTGAGGGAATTGCGTCGCGAGACGTTCCTGCTGGATGCGCAGGAGGTGTTACCTCAGCATGTCGAGGTTAAGGGCTTTGATGTGGCGCGCCATGACGATCACTGCTTGGAAGCGCATGTTGATCAAGGGCAGAATTTGGCAGAGCTGATGGCGCAGCTGCATGGCCAAGGCATTAGCATTACGAGTATGCGAAACCGAGAGAATCGATTAGAGCAAATGTTCGTCTCGCTATTGGCGCAATCCGCATGAGTGCCTACGAGCAGTGGGTTGCTCTACTGACGCTGATGCGCAAGGAAATCAAGCGGTACACACGGATCTGGACGCAAACTTTATTGCCTTCCGCCATCACTATGTCGCTCTACTTTTTGATTTTTGGCAGTCTGATTGGTGACCGCATTGGTCAGATGGGAGGTGTCAGCTATATGGAGTTTGTGGTGCCTGGGCTGATCATGATGTCGATTGTCACCAACTCCTACGCCAATGTGGTGTCGTCGTTTTTTGGTTCAAAGTTTAATAACAGCATAGAGGAGTTGCTGGTCTCTCCCACACCGAACCACATCATTTTACTGGGCTTTATATCTGGCGGCGTCAGCCGAGGCATGCTGGTAGCGTTGATTGTGACCGTGGTGTCGTCGCTGTTTGTCGAGCTGGATATTCAGCACTACGGTGTGGTGGTTTCAGTTGTGGCACTGACGTCGGTCTTGTTCTCTCTTTGCGGGTTGATTAATGCCGTTTTTGCTAACACTTTCGACGATATCTCGATTGTGCCGACCTTTGTATTGACGCCACTGACCTATTTAGGTGGCGTCTTCTATTCGTTGGACTTGCTGCCCGATTTTTGGGCCTCGGTGTCGCAAGCCAATCCGCTAGTCTATGTCGTTAACGCCTTTCGATATGGCGTGCTCGGCGTGAGTGATGTTGATGTCACGTTTGCCTTTGCGATGATTGGCGTTTTCACGCTGATTGCCTATTTTTACGCAGCACATCTGTTGCGAGCTGGGACGCGCTTGCGCACCTAGCCAGATGGCCGGTGTACTCGGACAAACTGTCGCGGCGCCGAGCGTGTATACGCCCGCCATTTTGGAGCGAATCGAGCGCGCCTCCCCGAAAGGGCACGTGGGTTACGGCTGGGACGTATGGCATTGCTACGAGCTCTCATGGTGTATCAGAGGTGCTGTGGGCAGTTGGGTAGGCGTGCTGGGTATCCCGGCAGATTCACCAGCAACGGTCGAATCAAAGTCCTTAAAGCTGTATCTCAATTCGTTGAATCACCATGATTTTGACAGCGATCTGCACGCTATCGCAGTGATCACAGAGGATGTGTCGCAGTGTGTGGGCGCGACAGTCGTCTTGAGCTTACTGCCCGTAACGGACGTGAGTGGGATTACCACCGAACTCACGGGGTTGAATTTACCGGCTTGCCCTTTGGGGGTCGAAGTGGGGATAATCACTCCTGAACACCTATCGATTTCACCAGGGAAGGGGAATGTCGTGTCTGAGCAGCTCATAAGCCATAGTTTGCGGTCGTTGTGTCCGGTTACCTCGCAGCCAGACTGGGGGAGCCTGCTCATCGAATATACCGGTCAGCAAATTGAGCACGACAGTGTGGCGCGATACCTCAGTGGCTATCGTGAGCACCAAGGCTTTCACGAGCAGTGCCTCGAACAAATTTTTTCTGATTTGATGGCCTTACCAATCGATAAATTGGTGGTGGCCGCGTTTTACCAGCGTCGTGGTGGTATTGATATCACGCCCTGGCGCAGTTCGGAGCCCCTACCAATGAGTCCGCAGCGCTTGGGACGACAGTAGTCTCATGCGTCAGTGTCGAGCGGCAAAAGGCGCGCTGATGGGCGTGCTAATGGGCGTGCTAACGGCCGTTGCTACGATCACGCCGCCGCCCGCATTGAGTGCCACGCCAGGACTGACGGCAAGTGAGTTGAAGGCGGTCTTTTTACTTCGCCTACCTCAATTTGTCACATGGCCAGATGGTCAGGTGGCTGAGGTATTTTGTGTCGCTGAAGCGCCCGAATTATCACGATTGTTAGCTGAAATGCTGGTCGATGATGCTCGTGGCCGAGTGGTGCGCGAATTGCGGCCGACCGAGACGATGGCGGGGTGCGATGTGGTGTTTGGTACCGACGCCACGCAATTGCCGGCAGGCGCTGCGGTCCGGCCGATGTTACGGGTCAACGACCAGCGGGGCTATGCCCTCGGCGGTGGCATGGTGGAGCTCCAGCGTCGCGGCGCTCGTATTGGACTGGTTGTGAACTTGCCGGCCTTAGAGTCGGTAGGTCTGAAGGCGAGCAGTAAGTTGTTGCAGTTATCCGATGTCATCGGAGGCGCAGATGGCAGTTGATCACGGTCGCGCCACCTCGATTCACCGACATTTGGCAGGGGTGGGCGCCTTTATTACCGGTGTGGTGGGCGGGCTTTTTCTGCTCATTTTGTTGGCGGTTTCTTTTCAGTCTTCGCGGGATCAAATGCTGGATCGTAGCACTGCCTTGGCAGAGGTATTGGCGTCGAACCTGACGGCTTCCATCGTGTTTCAGGATCCGGCGACTGCGTCCGAGCTGCTATCGGGGCTGCACGCCGTGGATGAGGTCACTCAGGCTCGAGTCATCATGCCGAATGAGGACGAGTTTGCCGACTATCTCACCTCAGTGGATCAGAGCAGCCCCTTAGATGGCATTTTTATCGAATCCTTGACAGTCTCGATACGCCTTGAGGATGAGAACCTCGCAAGACTCGAACTGAGTGTGGATCTTTGGCCGGTGTATCACCGCTTACTGTGGATGTCCGGTTTAGCCCTCATTTTATGGTTTTTGGGGATGTTTGCCGCTTATGTTATGTCGCAGATATTCAATGCGCGCATCACTAAGCCCCTGTCTGCCTTAGCAAATATGATGACTAAAGTGACCGAGCAGGAACATTACGACAGACGGTTTACCTACCGTGATCATAATGAACTCCGTTCGGTGGTCGACGCGTTTAATGAAATGCTGTCGCGGATTGGTGACCGAGAGCGACGCTTGCGAAACATGATTGTTGAGCTCGAGGATGCGCGAGATCAGGCTGAGTCTGCGGTCCGATCAAAGTCGAGCTTTCTCGCCAACATGTCTCATGAGATTCGCACGCCAATGAATGGCGTGATAGGCATGATCACATTGCTGAAACAAAGCCCGCTAACGGAAAAGCAGCGCGCGTATTTTGAGACCATTGAACGCTCCGCGGATGCGTTATTACTAATCATCGATGACATTCTTGATTTTACAAAAATGGAGGCAGGACGACTAAGGCTTATTCGCACGCGATTCGATCTGCTGGATAGCCTCAACTCAATAGAAGCGCTCTTCGCCGAACCGGCGTCCCAAAAGGGTGTGGCACTATCGCTACAGATTGCAGAGTCGGCACCGCAATGGATGCTCGGCGATCCCGGCAGGGTGCGGCAGGTGTTGCTGAATTTGATTGGTAACGCGGTCAAGTTTACCGATTCGGGGGCGGTGCGAGTCGACGTGGGGGCGATACGCAGTGGGATGAATAACCGCTTACGATTTTCTATTGCCGATACTGGTCCGGGCATTCACGCTGATGATCAAAAGCGTATTTTTGGCGAGTTTTATCAGGCAGATGTGAGTTTGACTCGCGCCCATGGCGG
>ENA-UZWV01008587-UZWV01008587.1-metagenome-genome-assembly--contig:-Day-3-1m-contig-8587_pt1 | contig 16630 bp, 20 predicted proteins | sample MGYA00260342_ERZ794902 | MGnify/ENA metagenome assembly ERZ794902
AATATAATCACTCATCATTTCACCTCTGTCAGTGTATATTCTTTGCCTTCAATGGTTATAGTCTTAACTTCGCAAGGTCTTTCGCCAACGGTTACTCCATTAATAGAGTCCTCACGATAAACTTCTTTTCCAGTCTGGTCGTACTCGCTTTTAATCCAAGAACCATTAAAGTAACTGTCGCTACTGCTCTTAGAACTCTCAAGGAAAGTTATATTTCCTTTGGAGTCATGCTCCCACCTTAACCAACAACCCTTGGATGCTTCAAAGTAAACTCTGTTACCCTCTTTGTTGTAAAGAACAAAATCGCCTTCAACAACACCAAATCTTTTTTCATATGCTTTTCTTAATTTTGTTTTATCGGAACCCTTAAACAGCGCCTTCATAACTCCCCCTCTTTTCTTTCGTCTTCATATTCTTGAAAAAGCACCATCATTTTCTCTAAGTACTTATCGTCAGTCAAAGCCTCTACAATATGTTTAATCCAAGCATCGTGAGTCATAGTGCAATTATCTACATCATAATCAAAGTAAGTCTCAAACATTTCAAACAGTGCTTGCTGTTGTATTGTCATAACTCCACCCCATAAACAGTAGACATAAATGAAATCGCTTTATCACGCATAATCTTTCTTGCATGCTCGGTAAACGGTCTAGAATTATAGAGACTCTCTAAGCCCTCCATGTGTAAATTGCTTAAATGCTCCCTTCTTACCTTGTCATATAGCAAGTTCTGAGCATAGGTTCTCTCATCCCCTAAGCGAGACAGAGCGCCAAACTGTGCCGCCACTATTTCTTTTTGCGTTAGCCCTTCAATCTGCATCATAGTTCTCCTAAGTTTTTATCACAAGTAAATAGCTTTATGTAAGTGTCGCCATCACAATAGCGAACACCTGCTCCATTTTCTACTACACGATGAAGAACGCAATGCACTGCACCCTCTCTGTTTCTATAGCCCATGTCGATACCTTCATCCCAACAATTAACATCAAAGTATTTGTTGTTCACTATTATCTCAGTCCAAATTTCTTCAGCCTCTACCGCTTCAGAGTAAAAGCTATCAAATATTTTCATAGCTTTTTTATTAGCTTCTTTAAGTTCTGCATCAGTAATCCATTCGCTTGTCATATCAATAGCCTCCAGTATATACTATTATATAAACTCTACGCAATTCATCGCCTGCTCCTTCCGCTGAAAATGTAAGCCCTTCTTTAACGGCCATAGCTATCATGGCATGAAACTCCTCTATCTCGAATGTTTTAAATTCCATAGCTATTCTCCAGTTAGGTAAGTATAATGTACTTCAGATACGTGGTTGCCATCCTGCCACCGCTTAGACTTAGTAGCTACAAAGTCACACCAAGAATTCCAAAGATTCTCACAGCCGTAGTCAGCACATAACTCTACATATTTATTTATCTTGGCATTGTTAGCATCAATACCCTTTTGAGTCTTNNGTCAAGCCCATACATTCTAATGTTATGAGTATCCATGCAACCAACTAAACCTGCTATCAACTGGCAACAGAAACCTGCTTTAGCTAAGCCCAAGCCGTCAACCCTTAGAAATATATTCATCAGCGATATAGACTTCATAAAGTCTGTTTGTTTTCCATTGATTACCGCCATAACTTGAGCATATATTTTATGTTTATTGGACTTAAGATAGCTATATGTTTTAGCTTTATTCCGCCACAAGAATCGGGACTCAGATTTATTTAATCTTACATCAGCCATCTGGTCTCCAATACTAAGCCAGTTTTGTTGGATGCTCAACACTACCATAAGTATAGTTTCACCCATGTTGATAGCGTTACGCTGTGAATATTCCTGAACTGATTTGCAGTGAGTCGTAAACATCGAAGCCTCCTTTGTGTACTTATTAGTTAGTTCGTAAGAACTTACTAACTAATAAGTACATTTTAAATTAATATTATTGTCTTCTACCTGTTGGGTTTTGTTTAATTTTATCTTGCCAGATGTTTAAAGCTTCTGAGATTGTAAGGTCATAATGACCCCAAAATATATCTACTTCTTTCTCGGTATTTCCCCAACTATGAAACATATATTCGCCTTCAGGTCTGAAAGAGTCTGCAGATTTACCTCTATAGCTAATACATATTTGCAGTATACCACAAGAACTTACTAACTCTGCACCTAAACGCGACTGTAAAGTCTTTTGTAGTCCTATCATATTATTTGTCCTCGCTGTTATTATCTATATGGTTATTTACTATATCACAAGCTAAGTTCCAAGCCATCATTGCCCCTAGCCAAGCCACTGCTTTTTCTGAACCTGAATAGCTTTCAAGTCTATCTTCTAAGTCTTTCATGCTAGTCGGGGTGTAAAACAAATCAACTTTTTTCATAAGTCTATCTCCTTACCAATCAAATAAATTATAAGTCCAGATAATGATAACACTATTATAAAAGACAAGTCAAGAATAAACATTCATACCTCCACTTCGATAAAAGAATCTATGTCAGTTGGCTCTTCAGGAATAACCTCCACCAAACTATATTCAGCATTTCTTAAATGCATGGCAGTTTCAGTAGCATCTTCTAAATCTTTGCAGAGCATTACATTACCATCAAATATAACTTTATACATAATCTTCGAGCCTTTTGTTTCAGAGTTAATTTAATAAAGCCTACTACTTCGTAATAGGCTATATAAATTAACTAAATATATTTTATTTAGCAGATAGAATCTCAAGGATTTTATCCATTTTAGATTCCAAAGAATCCACTCGGCTAGTTAGAGTTTCTTTTTTCGCGGTAGCCTTTGGCTTCGCTGAAGCTTTAACTTTAACTTTCTTGGAAGCCGTTGGCTTCTTGGAAGCCGTTGGCTTCTTCGTAGCTTTTATCATGTGGCTGAATTGCTCTGGAACACAATCCCATTCTCTGAACTCAGAGACATCGCCATGAGTCATAAAGCTATCAGCGTCTTTGTAGAACTTGTTTATCACCGCATTGAAAACTTTGGTCAATCCGTATCTCTCCGATGGAGATTTGGCATGGATGTTTGCAAAATGACAGGCAACACCATAGACTTGACGGGCAGTTGCAATTTGGTTAGCGTCGATGTTTTTGAAGTTTGAAGTCAGCATTTTAGTATCCTTATATTTAATATTTAAAAAGTTCATTCTGAACTTCTTTTTAAATATTAAATATAAGGATACTTTATTAGTAACCTTATAAGCTTTTATAGCTTATAAGGTTACTAAAATTCTTGGCGAATCCCTATCGGGATTTTCCTGCAGGCGATAGAATCTAAGGAGACTTTAAAAGTCTCAAGGGAGGTTGGTTAGTCGTAGACTAAAAAGTTTGTAAGTCGTTGAAATAATTGGAAGTCTTTGGAGTAAAGCTAAAGCTTTAAAAACTTTTGCATCTCTCTCTAGTTTTGTAAACTAGAAAATCTGGGAGGTCGGCTCTAAGACTTTTAAAGTCTTTCAGGCATCATAGCCTGTGATGACGCATTAAGATTCTATGGAATCTCTGGAAAAACTTTGAAGTCTTGAGAGACTTCAGAGGGTGGGCAAGCTGCCATGGGGGGGTACTGGGATATATATACAATCATATACATTTTACGAAGATATGCCATGTAAACCAGATAGCCCCGCAGCTTAAAAGTCTTCAAAGGGGGAGGGAAGCGGGGTAGTTGGGCGGCTATCAAGGCTTTAAAGGGAGGTATGCAGTATACATATGCTATAAACCCTGGGGGCTTAATGTCTATTATACCCGTAAATTGACCACTTGTCAAGTTTTTTTTATAAAAATAAGTAATAAAAAACTTGACAAACCCCCATATTACGGGTATACTAGAGTATATACAGTTTAAAAGACTAGGAAGTCTGAATGCCTGACAAACAACTTACCACAAAACAACAATCCTTCTTGGATAATCTTACTTCTTGTGGTGGAGATGTTAAGCATGCAGCAGAACTAGCTGGTTATGCAGAAGGTACACATTACGCTGTAGTAAAAGCATTGAAGTCTGAAATACTAGATATAGCTACAAACATACTAGCTCTCAATGCACCTAAAGCAGCTTCTAAGCTAATCCAGATAATGGATAGCACAGAACCAGTACCACAAGCTAACATGCGTATACAAGCTGCACAGCAAATCCTAGACCGTGTAGGCTTAGGTAAAACAGAACGCCTCGATGTAAACGTAAATGCAGGTGGAGGTTTATTTATTATACCCGCCAAGAAAGAGGTAGTGATAGATGGAGAATATTCGGAGGTCGAGTAGCACTATTCCGTTTGGTTATAAGCTAAGCGAGTCCAATAACCAAATGTTAGAAGCAATACCCGCAGAACTAAGCGTGTTGAATAAAGTGCTACCGATGATTAGAGACAAGACACTAAGCCTAAGAGAAGGCAGCATGTGGTTGACTCACGAGACTGGACGCTCAATCTCACACATGGGGTTAAAGAAAATTGCCGAACAGCGAAAAGAATGATTGGGACATAAACCCCGAAAACTACTTAACCGATGAAGAAGGGAATTTTAAACTTAAGGTTGATGGAACTCCGCGAAAGAAAGGAGGAAGGCCATTAGGTTCACAAGGTAGAGGCTACACCTACCACTCGGAAACAAAAGCTAAACAAAGTGCAAAGCGCAGCGTAAAAGAAAAAGAAAAGAAACTAAAAGCGGCGCAGAACAAAATAGATAATTACAAGAAGTCTATAAGCAAAACTAAAAAGACTCTCGACAAACTCGAAAACGAGAAAGCACCAAAACTCGTAAGCGCCGAAGAGTTGGAAAACATCCCACCAGCATTGCAAGCTGCAGCACAAGAGGATGTAATCTTTAAGGCTAATGTAGGGCCGCAGGAAGATTTTTTGGCCGCTGGTGAAACGGATGTCTTGTACGGCGGAGCAGCAGGGGGTGGTAAGTCATATGCTATGATTATTGACCCCCTTCGTTTTGCACACAGGTCAGCACACAGAGCCTTAATACTTAGGCGCTCTATGCCAGAACTAAGAGAACTAATAGACAAAAGCCGAGAACTGTATCCAAAAGCATTTCCCGGATGTAAGTACAAAGAAGTAGAAAAGCTCTGGAACTTTCCAAGCGGAGCAAAGATGGAGTTTGGTTTCTTGGAGCGTGACGCAGATGTCTATCGCTACCAAGGACAAGCCTACAGCTTCATAGGCTTTGACGAGATTACACATCTCCCCACAGAGTTTGCTTGGAATTATTTAGCTTCTCGACTACGTACTACTGACCCAGAAATTGAAACGTACATGCGCTGTACAGCAAATCCCGGAGGTTCGGGAGCAAACTGGGTAAAGAAAAGATACATAGACCCAGCGCCCCCTAATGAAAGTTTTAGAGGCTCTGATGGTTTAACAAGGAAGTTTATACCCGCTAGGTTACAGGATAATCCTTATCTAGCTAAAGACGGACGATACGAGCAGATGCTCAACGCTCTACCGCCCACACAACGCAAACAGTTGTTGGACGGTAATTGGGATGTTGCAGAAGGCGCAGCATTCACAGAGTTTAATCCGTTTGACCATGTAATAACGCCTTTTGAGATTCCTATACACTGGGAACGAAGTAAGGGAATAGATTACGGGTATGCTTCAGAAAGTGCTTGTGTTTGGGGTGCAGTAGACCCTAGCGATGGAACACTAATAATCTATCGTGAGTTGTACCGCAAAGGTCTTCTAGGTACTGATTTAGCTAATATGCTAACAGAGATGGAATACGAAGACCCCTTCAGCGTTGCCGGAGTGCTTGATACAGCGTGTTGGAGTCGAACAGGTACTACAGGCCCAACCGTAGGCGAAACGCTCCAGAAAGCCGGACATAAGCTCAGAAGGGCAGACAAGAACAGAATACAAGGTAAAATACAGATACACGAATACTTAAGATTAAAAGCAAGCGGTAGGCCCAAGATACAAATATTTAACACTTGCCCCAATCTAATCAGAGAGCTACAGAGTATTCCTTTAGATAAGTCCAAGCCAGAAGACGTAGACACAAACGCATCAGACCACGCATACGATGCACTAAGATACTTAATAATGGCTAGGCCCCGTATCAACGATACGATACAGCAACTCAGGCAGTTTAGAAAAGAATCACACTTTACGCCGTCTGACTCGACATTTGGATATTAATAAATGAATGAAGAAAACGAAGAGTACGGAACAGCCAACGAAATCTACTTCGCAGAAGAAGAAACTGCTGGTGGCCTAGAATTAGACCTAGAAGAAGATGTCCGTAATCGTTTTGTGGGTTTAGTACAAGACCGTTATGCTTCTGCAGAACAAGCACGAAGCGCAGACGAGAGAAGATGGCTTACAGCCTACCACAACTTTCGTGGCATGTACAATAAAAACATAAAGTTCAGAACATCTGAAAAATCTAAAGTATTCGTAAAAGTAACAAAAACAAAAGTATTGGCAGCCTTCGGTCAACTAATAGATGTTATTTTTGGTACAGGTCAATTTCCAATAGGCGTAAGAGAAACTCGACTGCCCGAAGGAATTGCAAAGTATACACATCTAGAAGGCGGAGCAGGCAGTATAGAAACAAGTGCGCCTAGCTACCAAGAGCCTCAAGAAGACCAAAAGCCAAGCAGTCCTTACGATGTAGGTTACGAGGGAGATGGACAAGTATTAGGGCCGGGAGCTACCCTTTCAGCAACTAAAGATACGCTGACTGAAGCTATTGAACAAGCTAAGTTAATCTTTAAAGAAGGAGCTTCTCCAGACCCTCAAGTGCTTGAGCGTTCTCCGGCCAAAGAAGCAGCACGAAACATGCAGACTTTAATCCACGACCAGATTGAAGAATCAGGAGGCTCAAGTGAACTGCGTAACGCTTTGCTAGAGTCAGCATTATTTGGAACTGGAATCGTTAAAGGCCCTTTCAACTACAACAAGACTTTAAGTCGATGGACATCAGACGAAGAAGGCTCTCGAACTTACGAGCCTCTTGAAGTACGAGTCCCACGAATTGAGTTTGTAAGCATATGGGATTTCTTCCCAGACCCTAGCGCCACAAGCATAGAAGATTGTGAGTACATTGTTCATAGACACAAAATGAATAAGTCTCAACTACGTGCATTAGCTAAAATGCCTTTCTTCAACAAAGACGCAATACGTGGTTGCTTGCAGATGGGGCCGAACTATACCGAAAAAGATTACGAGTCTGAACTTAAGGATGACAGTCGAACAGAAGATTTTGGGTCTGGACAGTTTGAAGTGTTAGAATATTGGGGAATCATGGATGCCGAATATGCAAGAGAAGTTGGGATGGAACTCCCCGATGAAGTGGACGACTTAGATGAAGTTCAAGTTAATGCTTGGGTTAGCAACGGAAAGCTTCTTAGGGGTGTCGTTAATCCATTTACTCCTTACAGATTACCCTACAACGCCTTTCCTTACGAACGTAATCCTTATTCTTTCTTTGGTATTGGTGTTGCAGAGAATATGGACGACTCTCAACAAATAATGAACGGCCACGCACGTATGGCAATTGACAACCTTGCGTTAAGCGGCTCGTTAGTGTTTGACGTAGATGAGTCTGCACTTGTTGGTGGTCAAAGCATGGACATCTATCCCGGAAAAGTATTCCGCCGACAGGCTGGAATGCCGGGACAGGCTATTCACGGCGTTAAGTTCCCCAATACATCACAAGAAAACATGATGATGTTTGACAAGTTCCGTCAGCTTGCAGACGAACAAACAGGTATTCCAAGCTACTCACACGGACAGACAGGCGTACAGAGCATGACCCGTACTGCATCTGGCATGTCAATGCTATTAGGCGCAGCGTCTTTAAACATCAAAACAGTTATTAAGAACATTGATGACTTCTTACTCAAGCCTCTAGGCGAAGCTTACTACCAATGGAACATGCAGTTCTTTGAGGGAGAGTTAGATATTCAAGGAGACCTCGAAGTACGGGCTATGGGTACAAACAGNNCAAACCGCACAGAACCCTGCGATTGCTCCGTTTGTTAAAATCTCTAAGATTGTTAGCGAGTTGGCCTATAGCCTTGACCTCGACCCTGACGAGATTCTTAATGACCCTGAAGAAGCTGCAATCATGGCACAAATCATAGGAGCGCAAAATGCTGGACAAGGAAATGGCGAACAGGCTGGGGCCTCTGGTCAACAATCAGGAGCTATGGGGGGCGTTGAAGGAACACCTGAACAACCTCCGGAACTTGGAGCTACAGGGACTGGCGGTGGCAACATCGGAACTGGAAATGTACCGCAAGCAGGGGAAAGCGAGTTCACTGGCTAACTTAATGAATCTTAAAGAACAGGCTATTGAAGCCAAGAAACGAAAAGAGGAAAAGTAATGAAAGTACCTAAACTAAAATATGCAGTAGGCTCAGTAGCTCAAGCAGCAGCAGAGGGTGCAGATTCATTACTATCCGAAGCACGTAAAGATGTCGTAGCTGCGCGTAGTCCAGAGCGAACTACCCCCGTGGAAATGGAAGAGATGGCAGATGCCGTATCCAAAGTAAAGCCAGAGACAGAGACACAGGAACCTGTAGCAGCAGTAGAAAATTTAAAAGATACTACAAAGCTTGTAAACTCTTTTGATTTTCAGGGTGGAAACAAAAAGATGGACAAGCAGTTCATCATGGAATCTCTAAGCGAAGTCGCTGACTCGCCTATTGTAGATTCTAAAGAGACCATTGCTGAGTTTATTACTGACCTACACAGAGTACAGCTTGAACAAGAGTCTAAGCCTTTACTATCGCAAAAAGATTTTAAAAAGCTAACCAAGTTTGCAAGCATGGAAGAAAGAGTAGAGAAGAAAGAGGGCGGAGAAATTTCAGACGCTGACAAGTACATAAGCCTTTATAAAGCTATGGAAGAGTCTATGGACAAAGCTGAAACCGACAAAGACAAACAAAGAATAATGGGACGCTGGCAAGAAGTCGAAAGAGGCTTTGAAGGAAGCACAATCTCTGAAGCCCTACAAAAAATGGATGCTGAAAACGAAAATCGTGACGGCAAGTTTTTAGGCGGTATAATAGAAAAAGTTTTAGATGGAGGTTTGCTTGGAGCGAAAGAAAATGCTTCTACTAGCGACCCTTTAGGTCAAGAACCAGAGGCAAACATAAGTAACCTAGAAGGCCCTGACCCTATTGAGCCAAGCAACAACGCTCCTATTACAAACATAGGATATGCAGAAGGAGGTTCGTTAATGGCCCCCGACATGCCAGTAGATACATACGATAACATTCCACCCGAAGAAATGGCTGCTGTAGAAGCTTCACAGCTACCAGACGATGAGATGGAAGATGAGTATGCAGGCTTTGTATTAGACGAAGCCCTAAGCACTGAAGACCAAGAATATTTATTAAACGCTCTAGAAGGTGATGAGCGTTTAGGCGACATCTTTGATAAAGTCATGGATATAGCCGGAGAGTTTGCAGGTGACGGAGCCGTAGAAGGTCCCGGAACAGGCACATCAGATTCGATACCTGCAAGGCTATCGGATGGTGAATTTGTTTTCACCAAAAAAGCAACAGACCAAATAGGCACAGAACAGCTTCAAGCTATGATGGATGATGCTGAACGTGCTTATGATGGAGGTCTAATGCAAAAGTACACGGGCGGAAGCATTCTTAGCGGCATGCAGGACGAGATGACAGACCCTGATAAGGCAGTCCACGACCAAATGCTTGCAGCGAATGCAATGCCTAGTGTACGAAAAAATAGATAAGGCCACCCGAAAGGCCCCTTATCACAACCTTTAACCTAGAGGCCACCTTGTAGTATCAAGCCCTATTTAGCAGTCGCGAGTTAAGTAGCTACCTTGAAAAGACGACAAGCCCCAAAAGGAGCAGTGACAATGAGTGAAGTACAAGAAACACAACAAGAAGAAACGGCAAATCCATACAACATGAGAAAAGACTATGGCGGTAAACAAGACGCTCCTTTTCAAAGTGCTGATGGAGTTTACCACGAACCTAGTCAGGCCACCTCTAAAGCAGCCCCTGATGAAGAAAATGCTAATTATAAAAAGCGATACGACGACTTAAAAAAACACTACGATACTAAGATTAACGAGTTTAAACAGAAAGAACAAGAACTTCAAGCCGAAGCTCGAATGACACAGCAAACTGAACAGGCTGTTCGTCACGAGGATGCAGTTGAAGCAGAACAAGTTCAAGACGAGTATGTAGAACCGACACCCGCTGTAGAGACTGATGATAGACTCTCAGCACTTGAAGAACGTGAAGCCAAGATTGCACGTAAAGAAGCAGAACAAACTCTTTACTCCGCACATCCTGACTTTTCAGATATTCGACAAAGTGATGAATTCCATTCGTGGGCTAAGTCACAGCCGGAAACTATTCAAGAGTGGGTGTACAATAATCCAGATAACGTAGAGTTAGCAGTCAAAGCTATTGATTTATATAAATTAGAAAGCGGTATTCAAGTTTCTAAAGGTACTTCGCAAAAGTCACAAACTTCGACCAAAGCTTCGGCGGCTGATATGGTGTCAACTAAAACAACTGCTGTTGATGCTAAAGAAGCTAAAGTATGGTCACAACGGGAAATTGCTGCCCTGTCTATGGCTGATTACGATAAGTATGAAAAAGAAATTGATTCGGCCATTATAGAAGGCAGAGTAGTAGCTTAAATTTATAATTGTCTTTTAATAAGGAAAACATAACATGGCTCAATATTTTGAACCTTCAACAGATACAAATGCTAACTTCGCGAACTCTGTCGCTGGACAGACTAATTCGTACTTCTTGCCTGCCGTTTACTCGAAGAAAGTTCTTAACTTCTTCCGTAAAGCATCGGTTGCAGAAGCTATTACTAACACTGACTATGAAGGTGAAATCTCTGCCTTCGGTGATTCTGTACGAATCATTAAAGAGCCAGTAATTAGCGTTAGCGCCTATACTCGTGGTAGCGACACTACTGCTACTAAGCTAACTGACCAAGAAATCAATCTGGTTGTTGATACAGCCAACGCTTTCAAGTTCATCGTAGACGACATCGAAACTTCTATGTCTCACGTAAACTTCAAAGAAGTTGCTGCTTCATCTGCTGCTTACGCTTTGCGTGACGCATTTGACACTGCTGTAATCGCTGCTGGATTCTCTGGTCTATCTACTTCTAGCCCTGACCATACTCTAGGTACTGATAGCGCAACTCACCTCGGTGCTGGCGTATATGACGGTTCAGGCGCAGTTGGCTTAGACGTAACTGACCCTCTCGATTTGCTGGCTAAGTTCGCCCGTCTTCTTGACGAGCAGAACGTACCAGAAGAAGGTCGTTGGGTAGTTGCACCTCCTAGCTTCTACGAAGAACTGTCTCAGTCTGGCTCTAAGCTATTGTCTGTTGACTTTAATGCTGGTCAAGGCTCCATCCGTAACGGTCTCGTTACTTCTGGTAAGCTTCGTGGCTTCAGCATGTACAAGTCTAACAACGTAGCTTCTCCAAGCAACGCTGATGGCAAGATTCTAGCTGGACACATGTCAGCTATTTGTACTGCACAGACTATCACCAGCACTGAAGTCATTCGTGACCCAGATAGCTTCGGTGACATCTGTCGTGGTTTGCACGTATTCGGTGTTAAAGTCCTTCGTGACGAAGCACTCGTTGGTGCGTTCTACAACGTATAAGCTGTATCTAAATAAGTGCGGGGGCTGTAAAAGGCCCCCAATCTTTAACAAATTAAAAGGCTAAACATTGTATGTCTACAACTTACTTAGATTTAACAAATGAACTTTTACGTGAGTTGAATGAAGTCACGCTTACAACTAGTAACTTTGCACAAGCTAAAAGCGTACAGCAACACGCTAAAGACAACATCAATAGAGCTTATTTTGACATTATAAACGATGAACCGCAATGGCCTTTTCTATCAGTTGCTGAAAGCGGTCAAACAGACCCTATGTACGGAAACGTATACGTAGAAACTACAGCAGGAACAAGATGGTATGAGCTGAAAGCCTCAAGCTCTGACATAACAACAGACTACGGGTCAATAGATTGGGATAACTTCTACTTTACTACAGTAGGAGTATCAGGGGAAACAGCCCCACACACAGCGGGAAACTTGAAGTTTACTACCACCGAAGAGTGGAAAACTTTTTACAGAGTCCCAGAAAATTTAGATGATGCAGATTCGCAAGCCTTTGGCGAGCCTTCTCGCGTTATCCGCAGTCCAGACTCACGTAAGTTTGGATTAAGTCCAATACCGGACAAGACATATCGCGTTTGGTTTTTTGCTTGGAACCTTCCAACAAGACTTAGCGCACACTCAGACACATTATTATTCCCAGACATGTATACCCCTGTGCTAATCGCTAAGGCCAGATATTACATGTGGCAGTTTAAAGACAATCCTCAGTCAGCCGCTTTTGCTCTAGACGACTACAAGAAAGGATTGCGTAGCATGAAATCAAACTTAATAGAACCTGTACCAACATATATCACAGATGACCGAGTGAGATTCGTATAATATGGCAGCTTCACAACCTTTTGGTATTTCATGCAAGGGCGGGTTAAACACTAACCTCAACCAGCTTGAAATGCTTGGACAGCCGGGATTTGCTACAGAGCTTTTAAACTTTGAAGTAGACCCTGATGGCGGATATAGACGAATAAACGGCTATACGTCTTTAGGTACAGCCCGACCCAACGGCGGTGAAAAGCTTTTAGGTTTAGCTGTATATGCAGATGGTCTTGTTGCATGTTCAGGTACTGACATTTTCTTTACAACTGACGGAGCTTCATGGCTTCAGATAAACAAAGCGGGAGTTCACGGCAGCGGTGACAACTATACTACTTTTACAGGCCGTTCTGTACTTACAAGAACAAATCAAAAGAAATGCTCCATCACTATATTTGAAGGTAACGAAGCATACGGACAACTCTTAATATGTGACGGCGAAAACAAACCCCTGTTATTTAAAATAGCTGGCACAGGAGCTTTAACGACTAGAACTTTTTTTGTAGAAGAAGTCACAGTAAGCGGAACAGTATCTCCATCTGTAGGTGTTATTCACGACAAGCACTTTGTAGTCGCAGGCGCTCCAACAGAAAAGAACACTATTTATTATAGTCACACTCTTGAGCCTGATAACTTTACAGGCGCTGGAGCAGGAAGTGTTTCAATTGATGACCAAGTAGTAGGTCTTAAAAGCTTCCGAACAGATTTGTTTATATTCTGTAAAAACAGTATCTACAAGCTTATTAACATTAACGACTCTCAAAACATAGCTGTTGTTCCAATTGCTAAGAACGTAGGCTGTTTAAGTCATTATAGCATTCAAGAAATTGGCGGCGACTTAGTGTTTCTTTCGCCTGATGGTGTTCGTACAGTAGCAGGTACAGCACGTATTGGTGACGTTGAGTTAGGTTCAGTAAGCAGACAAATACAAGCTATAACATCTTTAATATCTAGAGATATTGATGATTATAACATTAGCAGTTGCGTATTACGCAGACGCTCACAGTATCGGTTGTTTTATTCTACGGCTGCTGAACAGTCTACAGAGTCACGAGGAATCATAGGTACGCTAACTCGTAACGGTTTTGAGTGGTCTGAAACCAAAGGAATTCAAGCAGCGTCTATAGTTTCAGATTTTAACTCGTCTGGAATTGAAAAAATATATCACGGGGACAACTCAGGCTATATCTACAACCACGATGTAGGCGGAGCTTTTTCTGCTAACGGCGCTAAGTTTAATATTGATGCTAAGTATACAACCCCGTTCTTAGACTTTGGGGATGCAGGAACAAGAAAGACAATGAAGTATATTAAGCTTTCAGTTTCTCCTGAAGGTGAATTAGCTCCAATACTTAGAACTCAGTTTGATTTTACAGACTCAGACGTTGCACAGCCCGACGATATTGTACTAGCAGGAATTCCAGTACCTCCTATATTCGGAAGTGCTATATTTGGAAATGCTATTTTTGAGGGTACTAACGACCCAATGACACGAGAAGTAATAGTAGGAAGCGGCCACACAGTAAGCTTCCAGATTAGAACAGAAGACCAAAGCCCCCCATACTCAATAAACGGTTTATACGTAAACTACGTGCCATCAGGCAGGAGATAAGAAATGGCAGGAACGAATTATACAAGACAAAGCACTTTTGATGATGGTGACGTAATAACCGCCGGATTGTTTAACAATGAATTTAACCAGCTACTAAACGCTTTTGCGTACACAACTACTGGTACTACCGGACACCAACACGATGGAAGCGCAGGTCAAGGCGGTAATATAGGAATTATCGGAGACCAAGACTTTTTCAATAAGATTGCAGTAGACACCACTAACAACCGTTGGGGTTTTTATGTAGAGATTGGTGGTGCGGCAGTAGAACAGATTCGCATACAAGACGGCGCAATTGTACCCGTAACAGACAACGATATTGACTTAGGTACAAGCTCACTACAGTTTAAAGACGCATACATTAATGGCACATTAGAAGCTGATGCGATTACTATTGCTGGCATTACGCTTTCAGAAACTATTGCAGACACTGTAGGTGCAATGGTAACAAGCAACACTGAAACAGGCATTACAGTTACATACGATGATAATGATAATACCTTAGACTTTATAATTGGTTCTGGAGCTATTGTTAGCTCAATGCTCGAAACAAACGTAACTGTAGCTGGAAACATAATTGTTGGCGGTACAGTTGATGGCCGTGATGTAGCAACAGATGGAACTAAGTTAGATGGTGTTGAAGCCAGTGCAGATGTAACAGACACAGCAAACGTAACAGCCGCAGGCGCACTAATGGACAGTGAGCTAACTGCCCTTGCAAGCGTTAAGGCTATCAATCAGGGCTTGGCAACTACCGACAGTCCTACGTTTGTAGACTTGACTGTTTCGGGCGACGATATTACAATGGGTACTAATACCGCAGATGCGTTGTTAATTGCAGATGGTACTAACTTTAGCCCAACTACAATCGGTAGTTTAACGGAAATAACTTCAATCGCAGGCGATGACGTATTCTTAGCTATTGACACTTCAGGTGGCGGCTTAAAGAAAGTAGCACGTAGCACAGTAGTACAAGGTTTAGCAGCATCTAATGCCATTTCAAATATTGTAGAAGACACCACACCTCAACTTGGCGGTGACTTAGATTCACAAGGCAAAGACATTATAGATGTAGGTATTTTATCTGCTGATACTATAAGCGGTATTTATGGAAGCTCTTCAAGCCCTGTAGTCTTCACAGTCACAGTAGCTTCAAAGACTTCAGCGCACCCTTACAACGGTGACGGCTCTAGCAGCGCATACTTCTTAAACGGTGTTGAGTCTCCGGCAATTCAGTTCTCAGGCGTAGACGGCATCACAAGCTCTACGGGTTACTACTACAAGTTTGACCAAGCTGACGGCTCTAACAGTGGACACCCGCTACGTTTTTACTATGATGCGGCTAAGACCACAGCATACACAACAGGCGTAACAACTTCAGGAACTGCTGGAAGCTCTGGCGCTCACACTACAATAGCTGTAACGGCTGATACGCCTAATATCTTGTACTACGAGTGTAGTTCACACTCTTACATGGGCAACTACGCTACAGCGGTTACAACTACTATTGGTACTACAGGGGCTGTAAAAATACCTTCGGGTACTACAGCACAACGTCCTACAGCAGTTGCTGGACAACTCCGATACAATAGCACAACCGGAGAATTTGAGGGCTATACTGATTCTTGGGGCAATGTAGGCAGCGGTCAAGTAGTAGCGACAGCCAACAATAGTACAGACGAAACTGTTTACGTTACGTTTGTAGACGGTCAAACAGGAGACCAAGGAATTGAAACAGATTCGGGCTTGACATATAATCCGTCTTCTGGTTTAATAACTACAGATTCTGCAAGCTTTAGTGGCACAGGCGGCATCAAAGTCCCTGTAGGTACAACAGCTCAACGACCTACTAATGCTGCTGGTCAGTTCCGATACAACAGCACTGAAGGAAAGTTTGAAGGTTATACGACTGAGTGGGGCGAGATTGGCGGTGGAGCAGTTGACCTGCTGGTGAATACATTCACAGGCGATGGCTCAACAACAGCATACACGTTATCTTCTTCTCCGCTTATTGCTAATACGCTTGTATACATTGATGGCGTATATCAAAATAAGTCTGCTTACTCAATAGCTAATGACGTTATAACATTCTCAGCGGCTCCTGCAAGTGGAGCAGTCATTGAAGCTACAGCAGCCTCAATAGGCGAAGTCTCAACGACCTCAACGTCCTTTGCAATCACACAGCTTACAGGTAACGGCTCTACTACTGCATTTACACTTTCAGCACAAACAGTAGAAAACAACACCAACGTATACTTTGACGGTGTGTATCAAAGTAAAGCAAACTACTCAGTCTCTGGAACTACAATTACTTTTACTACAGCTCCTGCAAACGGTGTAGCAATTGAAGTGATGGGTTCTGAAGGCATTACGCTTACTATTGGTACTCCAGATAACGGTACGGTAACTACCGCTAAGATTGCAGCAGACGCTGTAACAGCAGCTAAAATAGCTTCAGAGCCTGTAGCAGTAGGTATAACAACTGTAGTTACTTCTGCATCCATGACGGCTACAGTAAACACTCATGTCTTTGTAGATACTGCAACTAAAACTATTACGCTTCC
>ENA-UZWV01003781-UZWV01003781.1-metagenome-genome-assembly--contig:-Day-3-1m-contig-3781_pt1 | contig 16555 bp, 16 predicted proteins | sample MGYA00260342_ERZ794902 | MGnify/ENA metagenome assembly ERZ794902
CCCTATACTCCAGACTTTGTTCTTAATAACGGTATTATAATTGAGACAAAGGGGTTGTTTACGGCAGATGACAGGCGTAAGCATTTAGCTGTTAAGGAGCAGCACCCTAAGCTGGATATACGATTTGTATTTACTAGCAGTAAACGCAAGTTGAGTAAGGGTGCTAAAACTACCTATGGACAATGGTGTGAAAAGAATGGTATACAGTATCATGACAAGATCATACCGGAAGATTGGTTACATGAGAAGGGCAAGGACATGCACCCTAGCTTGATACATTGCCCATATAAAAAAGTTAAAAGGAGACAAAGTAAATGAGTGAAACAGAAGACCACGTAGTTTTTGTAGACTTTGAACCTAATGATTACATCATACGTTTGTCTCCCTTCTTGGATAAGAAAGGTGATTGGACTGGTGAATTGTTAGTAGGTAGTGTAACAACAGGAGAGAACTCCCTGTCAGATGATGATCACTACAACCTAATGAAACTTACGCAGCTTGTCTGCGCTGCAGTACCTGCCCTAGAGGAAGATGACTATGTACGGAATTTACTGTACAGCATTGTCGAAAGTAACTCTAGTGAAATCGAAGAAGTAGAGGTTTCTAAAACAAAGGTACAGGAAGTAACCGACAACGTTATAAAGGTGAGCTTCTAATGTGGGAGTACAGATATGCTAGTTAAAGTATTTCTAACAGTAGAAATAGATGAAGAAGAATATCCAATGCCAACTGACGGTAATATAACGGAAGAGGTAGGCACCGTATTGAATGAGATTATATTCGATGTAGACGGGTGGACAATCAAAACAATTAAAACAATATCGGAGTAGTTACATGAGCAATCAATTACCAACAGACTATCAAGCATTCATTCACAAGTCTCGCTACGCCAAGTACTTTGACGGTAAGGGGCGTGAGTCATGGAGTGAAACAGTAGGACGCTACATGGACAATGTAGTGAACAAGGCAGTGGGTGGTATCAAGAACAGCCTAACCAAAGACCTTGAACAAGCCATACTTGGACAGGAGATCATGCCATCTATGAGGGCTATGATGACAGCTGGCCCTGCACTAGATCGTGACAACACGGCAGGCTACAACTGTAGCTACTTACCCGTAGATGACCCTAAGTCCTTCGATGAGGCTATGTACATCCTCCTCTGCGGTACTGGTGTCGGGTTCTCCGTTGAGCGCCAGTTCATCAGCAAGCTCCCAGAAGTGCCTGAGTTGTTCGAGAGTGAGTCTATCGTTGTCGTTAAGGACAGTAAGGAAGGGTGGGCTAAGGGGTTCCGTCAAGTTCTTGCGCTCCTGTGGGCTGGTGAAATACCTAAGTGGGACATATCTCAGGTACGCCCTGCAGGTGCAAGGCTAAAGACATTTGGAGGTAGGGCATCTGGACCTGCCCCTCTTGTAGAGTTGTTTAACTTTGCCGTGTCTACCTTCAAGACAGCACAAGGGCGTAAGCTATCCTCTATGGAATGTCACGACCTGATGTGCTTCATTGGTCAGATCGTAGTCGTAGGTGGGGTGAGGCGTTCAGCTATGATCTCACTGTCTAACCTGTCGGATGATCGTATGCGTCACGCTAAGTCAGGACAGTGGTGGGAGACTGCACCACACCGTGCGTTAGCCAACAACTCCGTGTCGTATACAGAGAAGCCAGACATGGAAACATTCATGCGTGAGTGGTCAGCATTAGTAGAGTCCAAGTCAGGTGAACGTGGTATCTTCAATCGTGATGCATCCAAGAAACAAGCAGCCAAGTTTGGTAGACGTGATCCTAACTATGAGTTTGGTACAAACCCTTGTTCTGAAATCATTTTACGTCCGTATCAATTTTGCAACTTAACGGAGTGTGTTGTACGAGCAACGGATACACTGGCTGACCTTGAGCGTAAGGTAAAACTTGCTACTATCTTAGGTACTATACAGTCTACTATGATTAAGTTCCCTTACCTACGTAAGGTATGGCAAAACAATACTGCAGAAGAACGGTTACTTGGTGTCTCTATGACAGGGATTATGGATAACCCGTTGATGAATGCAGCCAACAAAGGATTGGAGAAAACTCTTGAGCATTTACGTTCTATTGCTGTGTCTACTAACGCTGAGTGGGCTGAACTGCTTGGCATCCCTGTCTCTGCTTCTATCAGCTGCGTTAAACCTTCGGGAACAGTATCACAGTTGGTTGATTCTGCCTCTGGTATTCACGCTCGTCACAGCCCCTATTATATTCGGACTGTGCGTGGTGATAACAAAGACCCTCTGACACAGTTCATGATTGACCAAGGCATACCTAATGAGCCTTGTGTCATGAAGCCTGACTCCACTGTGGTGTTCAGCTTCCCTGTTAAATCCCCTGAACAGGCCGTTACTCGTAATGATATGACAGCAGTAGAACAGCTTAAGCTATGGCTGACATACCAGCGACACTGGTGTGAGCACAAACCATCCGTGACTATCTCAGTACGGGACGCTGAGTGGATGGCTGTAGGTGCATTTGTGTACGAACACTTTGATGAGATGTCAGGTGTGTCATTCTTACCACACTCTGAACATACTTATCAGCAAGCCCCTTATCAAGAGTGTACAGAAGAAGTATATAAAGAGATGTCGGCAATGATGCCTACAAATATTGATTGGGATATGTTATCGGAGTATGAGAGTGAGGACAACACAGTATCCATGCAAACTATGGCGTGTTCAGGTGATTCTTGCGAAATCGTAGACCTAGTGTAGGTATACAGGAGTTAAAAAATGTACACAATAATAACCAGAGACCAATGTAACTTCTGTGATTCGGCAAAGGCATTGTTAGATGCAGCTAAGATACCTTACACAACCTATAATATAAATACAGTAAGTAGTAAATGGCTATTGTATTTACTTAAAAGATCAAGTATAACAACAGTACCACAAATATTCAATGATAAGGGTGAACATATTGGTGGTTACACTGAGCTAAAAGAAAACATAAAGGAGATTGTAAATGGCTAAGATTACTATTGACGAAGTAGAGTATGACTTAGACGACTTTACTGAAGAACAAAACAATTTGTTGAATGAAATTACTTTCAACGGTAATATTCAAACACAACTGAACTATCAATTACAGGGGTTACGAAGTAGGAGTGAATCCCTTGTAGCTGCACTAAACTCCTCTCTCAAAACAGAAGAGGAGTAATACTCATGGCGTACAGAAAACCTTTCTCAAAGAATCTTTATGGCAAGTACGATGGTGTAGCTAAGGATACACTAATCAATCACCTACTCAAGGATGGTCATACACTGGTAGACAGTTCTGAATCCTATGATGCTGACGTAGTGACAGAGAAGCTAGGTGAGAAACACTACAGCGAAGCCGAAGTAAAGACTGCATGGAAGGGTGACTGGCCTACCAATTGGACTGAGATACGTATACCTGAACGTAAGAAGAAGCTACTGTCAAAGCACGGCAACAATCTAAAGTTCTACATCTTCAGTGGCGACATGACTAAGGCATGGTGCATTGACAGTAGCCTACTAACGGACGACAAACTACGTGAGGCACAAGGACGTAACATCTACGCAGGTGAACAGTTCTACCACGTGCCATACAAAGAGGCAGAGTTAATCAACGTAGCATGAGGAGCAACACTTATGAACATTCGTACAAGAGAACAGCGTGGACTAGGTAAATATGATGCGCCTCTAAGGGTACAGCAGACGATGGGTTACGGTAGTTTTAAAAGAGGTGAGCATGTTAACCCATACCCTACAAATACTATGCAGTACCGTGAGTGGAATAGGGGCTACAACAAAGCCTACTATGACAATTTAAATTGGGTAAGGAAATATGAATCTAAAACAAGAGGCAGAAGAGTTTTTAAAGGAGAAGTACAACATGTCTGATTTCAATTCGTATCAACGTAGTGCATCTAAGACTGCCATCTATCCAGCTGAGCATCGTATCTTATACCCTGCGCTTGGGTTAGCAGGTGAGGCAGGTGAGGTAGCCAACAAGGTAAAGAAACTTGTACGTGATGGACCAGAGAATAGACCCGATACATGGCGAGAGGACATTGCCAGTGAGATCGGAGATGTACTATGGTACTGTGCTGCACTTGCTACTGACCTCAACCTTACGCTTGGTATGATAGCAGGTCAGAATGAAGCTAAGTTAGCTGCCCGTAAGAAGTCAGGTACTATTGGTGGCAGTGGCGACACACGATAGTGTAACGAAGTTAATGATAGACAAAAATAAAGGGGGCTTAATCGCCCCCTCTTTTACATTGCATCTTCCGCTAACTCCAGTAGCAACATTATATCTTCTAGAGATCGTGGGTCAGGCTTTCTACCTTTATTAAGTTTCTTAAACATAAGCTGTGCGTACTGCCTGTCATCGTATGGGACACGAGATAAATCATCTACAGCAGTTGCGTAAGGTGATGCATAGCCTTCAGTTAGAAACTCTTGCTTTGCGTCAGCTAACATATCTTTAATGTACTTACGAGCAATTTTATTCTTTTCGCTTTTGGTTTCACCCATACCCGCTGCAATATCTTTTGTTACTTCCGTAATTAATGGCAGTATGACTGACAGATATTGATTTTCTGCACGTTTTTCCGCCGGTATTTTAGACTTACTACCCAGTTCATATGTAGGGTCTTCAAATCCTATCCCCAAAAGATACTCAGTAACATCGTTGTCTGCCTCTTTTATATTGAGACCAAGAAAAAGTTTCTTTAATGGATCATATCTTTTAATATCACCAGTATTAATAGCTACTCTATTTGGCATATCTTCTTCATAAGAAGGGGCAGCTACGCCTCGCTGTATTAATGATCTACTAAAACCAGAACCAAAGGACGTACTCCAATCATCGTTTAGAGTAGGGTCACTTGCAGCGTCAACGTACACGTCACTCTTAATGCCAGCCGCACGTTGTGCCTCTACCCCTTGAAACAAAGGAGTAAGAAACGTGTTGACGTATTGTCCTACCGCACCGCCAATAGCTTTAGCACGTCTGTTTTCATCTACTATATCGTCAGTACCTACAATGATGTCACGTATCTCATCAATCATAACATTGCCGACACCAGTACGAGCAGATGTACCGAGCCATGTTTCCACAATGTGATCCATGTCTGCACCATACCAAGTATCAAGTGTACCTTCCTCTGAGCGTCTAGCGAACTCAGCTACCCAACCAATCTGTCGCATAGGATACACAGGAGTTAAGTCTACTTGGTTGTCTTCATATTCCATAGACTCATAACGCTCACCTGCATCTTCAGATTTTCTGTATTGGTACATGCCAGTTATTGCAGCTATACCAACAAGGTTACGTGTAATATCCTGCCTATCTCTTGCGGTAAGTACACCACGAGTATCTTTAAACATAGCCTTACGAGCAGCCATGATACCTACACCACCTACATTTTGTGCCATATACTCCATAGAGTTAAACATAAAACGTGGGAAAGGTACAATAATGGTAAGGCCAGACTTAGTAATTGTATCAGATATTACTTTGAATGGGTAAAAGTCTGGCTGTTTAGCGTATGTAACATCCAATGCTTTTGTAGTAGCTTCATCCATAATGTCTACGAAAGACCTGCCGTTCTTACCACGTAAGTCTGGCGCATCATTAATAATATCTTTAATGCGTCCCTCATCTAGTGTCTTACGTAAATCAATGCCCCACTCTGCACTTGTTAATCTCTCTAGCTCTGAGAAAAAAGTTGATTTGCGAAGCATCATTTCTTGCCAACGGTTAGGTGTATTAAGAAATGAAACTCCGTCCTCTATATTTGAGGCAACAGCGTCTAACCCTTGACCTATACGAGTTGTGGCCTGACCCCTGCCTGTTAGTTCCTGTAACTCTGCAATGTTACTACCGAGTCTTTCAAACTGTTGAGAAAGTTCTGGCCTATCTAGTATGTATTTTGTATACTGTTCCGCAGTATTCTGGTCGGCAAACATATACTTCATCTGGCGAAATGCGTTTGAGTAAGTACCATCACGAACGAAGGGCATGACATTTTTTGTTGCCCCTACCATGCCGCCAAATCTATCGCCTTCACTAGCCGCCTTAGCATACGTAATTAACGCTGTATCAAATATGTTACCAAGCCCCTCCATAGGAGCACGAATAACACCCGACTGAAGGTTACGTGCAGCAGTAGCAAGAGAAGATACCATCAAACCTCGACGAATATTTTCACTACGAAGAACTGTGTTAGACCAGAACTTTGCAATACCCTTTTGGGAAGCACGGTTAGCAAGCTCTGCCCTACGCTCAGTCATACCTTTAGGTTTAAACCTAGACATTTGACTGACTCTATTCAATAGTCTACCCGCTTCTGACACAGAGCCGACTACTCCAAGCATGTAATCTTCATAGGACATACCGTGTTTATTTAAAATGTTATACAGGGTATCGTCTGCAAGTAGGTCTTTAGTAACAGTGAGATCAAATAGTTGATCTATTAAGGGTCTATCCGATCCTACTTTTAAAAGATCAGGATTAGCTTTACGCAATTCCGCAACAACACCTACAAGAGCATCGAGTTTCTCTGGGTTTAACATGGGTATAGCGAGTACATCTTCACCATCAAAACCTAATTCATCTAATGGATTTATATCTCCATCAGCAAGCCTACCTTCATACATACCATCAATATAATAATCTTTTACTTTAGCTTTTCCTGCAGTACGAACTTTAGTAGGGTCAATGGTCAAGCTACCATCGGCATTCTGTTTAGAAATATCTACATTAGTACGATTCTGAAAGCTAATTATTAGCTCATCTTTAATGTCTGGATTAGCTTTTGCTATAGCTTGATTAGATTTTTTTATCTGCTCACCAATCCGGCTTTCGTTTAGCATGGCGTCTTGTATACGGTTGTACTCACCACCGTTTCCTACTTTTTTCCAGACCTTAGTTACCCCACCAGTAATAAGTTTAGCACCGGGTATAGCGGCAGCCATATCCAAAGCAGCAAAGGTAGTTGACAATGCGGCACCTTTAAGATCACCTGCCGCAATGTTTTCCTGTACCTCTGTCAAGTGCATAGGCACATTTACAACGGCAGTTACTGGGTTGAAAAAATCGTCTACACTTACGATTGCATTAATCTCACCAATGGATAACCCGCTATTCAGCAGTGTGTCCGTTAAGCCACTAGTTACTGCGTTTTCACTATTTAAAAAGTTTAGTAACTTTTCCTTAGAAAAATCTGCACCTCTTTCTAGTTTAGCGGCCCTGTCAAACTTTTCTACGTCAACATCTTTTAAAAGAATACTATCAGGATTACGCTCACGCATTATGTCAAGAGCTTCTTCACGAGTAATGTCTTGACCATCCATAAATTTTTGAAGGAGTATATTTTGTTCTTTTAATTCCTCTTCAATGGCTATTTCATACTGTTCAAAATTCTCTGGACTGTACACTAGAGCATCTAGCCTATCTACTTCTGCTTGATACAGTTCTTCTACACGTGTGTTTATACTTTCTTCAGACGTTATCGCAGAAACAATACCATCTTTAGGTAAGATGGGTTCTTCCACTGCAACATCAATGGACATATCAAATTCTTCTTCGTTTGTTTCGACATCATCAAACGCAAACGCACCACCCTCCTGAGAGGGCAGTGTTGACTCTTGAGGAATGTATGTAGGCTCTTCCTCTAAGTCGTTGAATAAAGAAGACGTACCTGTTTGAGTAGGTAGCGTGGGCGTAGTGGATACTTCTTCTTCTTCAATGTCATCAAACAAAAAAGTATTTGCCATCTAGATAGTACCTGCATCAATAAAATTATTATGTTTATTGTTCAAAGAAATTCCTGTGTAGACCTGAAGTCGTGTGATAGGAACCCCATTTTCTAAAACAGTAGTGTACACAATATCACCTATCTTATACATACCTTTTCGTGCATTAACTTGTAACATGTCTATCTTGTTACCGTCTGCATCAGCGACATATCTCTCAAAGGGAGTATCCATATTAACACGTCTATCAACTATGCTACCTTCTGAGTCAGAAGAGTGTTGTTTACGTGCATCCAGTTGTATTTTCTTAACGGCATTAGATACGTTATCTCTAGTCAATGCGTTTAGTTGCGTACTCATAGGGCTATTATCTTCACCTGTATTTAGTATACGGAGGTTAGTATTAGCTTGGATAACAGAGACGTTATATTGGGCTACTCTACCTCCAATTTTTTCCGCAAGTCTACCCTCTAAGTCTACACTAAAATCATTTTCCTGCAAAGCTAATTTCATTTGTGTCTTTAGCATAGTATCTATTGTAGATTTACTAAACGGACTAGATGCACCCTCTTCATCTGTACTAAGAGCGGCATCTTTTTTCTTTATTTGTGTAAGTAGTTCCGCAGCATAACTGGCTTGTTTGTCTCTGATTTCAGCAGTCTTGCCGTTAATAGATTTTTGTACCGCTACAGCATACGCAGCATCTAATGTAGCCTGTTCGTCATCTGCAGGTTTCATACTACTAAGATAGTAATCTAAATTAACAAAACCGTTACCTGAAGTAGATGTTGCCTCAAGGTCAGTTTTCTGGGACGCTTGCGTTACTGTTCCTATAGGTTGTGGAGAAGAGGCAACGGCTGCATTCATTTCACTAGAATCTTCATCTGACATATTTGTAGAAGAAGATAGATTAAACAAAGGTTGTGGGCTATATCCTTTAGATACAAGATCACCACTCATACGGAGTGCTTCTTTTGCTGCTCCTAAGCCTCTACCCATTATTTGACTAGCTTGTTCTGGACTAAAATATAAACTAAGCTGACTCGCCATCTCTTCTGCAAGAGCTTTTTCTTGATCACGCTTTGCTTGTTTTCTAAGACGTTGTTGTGTGGCAATCTGACGTGCTTCATCCTGCAACTTTTCAGAACGAACACGTTCTTCATCAATACGTTCCGAGGCTTTACTTGCGAACCCAGCACCAAATCCTGCTAAACTAAATGCCATTACGCTCTCCTCGCCATAAGACCACTAGGCTGTGGTTCACTTTCTACTTCTTCCATTGGCTCTTCTTCTTTTTCTTCAAGTGCCTCTGGTAATTTTTCACGCATCTTCTTCATGGCGATAGCGATTTTAGACTCACTAATCTTGTCGTCATCGACACGTGCTTCCGTACCTAATACGTAGTCTACACCTGCATCGTCACCAATGAAGGCAAGCATCTCAATAATAACTGGCATTGCAAGAATACCTACATCAATTGTATGTAAGCCCTGCATAACGGCAGTAGATTGCATTGAATCCGCCATAGTTGTAAGAGGAATACCTAGCTCCATACTGTCAAGCAAAGAGTCATATATGTCATCGGACACAAGGCGTGGGATGTAAAACTCTAATGCCTGTTCTACAGTAGTATACTGAGGAGGGTTTTGCCAAGGTCTACTACCTACTTCGGCAGTCATGCCCTGACCGGGAATAGGATAGTCAAATGTAGGTGTAGGTAGTTCAGCCATTTGTTATCTGCTTTCTTGCTTTACGGATATTGGTCACATAATCCTTGACCCTATCTTTAGGTTCACTTGACTTTGCCGCACTCTTTGGTTCAAGACTACGTGATAATAGACCTGTACCTACAGGAGTTTTCTTAGGCTCCTCCATCTCATCGGAGATACCTAAGTTTGTATATGCAGTTACTGCAGGATTAACGTTCATTGTATATTCTCCTTAACCAAATATTGCGCCAAGACCTTTACCAAGCAATGTATCACCACCAATAGGAGATGTAAACATATTGGCTACTAAGTTACCCCAGCTTGCAGAAGTTTTAAAGTCTAATTCAGCGGCGGAAACATCGGCCTTTGCATCAAGCTGAAGTTTTACACTTGCCAAATCCACAACACGTTGGCGTTCATTTTCGGCACTGTTCCATGCCCACTCCATACTGTCTTGGTAATATGACCAAAGATCATTATACGCAGTATTAGAAATGCCCAATATAGATGCCGCATTAATTTCGTTAGCACGGTTAATGGCTACCGTATCTGCAGTTGCAACTTGTCTACGCCAGTTGGCATTGTTCTGATCAATGACCAAACGGTTCTGTGCATTAAACTGATCACGTTGGTTCATCATCTCGGATGCAAACCTGTCTTGCGCATTGACCTGACCTGCGTTAAACTGGTTCTGTGCATTAGTTTGTGCGGTATTAAACTGTGATGCCTGTGTAGACAGGTTAGCAAAGAACTGGTCAGTTTGATTTTGACTTGACGCATTAAACTGTGCGGCGGCATTAGCGGCAGCTTGATCTGTAAACAAAGACTGAATCTGTTGTTGTGATTTAAACATGCTAGTCTGTTGCTGGTTATTTAAGTTAGCCATATCCATCTGCAAAAAGGACTGTGCATTCATAACGGCAGCTTGTTGACGGTTATTTAGATTAGCCATATCCATATTGGATAGTGCCGCAGCTTCCGCCATTACTAATGCCTGACGATTAGACAGGTTAGCCATATTCATAGTGTTAGCGTTACGACTATTTTCCAAAGCTACTTGTTGCTCTGCAGTAAAGTTCATATTAGCAATGTCACTAATCTTACTTGCGTTCATTACACGTGCTTGGAAGGCTTGGTCAAACTCCATACCCATAAATGTAGCACGTTGTTGTGCCGCAAGCATTGCACGTTGCTGACGGTTAGATAAGTTCTGACCCTCAAACTGTGCAAAGGTTTGTGCATCTGCAGCCGCAATAGGTAGTGAGGCTTCCATAGCGGCCTGTATGATAGCCTGTCCAGCCATAGATGATGCACCAAGCCCACGTGCAGCCATTGTAGCTGTAGCATTGCGTATAGCGCCTGCTGCCCATGCAGGTGTATTGCCATCCTCAAAGCTCTGCATAAGAGTTTCAAGCTGACCCTGTACGGTAGCCTTTTGTGTAGGGGTAGCAGTTGCAGCCTGTATTTCTTCTGTAAACTTAGCGGCAGTTTCGGCATTAGCTACACCACTAATAAGTTCACCCTCCTCAACTTTACGCTGAACAGGGTTATCCATAAGTATTGCTTTACCTTGGGCAGCTTCAAGCTCAGATACACTTGTTGATGTAGCTACTTCAGCGTCTACTACTGCACGTGGATCAACTTCACCCTGTGCCGCAGTAGTCTGCGCTACTACTTCACCAACTTTGTCCGCTACCTTTTCAGGTTGCATTAGGTTTGCATCAGTTACGGTAGGTACATCGGCAGTTGTAGTACCTGCAGTAGTAACGGGAGTTACAATATCGCCTTGCACCTGACCCGTTGTAGGGGCAATAATTTGATCGGGAGTAACTACAGTACCTACAGGTTGTACAGTTGCGCCGGGTAAAAGAGTAGGGTTAATTGCACGATTAGCCTGCAGTTCAGAAATAGATTCACCTGCATACGCATTCGGGTCTACAGTTTCATCATCTACTGCACCACCTTCAGCATACTTTTTTACGTAGCCACCCATAGCCATCTGCATAGCTTTTTGTTGATACATATTCATAGTATTCATTTTATCAGGGTTCTGACTTAGGTAGTCATTAAGCCCATTTATGTCACCTTGGTATCCTAAAGTACCTGCAATACGTTGCATTGCTTCAGGTTTGAATCCTTTGAATTGCATCATTCTTCTATCTTTCTATGTATTGCCATACGACAAAGTATACTGCCTTGTATATTACGTGTCAATAGTTAATTACCACTTGCCTTGTTTTTTGCCAAGGAAATAAATTCCCACGCCAAGAACACCAATTCCCGATACCACAACCAAGATACCAAGACTCCACTCCAGAATGTTCTGCTTGATTTCCGCTTTACGATACAAAGTTTTTTGACGCTCTTTGCGCACTTGAGCTTCAATCTTAAGTAACTCTTCCCAAGCACTGTGGCCATAACCAAACTGTATATACTGTTTAATTTCAGCACGAAGAGCCTCCGCTTGTTTCTTCTTAGCGAAGATATCCATCGCACTAGGGCCACTACTTCCGAATAGTATAGCATACCAAGGTTGATCCTCAGCCCTCTTATGTGCAAAGTTAATGTCAGATATAGCACCAGCAAACTTAGCTAGATCATTAGAAATACCCCCAATGTCTTTACCTAACTGAATACCTTTCTTAATAGCTGATACAGCTGTTTGTGCTGCAGCAAAGGCTGTGAAGGGATCAATCATTTGAACTTAACCTCTATAGGACACACATAGTTATAACTTACTCTGTAAACCCTGTCGTACCAAAGGCCGTTCTTAGGCAGTCTACAGTCGTAGTAACAATACTGAAACAACCTGCTACCACTTTCAGTCCATGCGTGATTGAATGAGATAAATGCTAGTACGCATAGCAAACCTACTTACCCTTTATAATTACTTATTCCCTAACTGCATCCATACTGCACCAGCTATGAATGTTATAATTGCGAGTGTTGTTACTTTTACAAGAGTTGACCATATACCTCTGCGTGTATCACGCCACACATCTAATAGATCCCGCATTTCGTTGATGTCTTTGGCAGCTGTTTCATCGTGTAGGCCAATGGAAGACAAAGCTTGCTTGGCACCACGCTTAGCTGCACGGTCTAGCATATCTTCTAGCTCTTCTGTTGTCAATACTATGTTACTCATAGGAACGTTAACCTACTTCTATACTGTTGAGATAATAGATTCACCGATAAGATCAACGGTTGTACCACCGTCCGATGTAACAAACTCAAGAGTTACCCTATCGCCATCAGACGTTGCGCTAGGTATTCCGACTACTGATGATGGGAGTGTTAAGTTTTTAGATGTAGGTATGTTATACTGCGTCACCTCTTCGTCTGAAACCCTGCGTATAAGATATACTATTGAACCATCAGGCTTAAAAAATAGGCCGGCAGCTACACTAGTATTGGCATTTATATTTAAACTATCTGTATAAGAAGCTGTAGATATATCCCAAGCTGTACTTAAAGAGTATTCAAATATCATATCTACTGCAGTAGAATCTCCCGTTACGTACATTTTTGTACCGTCAGATTTAAAGAATATATCAACAGCAGAAGTAGTCTGTGTACTAACAGAAAAGGTTTGCTGGGAACCTTTAGTGGCAGGTGCCCAAGCTGTGCTAAGGGTCCACTCTATGACTCTGTCATTACTAGATGACGAATCTACGAGATACATTTTTGTACCGTCAGATTTAAAGAATAAACCCTTTGGATTAAACGTAACGGCACTAATACTGTGGCTACTTGAAAGAGAAAGCGTACTAATATCCCATGCTGTACTAAGGTTATATGTGTTGATTTCGTTTCCTGTATCTCCAGAAATATACAATTTTGTACCGTCAGGTTTAAAAAATAATCCTTTAGGGCTAGTGTCTCCACTTGAGATACTCTCGCTCTGTAAGAGAGAAGCTGTACTAATATCCCAAGCTGTAGTTAAGTCGTACTCATGGATTTCATCATCGGTGTTACCTAGTACATACATCTTTAAACCGTCAGGCTTAAATGAAATACCGTACGGTTGACTGTCTTCTGTAGAAATATCAAAACTCTGTTCGTAAATACCCTCAGATACATCCCAAGCAACACCGTTTTTATAGCTATATCTCCAGTTTCTATTAGTAGGAACACTGGTAAAGCTAACAGTAGTGTCTCCGCTAAGAATACCATTATCAAAATAGTTATAACTACCAACATCTAAACTCGGTGTTGTTCCAGTTACTGCATTGTAAACATGAGCAGAGGTGGATGATATAGTAGTTGAACCAAGTACAGTGAGATCCCCTGATACAGTCATGTCATTAAAAGTAACATCCGATGTATTTTCTACAGCCTGACCTATGCTTACTGTAGGAGTAGCACCCTCACCAGAGTTGTTGGTAAGAGTAACACCTGTACCCGCTACAAGGCTCTCTACATAGCTCCCCGTAGTATGCGTACCTAAGTCAACAGAGTTATTAGCCTGTGCTGTAGTTAGTGTTATATTGGCTGAGCCATCAAATGATGTAGCTGTAGCTGTTACATCACCGTCTATGGTAATGGTACGAGCCGTAGCAAGTGCTGTAGCTGTATCAGAGTTGCCCGTAACATTACCCGTTAGCGGCCCTGTGAAAGCATCTGCTACGGCTGTGCCAGTTACGTCGATGCCTGTGGAGGTAACACGCATTCTTTCGCCACTATCAACATTCAAAACCATCTCATTGGTTCCGCTGTCATCAAGTAGTAAGTAATTACTTGTGCTTTTAAGCGTGACACCCGTATCGGCTTCGATAGTCAGACCATTAGTCGTATATGTGTCATCTGTATAGATTTTGTTTACAGGAGAGCCACTGGTGTTAAACTGAACTTCATTACCTTCTGTCTGCAACAGGATGTTTCCAGCTACCGTAACACCGTCCGTGACCGCTGTGCCAGTTACGTCGATGCCTGTGGTGGTGGTGGCGAGTTTATCTAAGCCGTTGTAAAAAAGGCGTACAGAGCCTGTTGCTGTGGCTCTTATGGAAGCGGTTTGGCTACCTAAAACCTGAAATTCGTCATTGTCAGGTATATTAACAAGTAGATCACCAGATGATACTAACCTGCTCTGCGTATCATGGTAAATCTGCAAGTCACTATCAGCACCAAAGATAGCCTTGCCGTTGTCGCCAAAGGACAAGTTGCCCGTTACGTTGCCTTTGATATTACCTTCAAACGTACCTGCTACAAGCGTTTCACTCCCTAGTGTCCACTCATCCTCAGACTCATCCCAGAGGAAAGACTTATTAGCTGCAGTGCCACGTTCAATAACGATACCAGCATCTTGGCTAGGTGTGCCTGCCTCATCAGAGTTGAGTGTGAGAGTAGCATCTGCAATGTTTACATCATTAGAGTTAACAGTTGTGGTTGTACCACTTACGGTGAGGTTACCAGAGATAATGGCATCGTTAAATGTTACGTTTGAGTCTGTTTCTACAGCCTGTCCAATAGCTACAGTGCCATCTGTAATACTAACACCAGTACCACCAGAAAAGTGAGCACGTGTATCAGCAGCACTAGGCCCAGTATAAGTAATAACACCATTAGAGTAAGCTAAACTACCGTCACCACCAGAGTCTGTAACACTAATAGCTGCTTTAGCATCTGTAGTAGCACGAGTAGTAGTGTAGTATAGATTAGTCGAACCCTCCGACACTGTATCTGTATCTGCTTGAGTATACGTAAACGCTCCTGTAGTAGAGTCATAAGCTAAGCTACCACTAGCCGATACAGAGTTTCTAGCTCTTGCTGTTGTAAAGTATTGATTTGTTGCACCTTCAGTAATATCGTCTGTGTCGTGATTTGATACATCAGATACAGTACCTGTTACATTACCTGTTATGCCAGCAGAAGAACTTATAGTAGTAAATGCACCAGAAGAAGGGCTAGTAAAACCTATAGTAGTACTGTCAATAGCACCGCCATCAATATTTACGGTATCAAGTGTTGCCTGTCCTGTACTCTGTAGAGTGGTGAATTTACCTGTGGTATGACTGGAAGAACCAATAGTAGTGCCATCAATATCACCACCATTAATATCTACGGTAGATGCTGTAAGGGTGCTAGATAGTGTAGTAGTACCTGTAACAGTAAGATTACCACCAATAGCACTACTGCCTGATACAGTGAGTGCGTCTGTATCTACAGTGCCATCAAACCAAGCATTCTTAAATTGAACAGTAGCAGTACCTAAGTCTAAAGTATTAGTAGTTTTAGGCGTAAGCGCTGTTGCAGAGATAACAAGATCTTGTACCGGCCCTACCTTAGTAATGGGGCTACCGCCTCCAGTAGTGCCGTCATGAGTGTGGCCTCCTGAACTAGCAAACGCTAACTCAATAGCATCATACTCTGCATCAAAGTCATCTGCATCAATAACGTTACCGTTAGCAATGTTGTTTGCTGTATCCTGACGTGTATAACCTGCCATGTTTTAGTCCTTACTGTCTATCATTTTGGCTGTACTCTAAAAGAGCTGCATCTAGTGTGAATGTAGGGTTTATAGACCTATCTGCCACACGTATTGAAATGGTCTTACCTGAACCTATAATATTATTAGGGTACACCTTACTTATATTACCACCGAACCTTGCAGCATCTCCAGGGTCAGACACTTGAGGAACACCAGGTGCACTAATAACATTACCAAATACAGACCTACTTGATCCAAATGCAAATACACCACCGCTTGTAATGCTCACAGTCTGTGAAGGTGGTTGTATTGTAGTGGTAGATCCACTTTCATCAAAGTCATACTTGACATTAAATGATATATCCATATCACCTTTAGGTTCAGCATACAAGGTTATCTTATAAAAAGATTTACGTATCTGAGGATCTGTAAGAGGCATATAAGGGGACTCATAAATAGCCTCAATCTCAGACCCATCAAAGCTACTGCCTTTATCCATTGCATATACATAACCGTCAGCATTGGCAAATACAATAGTTTCTTCCGTTCCTGAGTATCGACTATCAGCCACGTAAGCTTTTATTCCGAAAGTAGTAGACCAGCTAATACCAGACGCACCCTGAGCTATAAATTTAGTAGCTATCAAACCTTTAGCAACATCATTCTT
>ENA-UZWV01013425-UZWV01013425.1-metagenome-genome-assembly--contig:-Day-3-1m-contig-13425_pt1 | contig 16491 bp, 15 predicted proteins | sample MGYA00260342_ERZ794902 | MGnify/ENA metagenome assembly ERZ794902
AAGACCCAATACAGAGGCCACAGAAATGGGCGAAGTTGTGCCGCTAAAAACACGAAAAAAAAGGAGTAAAATGCTACGGGGGCTCTCCGTAAAGAAGAGACGTGCTTTCTATGAAAGTCAATTGAACAGCTCTCAAAATGTTCTTTTTGAAAGTGAAAATAAAGAGGGGTATATTCAAGGTTTTACAGAGAATTATGTAAAAGTAAAAACCCCTTGGAATCCTGCTTTGGTAAACACCACACACCGCGTTGAATTGACAGCGATTGACGAAGATGGTATGGTTCGATTTGATTGGCTGGAACCTACACTGACAAAGTAATTTGTTTATTTTGTTTGAAATTCCCCAAACATTTCCCAACTTTGAATCACAGAACCATTGAATCTCTATGTTTTGAATTCGGAAAAAAAACACCTCTATTTCATCCCAGGAACCGCAGCCAATTCCAAGATATTTGAGCGTATTGAACTCCCTTCTAACAGCTTTGAACTGCATTATATAGAATGGTTGATGCCTGTATCTAAAAATGAAAAGATAGAAGACTATGCACTGCGGATGTGTTCACAAGTACAACACAAAAACCCTATTCTTGTTGGCGTTTCCTTCGGAGGGGTCCTCGCGCAAGAAATGAGCAAAATCATCACATGTGAACAAATTGTTCTCATCTCAAGCATCAAAAACCGAACTGAACTTTCAAAAGGCTTGGCATTGATCAAAAAAACCAAAGCCTACAAATTATTTCCTAGCAAGTCTATTCCGACTTTTGAGAAGATTGCAGCAAAACTGTATGGTGAAAAAGCAAAAAAACGCATCCATATTTATCAAAATTATTTGTCCTTTAGAAATCCTCTGTATTTGAATTGGGCGATCCAACAAGTCTTGTGTTGGAATCAAAAAAACAGCCTTCCCAATTGCCTTCATATTCACGGAGATCAAGACCCCATTTTTCCCATAAAGTACATTCAAAACTGTATCTCCATTAAAAATGGCTCGCATGTCATGATCTTGACCAAAGCAAAAGAGATCAGTACAATTTTAAACAACAAACTCCGATAAACAGCCTGTTTTAAACGCGAATTCTTGCGACTCCTGTCCCATCTTTTAATTTTCTAAAAAACAACAAGGCTTTTTGCTATTCTTTTTCGCCACAAGTTCTTTCAGAAAAGGTCAAATATATGCGACAAGCTCTCCGTATTCCCGCATAAAATTTGTATTTTTGTGGGCATGATTGCACACGAACAACTCGGCAAATTAACGGTCAGAATCGACAAACTAAGGTCGTATCTTGAAATCGACAAAAAAAAGATTCTGATTCAAAATGAAGAAGAAAAAAGTGGCAACCCTGATTTTTGGAGCAACCCCAAAGAGGCCGAATTGGTGATGAAAAACCTACGAGGACTCAAGAAATGGGTCAATGATTACGAAAATATTGTTGGACTGAAAGACGATTTGTCTGTGGTACTTGATTTTTTCAAGGAAGGAGAAGCCACCACAGAAGAAGTGCAGCAATTGGAAAGTGAATTGGTGCAATGTCTAGAAGCTATTGAATTCAGAAACATGCTCTCTGACGAAGGAGATGATTTGAGTGCTGTGATACAAGTCACTGCGGGTGCCGGTGGCACAGAAAGCTGTGACTGGGCTCAAATGTTGATGCGCATGTACATGATGTGGGCCAAAAAACAGGGATACAAATTAAAAGAACTGAATTACCAAGAAGGCGATGTCGCTGGAATCAAAACAGTCACCCTTGAGGTCAATGGAGATTTTGCTTTTGGTTATCTCAAAGGCGAAAATGGTGTGCATCGTTTGGTGCGTATTTCTCCTTTCGACAGCAATGCCAAAAGACACACCTCTTTTGCCTCTGTATATGTCTATCCTTTGGTGGATGACAGTATTGAAATCATCATCAACCCTGCCGATATAGATATTACCACAGCCCGCTCCAGTGGTGCTGGTGGACAAAACGTCAACAAGGTTGAAACGAAAGTACAACTGACGCACAAACCCTCTGGAATTCAAATTTCATGCTCAGAAACTCGCTCGCAACACGAAAATCGTGACCGTGCCATGCAAATGCTAAAATCGCAATTGTATGAAATTGAGCTCAGAAAACAACAAGAAGCCCGAAGTGACATCGAAGCAAGCAAAATGAAAATTGAGTGGGGAAGCCAAATTCGAAATTATGTGATGCACCCCTACAAACTTGTAAAAGATGTGCGTACTTCTCACGAAACTGGAAACGTAGATGCTGTCATGAATGGAGAAATTGATGCCTTTTTAAAAGCATTTCTAATGCTCAATTCACAAAGCGAACAAACCAACGACTTGTAACCTTAAAATCCCGATCGTAGCAAACAATCCGTGTAAAAAAATAAAATGATACAAATTTACCACAATCCACGTTGTAAAAAAAGCCGTGAAGGAGTTGCTTTTTTAGAAGATGCTCAAATAGACTTTGAAATCTTCAAATATTTGGAAACGCCACCTAACAGTGAGGAAGTGAAAGATCTCCTGGAAAAACTGAGCTATACTCCTATTCAATTGGTGCGAAAAAACGAACCTGTTTGGAAAGAAAATTTCAAAGGAAAAGAAATGTCTGACAACGAGATCATCCATGCCTTGACAAACTTTCCAAAATTGATAGAACGTCCCATTGTGATCCACAAAAACAAAGCGGTGATCGCAAGACCCACAGAAAGTATCCATACTATTTTATAAATATTTGAGCGAAAAAACATCAAAAATCCCCTAAAAAATACAAATGATTTTAAAAAAGAAAGGCGTTTGGAAAAGCTGGAATGAAAACATACAACATTCCTACAACAAATTGTACGAAATTTCAACAGAAGAAGAATTACAAAAGATCATCAAAGAATCGGAAAAAGTGCGCTTTTTTGGAAACAAACAGTCCTCCGCAGATATCGGAGCAGGGATAGATACGTTGATTGACATCCGTCCTTACAATAAAATTATTGCCTACGACGAAGAAAAAAGATTCATTACCGTACAAGCTGGGATCAAACTCGTTGACCTTATCGAAGCTGTCGAAGCCAAAAGATGGTGCATTCCATGTTTACCGGACATCAACACAGTGACACTCGGTGGCGCCCTGGCAACTGGAACCCACGGAACAAGCGGAAAATTACTCGCAAGTTATGTACATGCATTTCGTGTAATTTTAGCGGATGGCTCCGTGAAAGAAATAACAGATGAAGAAGAATTGATGGATGCATTCCGAGTTTCTTTAGGCGTTTTGGGAGTCTATTCTACCGTGACATTTGCATGTGAGCCTATCTACACTTTGCACGTAAAAGAAGGACCACAGAAAGATCACAACTGGCTGGAAGACATCCCAAGCAATTTGACAAAATTTGATTTCCTACGTATTCTCTGGCTTCCTCATACAGGAAAAGGATACCAGATTACAGGAGAAAAAATTCCAGCAGACAAAGAAATTTCTGAGAATTTAGGCCCCAACTATTTGCAATACCGACGATCATTTTCCAAATTCTTATACAAATACTCACACGTTTTCCCGTGGATTACAGCCATCGCAAATAAAATTTTAGGTCGCTTATTTTTTAGTAGTCAACGAGAACTCAAAGGATCTTTGTACCAAGCAACCGTTACCAAATCGAGAGGGTCAACCATTGAATTAGCGGAATGGACCGTAGCTCTTGCTGTTTTTCCCCAAGTTTTTAAAGAATTGAAGAAAACCATCAACCAATGGAACAACAAGTCTTTTATTCACATTCCTATGGACGTTCGCTTTTTAGAAAAAGACAGTGCGTGGCTGAGTTATGCCTATGACCAAGACACCGTTACCATGGGATGTGTTTCTAGAAATGCGTCAACAGCAGACAGCTACGAAGCTTTTAAAACTATTGAAAAAATATTTATAAAATACGGCGGTCGTCCGCACTGGGGAAAACGTTTCGAAGCCAAAGACACTCAATTGAATGAAATTTATCCAAAATGGAACGATTTTAAAAAATTGCGAAAAGAGCTCGATCCTACCAATAAATTCCTGAATGGATATTTAAAGCAAGTTTTCAACGAAACCACTTAACAACAAAAAATGAGTACAATTCAACTTCCTCCTGCTGTTCTTTTTGATTTCGACGGTGTCGTAGTCGATAGCTTTCAAGTGCACTTTCACGCATGGCAAAGTGCCTATTACGAATTGTTTGGCGAGTCCACCTTAGAATTTCCCCACAAAGAACTGTCTGGAAAATCTCCGTTACTCATTGCGGAATACATCTGTAAGCGCGTGGGACAAAAAGAAAAAACAGCCCTCTATTTTTCTACAAAAGCAGACCATTTGCACAGCAACACAACACCCCCGACACTCCTTCCAGGTGTGAAAGAAATACAAACATTCCTACACGAACAAAAAATTCCACATGGCATCGCGAGCAATGCTACCCGAAATTTTATTGGAAATAGCATCTCACAGTTGCAACTTGGTTTTTCAAAGTACCTTGGCATTGAAGATTACACTTATCCAAAACCCCATCCGGAAGCCTATCTCTCCCTAGCAAAAGACTTAGAAGTAGCACCGGAAGACTATGAGAAAACATGGGTTTTTGAAGACAGCATTACAGGAACAGAAGCTGCAAAAAAGGCAGGAATGTTTCCTGTTGGGATTCTAACGATAAACTCGGAAGCCACCATGAAAGAAGCGGGAAGCAGGCTCGTATTCCCCACCTTATTGGAGGCATGGCAATTTCTCAAAAAAAACCATTGACACTATTTCTTTTCAAATAGAGAGCAACGAAGACCTATCGATCCTAAAGAACTTGCAACTCTTCCAGTTCTATTTTGAAGTCGTACTGTAAATCTTCGTGCAAAGCACTGATTTTTTTTTCGATGGACAACAATTCGCGTTGGTACAAATTTCTGAGCAGCAGATTGTACTGAATGGATGGACGGACTGCTTTTAGTTTTTCACAGAAATACAACAACAAAGAAACTTCTGTTTCCTTGTTTTTAGCATATCGAATATTGGTCTTTACCCCTCTCAACACTTTACGAATTGTCTTTTTCATATAGAAATAGCTTTTCGTATTGATTGCCTCAAACTGATGATCTATTTCCTGCTGTATGGTAACTACGAAGCTATCCTGATCATTGGCTTCAAAAAGCAAATACGTAAGAAGTTCTTTGTTCTCTTTTTTAAACTTAGCCAACTGCAAGCACAAAGACAATAAATCTTCTCTTTCAGCGTGCATTAATTCTGATTTCAGTTCACGTAAAGAAGCGGCTTTCATTGTTAAAAATTAAGAATTAAAAAGGGAAAATACAAAAAATTAAGACTGCATGAACAACTCAGAATGTTCAAATTTCACTTACAATCATGGAGAACACACTTCACCCTTTAAAAAGTGCCATAAAAAAAGGGACTGCAATACTTTACAGTCCCTTTTTTTACTTTTTGAAAAGCAATTATTTTTTCGCCTTCGCTTCTTTTCTCAATTGCAAGTTTTCCATTACCGTACCGCCAATCCAGTAAGGTACTACAAAGGTTAACAAAAATATCAACAACCAAAAACCAGCTGTAAACACAAAAAGAAAAGCTAAAAATCCGAAGTATTGTGATGCGTCCATAATTATTTTGACTAATGTTATAAATCTACCACAAAAATACTACTTTTTTCAAACTAACCAATGATTTTTAGCCGCTATTTTTCTGGAGTCAGAAAAAGAAAAATCACCCTTACAAAAAAATAAAATTCGCACGCTCTAGAGAAGTGCATTTCGTATATTTGTAATGTTTTACAAAGTATTGGCTTGACAGAGCAAATATTTAGTCATAAAAAACATACAAATTCGCAAACATACCAAAGATGGATTACAGAATAGAAAAAGATACCATGGGGGAGGTAAAAGTTCCTGCAGACAAATATTGGGGTGCACAAACAGAACGCTCTAGAAACAATTTTAAAATCGGTGCCAGTGCTTCGATGCCACTTGAGATTGTGTATGGTTTTGCCTACTTGAAAAAAGCGGCCGCACATGCCAACTGTGATTTGGGTGTTTTAGAAGGAAAAAAAAGAGATTTGATAGCCGCCGCTTGCGATGAAATATTAGCAGGAAAACACGACGATCAATTTCCATTGGTTATTTGGCAAACAGGCTCTGGTACCCAAAGCAATATGAATTGCAATGAAGTGATTGCCAACAGAGCACAAGAATTGGCAGGAGGAGTCATTGGACAAGGAGAAAAAGCCATTCAACCAAATGACGACGTAAACAAATCGCAATCCTCGAACGACACCTTCCCAACCGGAATGCACATTGCCTGTTACAAAATGCTCGTAGAAACAACTATTCCTGGGATTGAAAAATTGCGTGATACACTGCAAGCAAAATCTGAAGCTTTCAAAGATGTCGTTAAAATTGGTCGTACCCACTTGATGGATGCAACTCCTTTGACGATTGGACAAGAATTTTCTGGATATGTGTCACAATTGAACCACGGACTCAAAGCACTTAAAAATACACTTGCACATTTGTCAGAATTGGCTCTGGGAGGCACTGCTGTAGGGACAGGTTTGAATACTCCCGCAGGCTATGATGTCTTGGTAGCGCAAAAAATTGCAGAATTCACCGGTTTGCCGTTTGTGACTGCTGCAAATAAATTTGAAGCATTGGCAGCACATGATGCCATTGTAGAGTCTCATGGAGCTCTCAAACAAATAGCCGTTTCTTTGAATAAAATTGCCAATGACATCCGTATGATGGCTTCAGGTCCACGTTCTGGAATTGGAGAATTGATCCTTCCGGCAAACGAACCAGGTTCTTCCATCATGCCAGGGAAAGTAAACCCTACACAATGTGAAGCAATTACAATGGTGTGTGCACAAGTTATGGGGAACGATGTCGCCGTAACGGTTGCAGGAACGCAAGGACATTACGAATTGAATGTCTTCAAACCTGTCATGGCGGCCAACTTGTTACAATCCGCCCGACTGATTGGAGATGCCTGTGTTTCTTTTGAAGAAAACTGTGCGTACGGAATTGAACCGAACCACAAAGTAATCAATGAATTGTTAAACAACTCTTTGATGTTGGTTACTGCTTTGAATACTAAAATAGGATACTACAAGGCTGCAGAAATAGCAAATACCGCACATGCAAATGGAACTACTTTAAAAGAGGAAGCCGTACGTTTGGGGTATGTAACTCCAGAAGAATACGACGAATGGGTAAAACCTGAAAATATGATTGGAAGTTTGAAATAATTCATTCTTTCCTAATAGTACAAAAGGGCACTCTCATTGATCAGTGCCCTTTTTGTTTTTTGAATGTTTCAAATCCTACAAAAACTACTTTGTCTAGTTCTTGAGTGTGCGAAACGTCAAATTTATCCTCGGTGTCTGAACTTTTGTTGTTTTTGGCAAACTGTGCAACCAATATTGTTGTGTTTTACCTTGCATCACCAACAAACTTCCTTTTTCTAACAAAAAAGAGACTTTCTGTTTGCGCTCTTTGTGTTTGAATACAAAATTTCGTTCCGCCCCAAAACTCAGTGATGCAATGGCTCCGTCTTTTTTCATTTCTTTTTCAGCATCCGTGTGCCATCCCATGCCTTCTTTTCCAGTGGGGTAAAGATTCAATAAACAAGAATTGAAGGTTGCTCCTGTTTTCTCCTCCACCAACTCTTTTAATTGCAAAAGAGAAGTTGTCCAAGGCATTGCATCTCTTTTTATATTTGCATAGGTATAAGACACTTTTTGATCAGCGTACAAAGCCACTTTTCGATCCAAAACAAGGTGTTTTCCAAAAAGCTGTACTGTATCGTTTTGCCATGCCACATGTTCCAAGAATTCCTGCATGTATTGCTGCGCCTCATTCGCAGAGAGCAAAGGACCGTAATAATACACTTCTCCGTCAAAAGGCAACTTATTGGACAAAAACTTGGTATCAAACAAGTCCATACATTTTACAATTGTTTTCCTTCCAAATCTAATAAAAACACATAATCTCGAGCCACTTCTTTCAAAGCATCGAATCTCCCTGAAGCACCTCCATGCCCTGTTTCCATATCGGTATGCATCAATATTTTTTGACTTCCTGTATGGTGTGTTCTTAATTTAGCAATCCATTTTGCAGGTTCCCAATACTGCACCTGTGAATCGTGCAATCCTGTGGTAATCAACAGATTTGGATAGACTTGTTTTTTGACATTGTCGTAAGGAGAATAAGATTTGATATACTCGTAGTACCCCTTGTCATTCGGATTTCCCCATTCGTCGTATTCTCCGGTTGTCAAAGGAATGGATTCATCCAACATCGTGGATACGACATCTACAAAAGGAACTGCAGCAATCACACCATTGTACAATTCAGGGTTCCAATTGACCACAACGCCCATCAACAAACCTCCTGCAGAGCCTCCCATGGCGTACAGGTGCTTTTCAGAAGTGTATTTCTCCGAAATTAAAAATTTACTGCAATCAATGAAGTCTGTAAACGTATTTCTTTTTTTGAGCAACTTCCCATCCTCGTACCAATTTCTTCCCAAATACTCACTTCCTCGAACATGCGCAATGGCATACACAAAACCTCTGTCTAAAAGTGTCAATCGGGTGGTACTAAAACTTGCATCGATGGTGTGCCCGTAAGAACCATAGGCATACAACAGCAAGGGCGTATCACTTTCAATTTTTGTGTCTTTGTGATAGACCATGGAAACCGCTACTTTTTTCCCATCTCGAGCTGAGACCCATATTCTTTTGGAAAGATAATTTTCTTTGTGAAACTGTCCTCCCAAAACTTCTTGCTCTTTTTTGATGTCTTTGGAACGATTGCCCATATGAAAATCGATTACAGAGCTTGGCGTGGTCATCGAATTGTAACCATATCGCAGTATTTCCGTATCAAACTCTGGATTGGCATAAACGTAGGCTGCATAGGTTTCTTCTCCAAATGGCAAATAATAATCTTGGGTTCCATCCCATTTTTTGATTCTAATTTTATTCAGACCATTGCTGCGTTCTTCTAAGACCAAATACTTTTTAAAAATAGAAATATCTTCCAAAAGCACTGCTTCTCTGTGTGCTATGACTTCGGTCCAGTTTTCTTTACTCGTCTGACCTACCGGAGTTTTCATCAATTTAAAATTCGTAGCACCGTCCTTATTGGTCAATACGTAAAAGGCATCTTCAAAATGGGCTATGCTGTACTCCAACTCTTTTTCTCGTGACTGAAATACACGAAATTCACCTGTTGGCTGGTTTGCTTCTAAAATTCGATATTCTGTAGACAAGGTGCTATACGCACCAATCACCAAAAACTCGCTCGATTTTGATTTGGTGACATACACACCAAAGGTATCGTCTTTCTCTTCATAAACCAATACGTCTTCAGATGTTGCAGTGCCCAATACATGTCTGTATATTTGACTACTCCGCAAGGTAACGGGGTCTTTTTTAGTGTAGAAAAAAGTTTGATTGTCATTGGCCCAAACTCCTCCTCCAGTAGTATTTTCAATGGTTTCTGAATGTAACTTCCCAGTAGACAAGTCTTTTACATGCAAAGTATACTGTCTTCTACTGACCGTATCAACGCCATAAATCACTTTGCTATTGTCAGGGCTCACAGAAAGCCCTCCTAAATTGTAATAATCATGGTCCTCTGCCATTTGATTCACGTCAAACAGCACCTCTTCCTCAACCTCTAAAGAACTTTTTTTACGCGTATAAACCGGATATTGATCTCCTTTTTCATAACGGGTAATGTAAAAATATCCATTTTTAAAATAAGGAACAGAAGTATCGTCCTCTTTGATTCTCGACTTCATTTCTTCAAAAATTTCTTTTTGAAATTTCTCTGTATGTTTCAATTCCGCTTCCATAAACTGATTTTCCGCTTCTAAATAAGCAACCACTTTTTGGGTATCCTCATCTGGGATATCTGCATTCTTTTGAGCGTCTGTCAAACGCATCCAATGGTAATGGTCAATCCGGACGTCGTCGTGTTTTTCAAAAATTGTGGGGATTTTCTCAGCAATAGGCGCTGACAGCTTCGTTTCTATCATTTTATTTGAATTACAAGAGGACACAAAAATAAGTGTTATAATTCCCAATCCTACATTTATTTTAAACATTTCAAAAAGTTTTCAAAGATTCACAATGGAGTCCTTTTTTAAAAAATTGGTGCCGCTGTTCCGAATCCGAGAGCAAGAAAGGATCCATCTGCCAAAGAGAGACTTTCTAAAAAGTTTTTCTTGATTGCCAAAAAAGAAAACGGACACGCAACAACTTTTGCAACCTGTAAAAGATGCAACCAATCAACCCTCCAAAAAACATACCTGTCATGATATCTAGGGGATAATGCACACCCAAATAAATACGGCTATAAGCTACTAAAACCGCCCAAAAAAGCAAGACAAACGGGAGGTATTTGTAATACGGTTTTAACAAAAGTCCTAAAAAAACTGCCGCCGCCATAGCACTTGCCGCATGGGCAGAAAAATAACCAAACCCACTGCACCTCACCGCTGCAAAACGCATGGTTTCTTTGAGTTCGGGAAGATTGCATGGGCGCAGGCGTTCAAACCTGTATTTGAACACATTTGCCAGTTGGTCTGTTGCCGTTATCATGAGTACAGCACACAACATCACTAGTAGGGTTGTTTTTAAACCATATTTTCTAAAAACCAAATACAGTAAAAACACATACAGCGGTGACCAAGTAAACTTGTGGGTAACTATTCTCCAAAAACCGTCCCAATTTTCACTTCCTAAGTTGTTTAAGAACAAAAATAGTTTGGTGTCGTATGCAAGTAATTCTTCAATCATTTTTCTAAAGTTTTGGCAGACTAGCGCAACAAGCGGTAGTTTATTTGTTTTGATTTTAGGTGTTTCTTCGTGTTTCTCCTTTGAGTTCCAAAGTTCATTGTGAGCGTTTCTTTGCTACCAGATCAAAAATCATAGAAAATTGTGCTTCTTTTGTCAAATCAGAATTGTCAATTTCAATAGCATCGGGTGCTTTCACCAATGGAGAATCTTTCCGGTTGGAGTCTTCGTAGTCTCTTGTCACAACGTTTTCCAGAATATCTTCGTAACGAACGTCTTCCCCTTTTTCTGTCAATTCATCAAAACGTCGTTGTGCTCTTTTGTCAGCAGAAGCGGTCATGAACAATTTGAGCTCAGCATCGGGAAAAACAACGGTTCCAATATCTCTACCGTCCATCACAACGCCTTTGTTTTTTCCCAATTCTTTTTGAATACTCACCAATTTTTTTCGTACTTCCGGAACTGCCGCTACCTTGCTTACATAATTGGAAACCTCCAAAGTTCGTATTTCGTTTTCTACACAAATCCCATTCAAATAAGCCTCTGCAAAGCCTGCTTCTTCACAAAAAACAAAGTTCAGTTCTATCGCTTCTAACGCGTCGATCAATTTTTCTCTAAAAAAACACTGTGTATTTATAAAATTCTGGCGCATTGCGAAAAGAGAAACCATTCGATACATCGCTCCTGTATCCACATACACATACCCTAGTTTGTTTGCGAGCTCTTTGGCAATAGTGCTTTTCCCTGTAGAAGAGTAGCCGTCGATGGCAATCGTAATTTTTTTCTTCATTTGTTATCTAAATTAAGGACCAGTCCAAATGTATTGGAATTGGCGCTCGGGTGAAACTTACTCAGCGCATAATTGAATTCAAAATTTTTCATTTTGAGGCCAAATCCATAGGAGAGCCCGTTGAATGTTCTCTGATTCACAATTTCCAACTCTTTCGCTTTTTTAAAACTATATCCTAGACGAAAAGTCAATTTGTTTTCTGGAAAAAATTCAAAACCAAAAACGGCATGTCTAAAAGCGTTGTTTGCAAATGTAATTTCTTCTTCCTTGCTAGAGTTTGAATCTATTTCAAACACATTATTGGAAGGATTGGGATCGGAAACATCCCATTGTTGTAAATTATCGATTGTTACAAACCATTGAATGGGAACGTGTTTGAAACGAGAAGAGGCTCCGAGTAAAACTCGAAAAGGAAGCGATTCTTTTGTCCCATCAAAAGTTGTTATTTGAGTCCCTATATTTCTTAAAACCATTGAGATTTTCAATGGACTTTTTGTATCTCTGTACAAAAAAGCAAAATCAAAAGCCACCCCAAAAGAACTATAGGTGTCTATTCTACTATTGATAATTTTTGCATTGACTCCCATCTGTAGATTTATGGCTTTGAGCGCATGGGCATATCCCATGGACAAAGCCAAATCGTATGCCTTGAAGGTTCCCAACACATTTCCCATTTCGTCTGCTCTGGTCAGTTCTCCGTAATCCAAATACTGAATTCCGGTATGAAAAAGACCTAATTTTTCGTGCAAGCGCGTTGTAAATGTCACAGAACCCAAGTTGATTCCCGCCAAATAGTTCGTGTAATTGACCGAGACTTTGCCTTGCATTTCTATATCAATCGCAGCAGGATTCCACAAGGGTTGGTTCACATCACCACTCAGAGTCAAAGGAGCTCCTCCCAAACCAATTTGTCTTGCGGAAGTAGGCAGGTTTAAAAAAGCATATACCGATTCGCCTGCTTGTGCCCTACAAATTGTGCTAGTCAATATAAATAAAACGAGAAGTGTCTTTTTCATCCAATGCTGGGAAATAAAGTGCTTTCTTAAAAACGTAAAAATACTATAATATTTTATAAAACATCCAAAACTTGTCTGCTCTTCTTGTCTTTAAAACGCCTTTTCAAATCGCAGTATCCCTAAAATAACTTGGGCTGTGAAGCACTGTTTTCATCTACAATCTCTTCTTCTACTTCAATAGCATCCAAAACGGGAGGCTCGTAGGGATGTGACTCTAAAAGATTGACCTGTTTTATTTTATCCGTGGACAATTGATTCCCAATGGCTTTGATTCCTTTCACCGCAATGAACTGTTCAAAATCTACGGTGGTATTTCCCAAACTTCTTTTTGAAAATACAATTTCTGCGACAGGACGGTAATCCGTTGCAACAATTTCCAACTGTGTTTTCGGATGTTCACTGATAAAACGTTCTTCTTTGTCTGGGTAATCAATCATAAAACGTTTGACATAATACCGTTCTTTTTCGCCTTCAAAATAAATGGCTGAAATCGGTTTCATAGGATCCCATTTTTCCAAAACAATCATATCATTTTCAAAATGATAGTTCAATTCCGGTCGGATGGTTTTTACGATTCCTGATTGGGTGGCAATCAGCAATTTGTCTTCTGCAGTAAATTCTCCCAACAGCTCGCCTCTTTCATCTACATTCAAACGCTGTACAGTATCGTCAAACCAGATTTTTCTCGGTTTCAAGGTAGAAACACCCGCCGACTTAAATTCGATATTCTTGACTGCAAATTTGGTAATTAAGTTTCCTTTCGAACCCCTTCCTTTGATGGCTAAATCGGAAAAATCGATGTCCCATTTTAATTTTTTGACACTTCCTACGGCTCTTAAATTTACGGCAACCACTTCGGCTTCTCCATTCGGGTTTGCTGTAAAATAATGTACGCGAGAACCCTTATTTCCTGTGGTTAAATCGTAGTTCTTATCACGTGTCACACCTGTGACATGAAATCTTTTCATGTAACTAGGCCCTGATTTTCCATCGCGGTACATCATGTTGTACACGGTACGTTTGTCTCCTTTCTTGAAAATAGCAATGTGAATGATGTCTTTTCCCACAAAAGTTTTGGAAGCTACTTTTGTGATCATCAAAGAACCGTCTTTTCGAAATACAATGACATCGTCAATATCAGCACAATCGGCTACATATTCATCTCTCCTCAAAGAGGTTCCTATGAAGCCCTCTGCTCTATTGACATAGAGTTTGGTATTTCGCATGACTACTTTGGTGGCTACAATATCATCAAAAATTCGAATTTCAGTCTTTCGTTCTTTTCCTTTTCCATAGGTTTCTTTCAATCGCTTGAAATAGGCAATTGAAAACGCTACTAAATTCGCCAAATTCTCTTTGACAGCCGCAATCTTTTCTTCCAAGGCCTCAATCAATTGGTTTGCCTTGTCGATATCAAATTTCGAAATTTTCTTGATACGGATTTCTGTCAATCTCAAAATATCCTCTTGCGTCACACTTCGTTTCAAGTGTTTGGTAAAAGGCTTCAAACCTGTATCAATGGCTTCCAACACCCCATCCCAGGTTGCCACCTCTTCAATATCACGGTAAATTCTATTTTCTATAAAAATACGTTCCAAAGAAGCAAAATGCCATTGTTCTTCTAACTCGGCCAATTGAATTTCCAATTCTCTTTTCAGCAGTGCTACGGTATGGTCCGTAGAAATCTTCAACAAATCAGAGACTCCTATAAAAATTGGTTTGTGCTCTTCAATGATACAGCTCAACGGAGAAATAGAACTCTCACAATTGGTAAAGGCATACAAAGCGTCAATGGTGGTATCGGGAGAAACATTGGGTGGCAAATGCACCAATATTTCCACGGTTGCTGCCGTATTGTCTTCAATGCGTTTTATCTTTATTTTTCCTTTGTCATTGGCTTTCAAAATGGAATCAATCAAAGAAGAGGTAGTGGTTCCAAATGGAATTTCATTGATCACCAAGGTTTTTTTATCGAGCTGGTTGATTTTGGCTCTTACACGTACCTTCCCTCCTCTTTTTCCATCGTTGTAATTGGTAAAGTCGGCAATCCCACCTGTTAAAAAATCAGGTTCAATCTTAAAACTTCTTCCTTTCAAATATTTGATAGAAGCGTCGATCAATTCATTGAAATTGTGTGGTAAAATTTTGGTAGACAAGCCCACTGCAATCCCTTCGGCTCCTTGTGCCAACAAAAGAGGAAATTTTACTGGCAAATGAATGGGTTCTTTTCTTCGTCCGTCATAAGAAGCTTGCCAGTCGGTTGTTTTCGGATTGAAAATAACATCCAGGGCAAATTTTGACAAACGTGCTTCGATATATCGTGAGGCGGCTGCCCGGTCACCGGTAAGAATATTTCCCCAATTCCCTTGCATGTCAATCAACAGTTCTTTTTGTCCCAATTGCACCATCGCATCGGCAATGGAAGCATCTCCGTGTGGGTGGTATTGCATGGTATGCCCTACCAAATTGGCCACCTTGTTGTAACGCCCATCGTCGAGATCTTTCATCGATTGCATGATGCGACGTTGTACGGGTTTGAAACCATCATTNNAGGGCAGGAACTGCTCTTTCCAAAATCACATACGAAGCATAGTCCAAAAACCATTCTTTGTACATTCCTGTGACCTTGATAAGGCTTTCTTGCTTTTCTTCCGTTCCGTTTAATTCTTGCTCGTTTTCTTCTTGCATTTTTGCTACCGGCTTGTATTTGTTGTTTTTTATTTTTTTACCTGAATTCTAATGATACCTTTTTAATGTGGGTCGTTCTTTGATTTCATGATACGCTATTGCGTCTTTCGCATAATAGTGAAAAACCATACTTTTTCGTGTCATTTTTGGGTTTATTATTCTTTCCCCTCCGTGGATTAAATTATGGTGCCAAATCAAAACATCTCCTTTTTTCGCTAACAAGTATTTTTTTTTGGCCTTATTCTCAATCAATATTTCTTTTATTTTGTTTGAATAGTCTTGATATTTCTTTTTACCCAATAAAAATTTAGAACTTTCATTGCTAAAATCATGGTTCATGATATAAGGATACCTTTGCGAACCAGGATAATAGAACAAAGGACCATTCTCTTTGTTGATATCTTCCAAAGCTACCCAAATAGCTATTAAGTTCCCCTTTGGAAAAGTTGTCATACTAATGGCATCTGAATGTGCTGCTTGCTCACTACCTGTGATAAAATTTATACTTTGAAAAACATTTACTTTCTTATCCAGTAATAACTCCAAAATTTTTATCATTTTTGGATGCGCACCAACATCTAATAAGATTTTAGAATGATGTATCGCAAACATAATCTTATTTTTATTCTCAAATTTTATTATTTTACGCTTCAACAACCGTTCAACTTCATCGTTCACAGCATCTATAGAATCTGATGAAAAATAACCTTTCAAAAAAACAAAACCTTCCGAAGACCAAGGAAGCAATTCATTTTGAACAGAAGGATCTAGCTTTAAGAAATCTTCGTTTTTAGGCAACTCTTCCCTAGAATCTAATCGATCGTGTTTGTTTAATTCTTCGTCTATCTCAAAAAAATCTTTCGCTCTGATTGGTGAAAAGTATTTTTTTCGAATCCCATATTTTTGAAACAAAGGAAGATTATGAATCAAATATTTTTTATGAAAAAAATTATAGATTTGAAAGATGATTTTAAGTCGATACATATATCGTTTCATAACGTCCTATGATTTTAAAAACTATCTGTGTTACTTTTACCTAACCAGTCAGGGCTTCCCAAAACGTTTTTGTTTTTATTTGTTCGTAACCGACTATGTCCGTGAATGATCAAAAACATAAAAAAATGAATGTTTGACTGTCTAATTTTCTACTACATCCAATTCTACTTTGAGGTTTTCGATGATGAATTTTTGTCGATC
>ENA-UZWV01012712-UZWV01012712.1-metagenome-genome-assembly--contig:-Day-3-1m-contig-12712_pt1 | contig 16437 bp, 15 predicted proteins | sample MGYA00260342_ERZ794902 | MGnify/ENA metagenome assembly ERZ794902
CGCGCCGATCACTGAGTCGCCATGGAGAGCAGTATGTCTGTTGTAACGGTAGAAGAGCGGTCGGGCGTCGCACTGGTCACCCTGAACCGTCCTGAGGCTAATAATGCGCTGAATCGAGCCCTTTCTGAGGCGATTACGGCCACCTTTACTGAGCTTGCCAGTTCGACGACGGTGCGCGCTATTGTGCTCACGGGGGCAGGCCGCAGTTTTTGCGCTGGCGTCGATTTAAAGGCTTTATCGGATGAACCGGAAATGCTCTCAACAGGGATGGGGCTGGGCCCAGCCTCACCTATTGTTGCCGCATTAGAGCAGTGTCCTCAGCCGATTATAGGCGCGATCAACGGCGCAGCGGTCACGGGTGGATTTGAATTGGCACTGGCGTGTGATTACTTGTTTGCGAGCACCGAGGCTCGTTTTGCCGATACGCATGCGCGGGTGGGTATTTTACCAGGATGGGGCCTGTCTCAAAAATTGACTCGAATCATTGGCATCAACCGCGCCCGAGAAATGAGTTTAGCGGGTAATTTTATTGATGCGCATCGTGCTGAGGCCTGGGGCTTGGTGAATCGCGTTTGCACCCCAGAAAATTTAATGGACGAGACGCTGGCCAGTGCAGCCCAAGTTGCCGACGGCGACGCCAACGCCGTGATCGCCTTAAAAGCACTCATGAATGATGGTGCAAAGCAAAACTTGGGTGATGCGCTAATGCTAGAGGGCGAGCGGGGTAATGCCTTCGCCAAAACCGTCGACTACAGCCAGATGGGTGAGCGCCTGGCGGCACTGCGCAAGCGAGCAGCAAAAAAATAGTGCTAAGGGGCATGGGCGTGGATGCCACGTCAAGCGTCGCCGGTGACTAACAGGATTGGGAGCGGTCACATGGGGTTGTTGGGATCAGGCGTGTTGTTATGGAGTCTCGCTCATTTAATGAAGCGAGTGGCACCGGGATGGCGGTCTCGATTGGGCAGCGCTGGCAGACCGCTGGTGGCTATATCGATTGTCCTGTCGGTCGTCCTGATGATCGTCGGTTATCAGCCGGCTGAAGGACCCATATGGTGGGCACGGCAGACTGCTCTGGTTGGCATCAACAATCTGCTGGTGTTCGTCAGTTTTTATATTATCGCGGGTTCAATCATCGGTGCGCGCATGAGGCGTTTCGTCCGGCATCCGCAATTGACCGCGATCACGCTCTGGGCTGTCGCGCATTTGTTGGTCAATGGGGACCTTGCGTCGCTGACGCTCTTTGGTGGTCTACTGATTTGGGCGGTGCTGGCCGTGATACTGATTAATCGGCAAGAAGAAGCGCCGGTGATAGAGCAAGGCCCGATCGCATGGGCGCCTGAGATGGGTGCGTTGAGTGCCGCTATCGTCATCTACGGGCTGGTTGGCTACGTGCACAGTTGGCTCGGATACCCCGTTCATGGCTGAACGGAGCTTAGCCAAGCGATGACGCCACGCTTCGCATTAACGGATAGCCACATTAAGCGTGCCTTAGACCAGTTGTCACAGGATCATGTGCCAATACAAGTCGCGCTGAGTCAGGTGGGTTACCCGGCACCGCGACGGCGCGATCACTCATTCGGGTCGCTGGCTCGCATCATTATCGGGCAGCAGCTCTCGACTAAAGCTGCGGCGACCATCACCACGCGTGTTGAGGCCGCGGCAGGCGCAGAGCTGACGCCGTCTTCGGTGCAGTCACTCTCCCCAGAAGTGTTTCGAGAGGCCGGATTATCGCGGCAAAAAATAGCGTATCTACAAGCGCTGTCGGAGGCAGTGACTTCCAATGCCCTGCCGCTTAAGGAGCTGCCTCGTTTGAGCGATGCTGAGGTTGAGTCGGCCATTACTGGGGTAAAAGGGTTGGGCCGTTGGTCAGCGCATATGTACATGATGTTTGCGCTGGGACGTCCCGATGTTTGGCCTAGCGGTGATCTGGCTGTCCGAGTGGGGTTTGGCCGTATCATGGCGTGGCCAGACCGACCCGATGAGAAAAAAGTCATTGCGCGCGGTGCCGTGTTCTCGCCCCACCGTAGCGCTCTAGCATTGTTGTGTTGGCACTTTTACAGTGAGGCGCCGCTGTGAGCTTCAGCGAGTGGGATCGGCAATGTATGACCTTGGCGCTAGACGAGGCACGCCGTGCGGCGACTCGCGGCGAGGTGCCCGTAGGCGCGGTATTGACCCGTGATCACCGCGTGCTCGCCAATAGCGGTAATGCGCAAATTGAGCTCCATGATCCAACGGCGCACGCAGAGATCAGGGTGTTGCGCGACGCGGCAGTCAGAGAGGGCAACTACCGGTTGCCGGGTACCACGCTGTATGTCAGCTTGGAGCCCTGCACGATGTGTTGTGGTGCCTTGATTCACGCGCGGGTTCAAACGCTGATCTTCGGCACGCGTGAGCCGCGCTCTGGAGCAGTGATTAGTGCGGCTCAGACGCTCGATAATCCGCTGTTGAATCATCGGGTGCAGTGGCGGGAAGGATTGGAGGAGACAGAGGCGGCGGCGCTATTACGAGCCTTTTTCAAGGCGCGGCGGTAGTCAGCCACTTGAGCGCTCAAAGCACGGGCAGTGTGATGGAGCGCAGCGATTCGGGCAGCAGTGTGTCCACTTCTATTGGCGGTGCGATGCGACTCTCTGGCAGTGCCTGTAGTTTCAACATCCCTTCGTAATGACGAATATTGTCAACATAAGTCACCGCTTGCGGCCCCTCGGCGAAGCCAAATTTAGTCAGGGGAAAAAACTCGGGATGCTGCAGTTGGGGCAGCTGAGCTCTCACATCCGGCCAAAAATGCGGGTCACCGCTAGCCTGCTGCGTGATGATTCTGGCGTCCTCTAAATGACCCATGCCAATGTTATAGGCGGCTAATGCCATTGACGTCCGGTCGGGTTCCTCTATATCTGCGGGGAGTCGTCTGAGCAGGTTTTTAAAAAATCGAGCGCCGCCGCGAAGGCTCTGCTGTGCGTTCGTCCGGTCCTCAACACCCAACTCGTCGGCAGTACTGCGAGTGAGCATCATCATGCCTCTCACACCTGTGGGAGATCGTGCTTTGGGATTCCAATGAGATTCTTGATAAGCCATGGCGGCCAGCAGTTGCCAGTCCATTTGGTACTCCAGTGCCACCGTTTGGATCAGCGGTTGCCAGAGAGGTAGGTCGGTGGCTATTTTCCGCTGAAAAGTCAGCGAACCAACGCGCGATGCATGTTCGTAGCGCCCAAAGTACTGTCTTTTTAGTTTTGCGAGGTCTCCGTTTTGGTGGGCCTGCTGAATAAATTGGTTGATCAGATCCAGTGATGTTGTGTCTTCAGCAGAGTCAGGCAAATACCAGACTACCGGTGCAGGCTCGCCGACCTCCAACCCCGCCACCATTCTGGGAAAGAGGCGCTGTTCAACACTTAACGTCAGGGAATTTACGACGGCTAGCTCTGCTTTTTCTTCAGTAACCAGTTGCATCAACTCCAACGAATCAACGGCGTGTATTTCTCGCCATGACAACTGAGGTAACTCGACCTGAAGGCCCTCTAAGAGTTCGGTATGAGCACTCCCCGCGACCACGACTAAATCACGGTCAACCAACTGTGGCAGCGATCGAGGACGTAACTTTCCTGATTTATATGCCACGAGTGCCTGCTGTCGTAGATAGGGTAAAGAGGCCTGAAATTGTTTATCGCGTTGAGCACTCTGAGTGAGGCCGGCAGCGGCAAAGTGTCCCTCGCCCCGAGCTAGCATGGCAAACAATTCGGGTAGGCTGAACGCTACCTTTACCCGCAGCGTCATACCGTGTTGCTCGGCAAAGGCCCGCGCCAGTTCGTAGTCGAGGCCGGCTTCGTTGTCACCCTCAAAATAGTAAGTGGTTGGCGTATTACGTGTCAGCATAATGAGCTCACCCCCTGGCGCTATGGGTGCGAGATCCGACGTGTCTTGGCAGCTACAGAGCAGCGCCATTAAGATAATGAGTGGAAAGCGAGTCGCCATGGGGTAAGTGTAGAGGGTCCTGCTGGCGGGTGACACAATAATGAAGGTTTCGTTGCCTCCGCACGTCGGGAGGTGTGCACCCTTAATCACCGAAGGGGTATAATCCGGCTGCCCAGTTGTTCAGGAATTCCAGATGCTTGTCCTGCCCGGATCCCCCGCGTTGTCCAACGCGCGTTTTCAGCTGCTTGCGGCGGAAATCGCCGCATTGGAAGGAGACTGGCAACTGCGTGAGGTGGTTTACGCCTATGCGGTTGATGTTGCTGCGCAAGGGTCGGTTGACGCACCGCGACTGGCCGCGCTGTTGCAACCTGGCACCGCCGCGATAGCCGATGCTGGCATGCTCACCCGACCCGGGCAGCGCATCGTCATGCCGCGCCTGGGCACTATTTCACCCTGGTCGAGCAAAGCCACCGATATCGCCCGTAATTGCGGGTTTGCAGAGGTACAACGTGTTGAGCGAGTGACGGTGGTCGGCGTCGATGGTCTTCGGCCGGGAGACGATTGCAGCGCACTGGATGCGGTCATTCACGATCGTATGGTGGAAACGGTTGTCGATACAATGGATGCCGTGGCCTCACTCTTTGATCGCACCGAACCGGCGACCTATACCGAGGTTGACCTGCTGGGTGCTGGGCAGCCGGCACTCGAAGCGGCTAATTTGCAACTGGGTTTGGCGTTGATCGACGACGAATTGGATTACCTTGCCGAGGCCTTCGAGACGCTTGGCCGAAATCCTCGCGATATCGAATTGATGATGTTTGCACAGGCAAACTCAGAGCATTGCCGGCACAAAATTTTCAATGCCAGTTGGGAAATTGATGGGGTTGATGAAACCCATTCCCTGTTCGCTATGATCCGGCATACCCACGAGGTGGGGGGGGAGAATGTGTTATCGGCTTACTCCGATAACGCCGCTGTTGTGGCTGGTCATACTGCAGGTCGCTTTTATCCTGATCCAGTTGATCAAGTCTGGCGCTTTAACAACGAAGCCATTCACCTGTTGATGAAAGTAGAGACGCACAATCACCCGACCGCTATTGCACCCTTTGCGGGCGCTGGCACGGGCGCGGGAGGAGAGATTCGTGATGAGGGTGCGGTGGGCCGCGGTTCGCGCCCCAAGGTCGGATTGGCAGGGTTTTCCGTCTCTCACCTGGAGATTCCCGAGCTGCCTCGACCCTGGGAGCTTCATTATGGCAGGCCGGGTCGCATCGTTTCGCCACTGCAGATCATGATCGATGGCCCCATTGGCGCCGCCGCGTTTAATAACGAATTCGGTCGCCCTAATATTGCGGGATATTTTCGGACTTTTGAGTCGGATGAGGTCAGTGGAGTTCGCGGTTATCACAAGCCCATTATGATCGCAGGCGGCTATGGCAATATCCGGCAAGAACACGTTGAAAAAGGGGAGTACTCTGCCGGTGCGAAACTCATCGTACTGGGCGGGCCGGCCATGCTGATTGGCCTTGGCGGCGGCGCTGCCTCATCTATGGCCAGCGGTGACAGTGCTGAGGATCTCGATTTTGCCTCGGTACAAAGACAAAACCCGGAAATCCAACGCCGGTGTCAGGAGGTGATCGATGCCTGCTGGAGCCTAGGCGAGCACAATCCCATTGCGTTTATTCATGATGTCGGCGCGGGTGGCTTGAGCAATGCCCTGCCCGAACTGGTCAAAGACGGCGGACGGGGCGGGCGTTTTGAGCTTCGCGATATTCCCAACGATGAGCCCGGCATGACGCCGCTCGAAATCTGGTGTAACGAGTCTCAAGAGCGTTACGTCATGGCTGTCGAGCCCGAGCAATTAGCAGTCTTCGAGCAGATCTGTGAACGAGAGCGCTGCCCCTTTGCGGTCGTGGGCGAAGCGACGCAAGCGATGCATTTGGCGTTAACTGACAACGCATTTACAAGCCTGCCCATCGATCTGCCCATGTCGCTGTTATTTGGTAAGCCCCCCAAAATGCATCGTCGTACCAACCGTCCCTCCATGCTGGGCGATGCCTTTGATCACCAAGGCGTTTCGTTAGTTGAATCGGTAGAGCGGGTATTGACCTTCCCTGCGGTGGGTTCAAAAAGCTTTTTGATCACGATCGGTGACCGCAGCGTGACAGGGATGGTCGCGCGCGACCAAATGGTGGGGCCTTGGCAAGTTCCCGTTGCTGACTGTGCGGTGACAACGGTGTCTTTGGATTCGCATGAGGGAGAAGCGATGGCAATGGGCGAGCGGACGCCCGTTGCTTTGCTCAATGGCCCTGCTTCGGGACGTATAGCGGTGGCCGAGGCTCTCACTAATTTGTTAGCAGCGCCGGTTGCATCGCTAGACGATATCAAGCTGTCGGCGAATTGGATGTGTGCAGCGGATCATGCCGGTGATGACGCGATCTTGTATGACACCGTGGCGGCGGTAGGGCTTGAATTTTGTCCTGCGTTGGGGATTACGATTCCCGTGGGCAAGGACTCTATGTCGATGCGGACCGCCTGGCAGGACGCAGGGCAGGATCGCGCTGTGACCGCTCCGGTTTCCTTAATTGTTTCCGCATTTGCGCCGTGTGGTGACGTCCGTAAGGTACTGACGCCAGCACTGTCGCCGCGCGAAGATACGGTGCTGTTACTGATCGATCTCGGCCGTGGACAAGACCGCCTTGGGGGCTCGGTGTTGGCTCAGGTATGGAATCAGTTGGGACAGACACCGCCAGACGTCATGCCACAAGACATGCGAGCACTGTTTAATTTCTTGTTGGCGCTAAAATCGAAAGACTGGATTTTGGCGTATCACGATCGGTCCGATGGTGGATTGCTGGTGTCGCTATTAGAGATGGCGTTTGCGAGCCGTTGTGGGTTACAGGTCGACCTAGCGGTGGATCACGAAGCCGCGGTTGCGAGGCTTTTCTCAGAAGAGATTGGTGCCGTGATTCAGGTAGCCAAGCAGCACGTCGACGCGATCGTGTCACTGGCGGCTGAGTTGGGCCTCGAGGGCATGGTGTCCTCTGTGGGAACGCCGCGACTGGACGAACGTATTGTCGTGAACACTCCGCAGTTTGAACTGATGGACAGCAATCGAGGGGCGTTGCAGGCGCTGTGGAGTGAGACCAGCCATGCGATTGCGCGGCGGCGTGATAATGCCGACTGTGCCGATCAGGAATTGGCTGCGATCCAGCAAGCTGATCCCGGTTTGTCGGCGGCGTTGACCTACGATTGTGATGAGGACATTGCGGCCCCTTTTATTGCGACTGGCAGTCGGCCTCGAGTGGCCATTTTGCGAGAGCAAGGGGTGAATGGTCAGATGGAGATGGCCGCGGCATTTGATCGGGCAGGATTTACGGCGGTTGATGTTCATATGAGTGATGTGATGGCGGGCACGCAGGATTTGACTGACTGCCATGGTTTGGCGGCTTGCGGCGGCTTCTCTTACGGCGATGTGCTGGGCGCTGGCGAGGGATGGGCAAAGAGTATTTTGTTTAATGATGCTGTCAGGGCGCGCTTTGAGCAGTTTTTTGCCAGAACAGATACTTTTTCGTTGGGTGTCTGCAATGGGTGTCAGATGATGTCCGCGTTACAGTCGATCATCCCGGGGAGCGATCACTGGCCACGTTTTGCTCGCAACCATTCTGAGCAGTACGAAGCGCGCCTGTCGTTGGTGCGAATTGAGTCCTCGCCGTCTGTTTTGCTCAAAGGCATGGAGGGCTCCTATTTGCCGATTGTTGTGGCACATGGTGAAGGACGCGCTCAGTTTTCACAGACAAGTACTGCCAGCGCGCTTGAGGCGGCCGGTTTAGTCGCACTGCGTTTTATCGATCACCACCAAAATGTGACAGAAAATTACCCTTTCAATCCCAATGGTTCGCCGGGCGGAGTCACTGGATTGTGCAATAGCGATGGTCGAGTCTCGATTATGATGCCCCATCCGGAACGCGTCTTTCGTGCGGCGCAGATGTCTTGGCGACCCTCTGAATGGGATCAGGACTCGGGCTGGATGCGGTTATTTCGCAATGCGCGCGTCTGGCTCGGGTGATATCGGCGTGGTGTTGCGGCCATTGAGTCGGTACACTCCGCGCCTATTTCAGAGACCTAACGTCACCACGGCAACGACGACAATGACAACGACGACAATGACAATAAAGCGATGATAAATCATTACCCCCTTTGGAAAAATGTGTTGATCCTCATTGTGGTCGCCGGAGGCTTCTTTTACGCCGCGCCCAATTTATATGCCCCCGACCCTGCATTGCAGATTGCCGGCGCCAGCAGCTCTCAAATGATCGACAGGCCCATACTAGGTCGTGCTGAGCAGGCGCTAACCGATGCGGGAATCCCCTTTTTTGGCGAGGTCATTCAGGAACAGGGTAAGTCTGCGCTGTTGAGATTGACCGATCGTGATCAGCAGTTGCGGGCTCAGGCCGTCGTGGCGAGGGAGCTCGGTGACGGATTTATTGTGGCGCTCAATTTGGCACCGACGACACCAGACTGGTTGCTGCAAGGCGGTGCAACGCCCATGAAGCTAGGCCTTGATTTGAGCGGAGGCGTTCATTTTAAGCTAGAAGTTGATGTTGCCGCGGCAACGGAGCGGCGGCTTGAGCAGTACGAGATCGGTATTAAAAAGCGGCTGCGTGAAGAGCGGGTTCGCGGACGAGTCAGTCTCGATGGCCAGCGCGCTGTGATGCAATTTCGGGCCGAGGCCGATCGGGAGGCCGCACGTAAGCTGGTTGCCGAGCTTTACCCTGAGTTATTCCTCGATCGAGTCGATGAGACGGATGCTTGGTTGTTATACGCGGACGTTACCGAGCAAACGATTACCGAACTGGTGGACTATGCGGTAACCCAAAATCTGACCACGATTCGTAATCGCGTTAATGAGTTAGGTGTGTCTGAGCCGTTAGTGCAGCGGCAAGGCCGCAACCGCATTGTTGTCGAGCTGCCTGGTATTCAAGATACAGCAGAAGCGAAGCGCATTTTGGGCAAGGTGGCTAATCTGGAGTTCCGGCTCGTTGCCGAGGCCAATGCTCCGATATCGGAACGACAGCGGTTTGAGTATCGCAGCGCGGGTCGCGAGGGCATGACTGAGTGGCTAGAGCGCGATGTGATTATCTCAGGTGAGAGTGTTTCCAACGCGCAGGCTGGTTTTGATCAGAACAGCCAGCCCAATGTCTCCATCAGTTTGGATGGTGAAGGTGGGATGCTGATGTCGCGGGCGACGCGTGCCAACGTGAAGCGACGCATGGGCGTATTGTTTATCGAGCGCAAGTATCGGACGCGTTACGAGATGACGGAATCCGGAGAAGAAGTTGCCAAACGGATTCCCTATGACGAAAAGAAACTGCTGACTGCGCCGGTGATTCAGTCGGCGCTGGGCGCGCAGTTTCAGATAACCGGGCTGGACAACCCCGGAGAGTCGTCAGAGCTGGCGCTGATGTTGCGGGCCGGCGCACTGGCAGCGCCGATTACTTTTGTCGAAGAGCGCACGGTCGGGCCCTCTCTAGGGGCCGAAAATATCCGCTTGGGCACAAAATCAGTGCAAGTCGGGTTGGCCCTCGTCGTTATCTTTATGATGCTGTACTACCGGGTTTTTGGCGTTGCGGCAGTGCTTGCCCTGAGCGGCAATCTTGTCCTATTAGTGGCCATTATGTCGTTGCTTGGCGCCACACTGACACTGCCAGGTATCGCCGGGATCGTATTGACCGTCGGCATGGCAGTTGATGCCAATGTGTTGATCTTTGCGCGTATTCGAGAGGAAATTCGGGGCGGCGCCCCACCTCAAACAGCGATTGGTCAGGGTTTTGACCGTGCGGTTGTCACGATTCTCGATGCCAATATCACCACCTTGATTGTGGCGATCATTCTGTATGCAATCGGGACAGGTCCGGTCAAAGGGTTTGCAGTCACACTGTCAGTCGGCATTATCACTTCGATGTTGTCCTCCATTATTGGCACGAGAGCACTGGTGAATTTATTTTATGGCGGCCGAAGGGTGCAGGCGCTGTCAATTGGGGGCGTCGGCGGAGCCAAGGTCGCGCGACAGGGGGCAGCGGAATGAATCCAATTCCTTTCATGAAGTGGCGCTGGGTCGCCATCGCCTTATCGGGCTTAGCCATTGTCACGGCTGTCGCCTCTTTGAGCCTGCAGCAATTGAACTGGGGCCTTGATTTTACAGGCGGTACGTTGATCGAGGTGGCTTATAGTGACAGCGCCGATTTGAGTTCGATTCGATCTGTGTTGGCTGAGGAGGGCTATGAAGGCGCGGTAGTAGTCAGCTTTGGTACAGACCGAGATGTTTTGGTGCGGTTGCCTGACGGTTATTCCGATGAGCAGGGCGCGCTGATGGTGGATAAACTGCGCAGCAGTAGCGATATGGCGATTGAATTGCGCCGCATTGAGTTTGTCGGGCCGCAGGTGGGGGATGAGCTGAGGGACGACGGGGGCATCGCGATGCTGACGGCGTTGGGTCTAGTAATGCTCTATGTTGCGTTTCGTTTCCAGATAAAATTTGCCTTGGGGGCGGTGTTTGCACTCGCTCATGATGTGATCGTGACGTTGGGGTTTTTCTCACTGACGGGTCTAGAATTTGACCTAACAGTGCTTGCTGCGCTGCTGGCGGTAGTCGGTTACTCGCTTAATGACACGATCGTCGTGTCCGATCGGATAAGAGAAAATTTGCGCAAAATCAGGCGGGCTGAAGCGATTGATGTGATTAACATCTCGCTGACAGAGACCTTGGGTAGAACGTTGGTGACATCGCTAACCACACTTTTGGTCTTGGCTGCGCTAGCGTTATTCGGCGGAGAAATGATTTTCGGCTTCGCGGTAGCGCTGCTAGTGGGTGTGACTGTGGGGACCTACTCGTCGATGTATGTGGCCTCCACCACCTTACTGCAGCTCGGCGTGAGCAAAGAGGATGTCATGGTGCCAGAGCGAGAGGGAGCGGACCAGGAGGGCATGCTGCCTTAGTCCGGTCGTCGGTTGTCCCGGTCATCTCTTATGAGGGATGCTCAGCCTGTGTCTGACCACCGTACAAGGGGTAATAATTGGCGCATCAGCTTGCTGTTACCACAGACCACGTTGCCGCTGTCATACCAGTGCTCCCCTCCCGATAAATCAGTGATCAATCCGCCAGCCTCTCGGATCAGGAGCGCCCCTGCAGCGATATCCCACTCACTGAGTCCCATTTCCCAAAAACCGTCTAGCCTGCCTGCCGCAACATAGGCTAGATCAAGGGAGGCTGCGCCACCGCGCCGCAAGCCCATTGAGCGGCCAGTCACTGCAGCGAGCGATTGGGTATACCAGTCCAAGTGCTCATCGCAGTGCCCTAAAAAAGGGATGCCAGTGCCCAGCAGGGCCTCTTGAAGCTCTTTGCGATCGGAGACCCTGATACGGTGACCATTGAGCTGTGCACCCCGGCCTCGCGAGGCAATAAACTCTTCGCGCCTGACGGGATCATAAACCACGGCGTGCTCAATCTTGCCGCGATGCACACAGGCGATGCTGACAGCGTAATGCGGTATGCCACGCATAAAGTTGCTGGTGCCATCTAGTGGGTCGATGATCCAGGTGTACTCGGAGTCGTCATTGCCCGATACACCGCTTTCCTCGCATAGGAAGCGATGCTCTGGGTAGGCTTTATTGAGGTGGTACAGAATTTCTTTTTCTGCCGCGATGTCAACGTCGGTGACGTAATCTGCAGCTGCTTTGTGACGAAAGCCGACTCGATCCATGTCGTCGGAGGCACGCATGATCAGGTCTCCCGCTTTGCGGGCGGCGCGCAGTGCCATGGTGGCGGTCGGTTCCATGCCGTATCTCGAGCTGGTGTGGCGGCGGATGATAACAGGGGGAGAGGGACGCGGATACGCCTCTGCTAAACTCTGTGCGAATATCGATTCACGACACGGCTTGGGTCGGCAGGGTCCCGACGTCAGCGAGGCGCTGACTGCTCTTTTGGCGACCTGACTTGAGTCGGGCAGACCACACTAGGGACACCACAGTATGAATGCCGAGAACATCGACATTGTCTTAGTTAATACCACCCACAGTGGCAATATTGGTGGCGTTGCGCGCGCGATGAAAAATATGGGTTTGACGCGCCTCACCCTCGTAGCACCACTGAAATACCCTGCACCAGAGGCCGTTTGGCGCGCTGCATCAGCGGGCGAAATCCTGGAAAACGCGCGTGTGGTAGAAACGCTCGATGAGGCTATCGCTGAGTGTCAGTTTGTGGTCGGTACCAGTGCGAGGGCCCGGCGCATCCCTTGGCCGATTCAGGACGCGCGGCAATGTGCTCAGCGTATTGCACAACATTCGTCTACCGAGCGGGTGGCCGTTTTATTTGGTCGCGAGGATCGCGGATTGCTGAACGAGGAGTTGCAGCGATGCAATTTGCACTGTCACATTCCCACTCATGAAGCGTATTCGAGTTTGAATCTGGCGATGGCGGTGCAAATTGTCGCCTATGAGTTACGGATGTTGCAGATGGGCGGACAGGCAGGGGTGCCCGAAGACGCCGATTGGGACACACCCTTTTGCAAAGCGGAGGATATGGCGCGATTTTATGAGCATCTTGAGACCACTTTGGTCGACATCGGGTTTTTGGACCCCGCGGCGCCAAAGCAATTAATGCCGAGGTTAAACCGCTTATTTAATCGGGTTCGACTCGACGAAATGGAGCTTAATATTCTGCGCGGCATACTCACCGAAACCCAAAATGCGGCCAGCCGCTCAAAAGATTAAACCACTTCCCGCTATTCTTGACTAAAATACTCAGGAATAGGACAATCTCGACCATGAAGTTAACTACACGCGGACGCTATGCGGTCACGGCAATGTTGGATCTCGCTATTAATGGCGGTCCCCAGCCGGTGTCTCTGGCAGATATATCGGGAAGACAGGAGATATCCTTGTCTTATCTGGAGCAGTTATTTGCCAAGCTTCGGCGTAAACAATTGGTGATCAGTGCTCGGGGTCCCGGGGGCGGTTATCGGTTAGCGAGGAGTGGCACCGACATTTTTGTCGCGCAGATCATTGATGCGGTAGACGAAGCGGTTGATGTCACCAATTGTCAGGGTAAAGGTAACTGCCACCAGGGAGAGACCTGTCTGACACATGATCTGTGGGAAGACCTGTCGGGCCAGATACATGATTTTCTGAGCAAGATCAGTCTCGGTGATCTGATGGAACGGCGCCAGAGGGAGCGGACCGCTTCTCGACCGGTGGAGGGCCTATTGCAAACGTTGTCCTTAGGATGACTTATTCAGGGTGGTTCGATAGAGCAACCTGTCACCGTAAATAGAGTGAGCCAATTGGCTCGAGTGAGATAAAGAGCAATGAATGCACCAGTGACTGTCAACATACCCATCTATCTCGACTATCTGTCGACGACGCCAGTCGATCCGAGAGTGGTTGCTGCGATGACCGCCTGCATGTCGACCGAGGGTGTTTATGGTAATGCGGCATCGCGTTCCCACGTCTTTGGTTGGCAGGCAGAGGAAGCTGTTGAGAATGCGCGTAGTCAAGTCGCAGAGCTCATCAATGCAGATCCTCGCGAGATCGTTTGGACCTCGGGTGCCACTGAGTCCGATAATTTGGCGATCAAAGGGGTAGCGCACTTTTATCACAAGAAGGGTAAGCATATTGTTACCTCGAAAATTGAGCATAAGGCGGTACTGGATACCTGTCGCCAGCTCGAGCGTGAGGGCTATGAGGTCACCTATCTTGATCCTAATGAGCAAGGGCTGACAACGCCTGAGATGGTGCAAGCGGCGCTCCGCGAGGACACGATTTTGGCAAGCGTGATGCACGCTAATAACGAGATTGGTGTCGTCAACGATATCGCAGGTATCGGCGAAATATGCCGCGCTGCAGGTGTGCTATTTCATGTAGACGGCGCCCAAGGGGTGGGAAAGATACCGGTTGATATGGAGCAGATGAAGGTCGATCTATTGTCGATGTCGGCGCATAAAATGTATGGGCCAAAAGGGGTGGGAGCACTCTATGTCCGCCGCAAGCCTCGTGTTCGCCTAGAAGCACAGATGCATGGCGGTGGCCACGAGCGCGGCATGCGGTCGGGCACCTTGGCAACACACCAACTGGTGGGCTTCGGCGAGGCCGCGCGGATAGCGCACGAGGAAATGGCGACAGAGTCCGCGCAGTTGGAGGCGCTTCGTGAGCGATTCTGGGACGCCATCAGTGACATTCCAGAGGTCTACATTAACGGTGATCGAGAGCAACGCCTGCCGGGCGCACTCAACGTGAGCTTTGCGTTTGTCGAGGGAGAATCGCTGATTATGTCACTGCGAGATTTGGCTATTTCGAGTGGCTCGGCCTGTACTTCAGCCAGTTTGGAGCCTTCTTACGTGCTGCGCGCGCTAGGGCTGAATGACGAGATGGCGCATAGCTCTTTGCGCTTTAGTTTCGGTCGATTTACAACAGAAGCCGAAGTGGATCACGCCGTGCAGTGTGTGCGCCATGCGGTAGAAAAATTACGAGAGCTCTCGCCTCTCTGGGACATGTTCCAGGACGGCGTTGACCTCAGTACAATTGAATGGGCTGCGCATTAAGACAGCCTTCTAGGCCTCAGGGAGATAACCATGGCATACAGTGACAAAGTAATTGATCACTACGAAAACCCTCGTAACGTTGGCAAGTTTGATGAAGCAGACGAGAGCATCGGCACGGGAATGGTGGGCGCTCCAGCCTGCGGCGACGTCATGCGATTGCAAATTCAGGTCAGTGACGATGGCATTATTGAGGATGCTAAGTTCAAGACTTATGGATGTGGGTCAGCTATTGCATCGAGTTCGCTATTGACCGAGTGGGTGAAAGGTAAAAATTTAGACGAGGCCGCCTCGATTAAAAATACAGAAATCGCGCAAGAGCTCTCTCTGCCGCCGGTGAAGATTCACTGTTCTGTATTGGCGGAGGACGCGATTAAAGCCGCCGTGCAAAACTATCGTGAGAAGCAGGATAGCTAAATGGCCATTAGTCTCACTAATGAAGCGGCGCAACACGTAAGCCGACAGTTATCCAGTCGCGGCAAGGGCGAGGGTATCCGCATTGCAGTGAAGACGTCGGGATGTTCTGGGCTGGCGTATGTGTTGGAATTTGTCGATCAGGCTGAGCCAGAGGACACGGCTTTCGAGTCCGATGGGGTCAAAGTGTTTGTGGATCCCAAAAGTCTTGTTTATCTAGACGGGACGGTGGTGGACTTTGCGAAAGAGGGCCTTAACGAGGGCCTAGAGTTTCGTAACCCCAACGTAGCAGGGGAGTGTGGTTGCGGCGAGAGTTTCACGGTCTGACCGTGAACGCGACGGCGGGCGCAGTGGCGCGCGACTACTTTTCGTTATTCAACATTGAACCCAGTTTCACGGTTGACGAGATTACATTGGAGCAGGTGTATCACTCCTTACTGTCACAGTTTCACCCTGATCGTTACGCCGGAAAGCCGCAAGTTGAGCAACGCGTGGCGGCGCAACTCTGCGCAGACATTAATGCAGGCTATCGCACCCTTCAGGGTGAGGTCAGCCGAGCGCAATATTTACTGCAACACAGTGGCGTCGATCTCCAGACAGCCGAACGTGAAGGCGTTGGGGCGGAGTTTCTGATGACGCAAATACTGTTGCGTGAGCGTTTGGAAACGATTGCCGAGCTTGATCAGGTGGAACACCAAACTCTGGTGGACGAAATCGATGAGCACTACGGTGCCAGCCGAGATCGCTTTGCGGAGGCAGCGCAGAAAGCAGCATGGCAGGAGGCTTCCCGCTACTGGCAGGAGATGTGTTACCTCGAAAAGTTAGTTGATGCCACGGGCTCGCGGGGTCGTTAAATGGTGCTTCTTCAGATATCGGAGCCAGGCGAATCGCCGGACCTGAGCCTAACGCGCAGCATCGCAGTGGGTATCGACCTGGGGACTACGAATAGTTTGATTGCTCAGTTCGACGGTGCGCAGGTGCGCGTTTTTGAGGATGAGTTAGGTCAGCCGTCGCTACCGTCGGTGGTGCACTACGGTGCTGAGTCGACTCAAGTGGGTGACGCAGCTTTGGCGTTAGCCAATGAGCAACCTGAGAATACCATCGCGTCTGCGAAGCGTATGTTGGGCCGCGCACGCGAGGAGGTTGTCGATGATCCCTACGCCAGTCTGACGACTGACGGAGCGCTGGCGTTTGCAACGGATCAGGGTAAAAAAACGCCCGTAGAGGTCTCTGCTGCCATTCTTGACGCACTTAAGATCCGCGCTGAGGCTCATCTTGATAGCCCGATTGCGGGTGCGGTGATCACCGTGCCAGCTTATTTTGATGACGCGCAGCGCCAAGCCACGCGTCAGGCAGCCGAATTGGCCGGGATTAAGGTGTTGCGCTTACTGAATGAACCCACCGCAGCGGCAGTGGCCTATGGTCTGGATGAGCAGGCGGAAGAATCCTCTTTGCTCGCTGTTTATGATCTCGGTGGGGGTACCTTCGATATCTCTATCCTTAGAATGCGCGCAGGCTTGTTTGA
>ENA-UZWV01001629-UZWV01001629.1-metagenome-genome-assembly--contig:-Day-3-1m-contig-1629_pt1 | contig 16416 bp, 5 predicted proteins | sample MGYA00260342_ERZ794902 | MGnify/ENA metagenome assembly ERZ794902
TATTATTACTATGATCCAGAAAAAATTTCTGCGGATGGGGTGCTTTTTGCACGTGGACTTAGTTATTGCATGACAAACAGTGAACTGGTTGCTGGTTCAAATGAGGCAAAAGCGATTAACAGCGTGCTTCAAAGAGTCTTGGGCACTCGGGTAATGAATGGTGTTTTGGTCGATAGCGGCGGGTCACTTCCCTATGAGGATGTACATCCCTCCAATGCTAGATTTCTTAGAGTGTTGGCGAAATTGTTTAAAACTGCAGAGGTGGTGACTACTAGTGGAAACGCACTCGACGTTCAGCCTATGATTAACCACTATACTGATATTATCGGATATACAGGGATACTGGAAGATGAATTTGTGAAAGCAGGGGAGGACGGATATGCTTATTTCACCCCGGATATCTTTTTTTCTGGTAAAAAAGCCAAAAGTCGATTGGCGATGGCAGTTAAACCCATTGGTTATTTTATTTTTAATATGGATGATTTTACCTCTGGATTCGAGCCGCCTCGCAAAGTTACGCCATACAATAACGAACCTGGTGGTGGTATCGAAATACGCCATAAGGGTAATGCTTATTCCACCCCTTACAGATGGATTACTGTTAAATGAAGAAGAAAAAGTTTTTAGTCTTTCAAGATTTAAGTACCAGTGGCCAGTGGCTGTATCTCTATGCTCGATCAAAAGAAGATATTGAGCGACGGTTCCCTGAATTTCATTTATTTGATGTTCCGCCAAAACGTTTTGACGCCGAGGCAGCGCGGGGCATTGAGAATCACCCAGATAGCCGTGTTTTTGATATTGATAACCTACATGGCCTTTTAAAAGACTATGTTGAAAACGAACAGAAGGACCATTATGTGCATCGACACCCAGATAAAAAGCGCCCTTTTGTAGATTTTGAGCCATAGCGACGCTCAGCTTACTGCCCCTCTCTTTGCGGGAGAGGGGCCTTGCTCTGCGACCTGCCCATTTATGATGGGGGCAGATGAAGAATTATAAAGTGTAACAATGAGTGCAAGCCTATATACCTGCCGATAACTATTTTTGCATGGTTATCAGCGCACCACCCAAGAAGATCTATCGTTACCTGAAGAGCGATATACCCATCGTGGCTCAACAATATTTGAAGTAACCATAGGGTCTGCAAGAATTAGCTCGACACCGAGCATATATATATAAATTATCTTTTATTTTCGTGATGCGCGTTCTAGTTTCAATACTGAGGATGTGCAAAGTTACGCCATGCAATAACGAACTTGATGGTGGTATCGAAATACGCCATGCCATAAGGGTAATGCCTATTCCACCCCTTACAGTTGAATACCGTTAAGTGTAACAACGAGAGCCGGACTATATACCTGCCGACAATTATTAAGGACTCGATTGATGAAAAATATAAAAGATAGAGTAATTATTGCCTGTAACAACCCCATATATAGTTTTTCAAATAATTTAACGGCTTTTATGCACCGGGTTTGCACTGCCAAACCATATCCAGTTTCAATCAACCCAATACCGCACCGCTTATGGCTTTCGGCCAGCGCATGTATGCTCTGTGCTTTTCTATTTATAGCCATCTTCCTCACACCCAATGCGGCAGCTGACAACTATGTTGTTAGGTTTAATGGTAAGGATGAGCAACGCACTATAGAGACAGTTAACAAGGACACGCTAAAACTATTGCAAGCTGCCAAGGTGGACAGCCTTATCAAGCAAATTCGTACCGCTTTGCTCGATGCTAGCAGACCGCCGACGACCTCCTGGAGCACGCCTGGCTATGCAATTGGCAAGCATTATCTCAAGAATACTGTTGACGAAGCCCAACTTAGCATTCCTGGTGCCAGCGCCTTAAAGCTGACCATTAACGGGGAAACTGAGTCTGACTATGACTTTATTTATATTAATGATAAGCCTTACTCTGGCGTCTTCAATGACCAAACCCTTACTGTTGATGGGGATGTTGCCAGTGTGCGCTTTACCTCGGATAGCTTGATTCACAAACAGGGTGTGCAAATAACAGCATCTCCCATCTATGCTTGGACCACCCCGCGTTATGGAATTGAAAACTACCACAATGATACTGATATAGAGGCCAGCATATCCATACCGGGTGCCACCTCCCTGCAGGTGACCCTAGAGGGAGCAACGGAGCCATTTTTCCAGTGGGTTGGTTGGGGTGATTATATTGAAGTCAATGGACAACGTTTCTCAGGTAAGCTCGATAAGACACTTCTTATTGAGGGTGATAGGATTGAGATACGTTTTTTCTCTGATGGAAGCGTCATCCAGAAGGGCGTCAATGTGCTTGTCAGCTCTGCGAAGCCTCTGCAGCCGGTAGAGGTTAATGGACTATTTGAAGACCTAGAGGTTGCCCATCAATATATAGCATCGAGTTTGAGTGACTCAACCTTGGGCAGGGATAATGACAGTGCTGTTGCCAAGCTCGAGACATTACGTAAAGCATTGCAGACTATATATAATCAAATCCCCCAAGGGCTGCTACCACTGAATGACTTTCGCCATCAGCTAAAAACGTATTTGGATCGAACTAATGCTTTATACGATTTAAATAAGGATGGTTATGTGGGTTCCGATATTTTGGCCATGCATCAGGTGCAAGGTGTGGCTGCTTTTATGGCTCACTTGACCAAGCAGGAATTCAGCTATCTTTCAAGTCAACGTACGGTTGAAGTGTATCCGCTGATAGACCGAGAGGACCTTCCCTCTATATCAGATGAGGAGGTCTTATTAGGCCATCTCACGTTTTTAGCCACCCAGCCCAATTTAGCCAGCATTCCAAATAGCTTAAAACATAGCATCTATGCAAATTTGCTACCCTTAATAGGTGATTGGGATAGCCAAGAGACAACGCACTGGGCTGAGATTAAACAACGCTTACGGGTGTCTTATACTAAGATGCACGCCGCGCCGCATCCAAAGCGACGACGACATCCAATGGTGGCCGCTGTTTCTAACGAGAACGAAGGCGAGCCAAGTAAACAATGGAATCACTATTTCGATGTTTTCAAAAAAGTGGAAGACATCACAGGCGCATTGAAAGACGCTTTGATGAAAAAAGAAGCCTTTGTGCGTTTGAATCCCGGCAGTGTACAACCAGGTGAAGATATCAGCTTCCTGATCAACAGTGACACAAGCACGTTGCCGATATTACGCTTAAATAACCAGCCACTCACTGATGCTAAATTAGTATATGTGAAGAAACAGGGTAATAGAAACCACTGGATTGCCATTTACACCCGTCAACAGAAAGATCCAAACAATGTGTCTTTTGTTGCTGTGCAGGGCAACAAGACTATCGATAAACTACCCATCACCTTTGTCACCCCAGATGCCAGCCAGTCTACGGCAAGCTGTGAACTGCTTGCAGGTGACAGCATTGATTGTGAGGTTAGCCTTAAAGATGAGCAGGGGCATGCCTTTAATGAATCCAATTATGATTATTATAATAATCTGCGGTTACAGCTGATCAGCATCAAGCTACCTAACGATAATGTAACGATTGACCAGGGTCAGATGCTGAAAGCCCCCTTTGGCCTTGCTGGACATCATCTTAATAAGGCCGCAGCGGTTTACGTAGCCCCCATATCTGGTACCTTTACCCTGCAGGTTCTACTGGATAATAAGCCAATCGGTCCTGATATAGCTATTGAGGTAAGTCGTGGGTTAAAGACTGAGTTCATAGTAAATAAAAAGACGGTTGAGCAGAATGAAGCTCGAGTTTTTAAGTTAAATAAAGAGCTAAGTCGGCTGAAGGGTTTAGAGCCTCATATGAGTTTATATATCCTCAATAGGCAAGGCCCAGTGTATGGGCTTAAATATACCCGGTTACCTGACGCGTCTTTTTTTAGATCTTCGTCAGGAGAGTACGTAGCTCGTATAGCTCATGGCAACCTTTCTTATCCTTCCCTTTTAAATCAAGTGCCTGAAGAAGCAACCACCTATATTGCCAAGCTGGGAGGAATTCAGCTGGGTGATCCTGTGACCGTTACAACGACCATTGCCGATGCGTCAAAGTCTAGCTTTAAGCGTCAAGGTCGTGGATTGGTCAGCGAAAATACACAAGGCAAGTTTGAAATCAAGTTTACAGTGGATCTAAGCAACCAGTTTGATGGTGACTGGGGGTTGTCCTTCGACTATAGCCCGCATCTAAAACTGTATCAACAGCAACAGAATGGCGGGGATCCAGTGTCAGTTACTTTTACTCGTGAGAATGCTAATCCTAATCGCTATACAGCGACTTACACACCTAAAGCCCATTTAGACAAGTCATTAATGTTTTATGCTACGTTAGCTGGGCAGCCTATTGGTCAGAAGCGTCATAAGGATAAGGACCTGGTGACTATTCATTTTGCCAGTGTGTCTGCATCGCAATCGAGCGTTGAATTAGAGCAGCAAGTTGGAGGCAAAAACACACAGGAACTGGCCTTTCAGGTGACCTTAAAAGATGAACAAGGACATGGTTATAGCAGCGGATCGCCAATCATAAATAAAAATTTGCGCCTAATTGTCAAGAGCATTGGCATTGGCAAGAATACATCCCTAGCACTGCAAACCCCTGCTACTCTGCCATCAAAATTTGCCTGCAAGTCGAATCTATGCACAACAAAGTATGACGTAGGCGGTTATCAATTTCTAGAGTTTGCAACACAGCTCAATGGGCAGACTGTAGGTAGGTCGTTGTCCTATCAGGCGCCCTCTTATCATTCGGATTCATCGGGCTCGACATTTAAAGCGTTGCAAGAAACGCCGTTAATCTCTGATGGCAAGATAAATTTTGAACTACAGCTCAAAGGCCTGTATGCAGGGTTGAAACCAGCAGATGTTATACCGCATTTGAAATTGTACAAACAGCGTTGCATTCACGGTGGGGACAATCTGGATAACTGTTTGGCTACTCAGGGCCCAGTACCTCAACTTCTTCCAGTTAAAGGCCAGTCGTGCGGTGATCAATGCCATCGTTATCGCTTCAACTATAGCCGTCAAGCTGCTGATAACGATGGCAAAAAAGCAAGCTTCTCTGTGAAGTTTGGCGAATTAACTCTGGCCAATGATGTCCAGGTTACATTTGCCAAAGTTGATGCCAGCCAATCGCAGTCGACCTGGTACGATACAGACCACCGCCAACTGCATTCGAGCCCTGATCATTCTCACCCGATGACAGCTGGCCAACCAATCCACGTAGAGGTTGAGTTAAAAGATGCGTTGAGTGAGTACTATCAACATCAGGATTACTCAAAAGATCTCAAATTAGTGCAAGTCATCACATTCGGCCAAGAGTCCAGTACAAAAACACTGGATCATGTTTTTTTCGAGCAAATACCGGGCTCTCCAGCGCACTACGCAGTAACACACTATCCTGAAAAAAGCGGTGACTATACCTTTTATGTCGCCCTAGAGGGTCAGATTATTGGTGGCAGCCACAATGACACAATAAAAAACGCACTAACAGTTAAGGTCAAGGCTGCAGAAGTACATGTTAAGCGCACAGATTTCTGGCTTATCGGCGCTGCAAGCGCGCTGGATGGAGAAGACAAGCAGCTAACCTTTGGCTTAACACCCAGAGATTTTTATGGCAATGTTAAGAATACAGGTGACTTTGAAAACTCTCCTATACACCTGCTGCGCGCCAGAAAAGGTAGTGTAGTGTATAAACCTGTATATTCATTCACTCAAAGTGGTGACAATCATTATATTGGGTCAAGCGTCCCGTACAGACAAGACAAGGTTATCCGCTCAGGTGATGTGATTCTTGTTCAATATACTGAAAAAAGACCTGGTATGTGGCGCTATGCGCTAGGTTTCTCTTCTAAAGTACTAGGTGAAAGTATTGATCTAACCATCGACCTAACCCATCCTGTAGAGGCTGATTTATCTGCATTATCCAGTGGTGACAGTGGCGAGGATAAAGCACCTTCAACAATAAAGTTACGAGCCAACCCCCAAAACCAAATGAAGGGAGACGAAGGATACATCAAGTTTGACGAAACAATCGTTACCCAGGGCGAACAGTCATATCTGGTTACTTATATTAAAAGTAATTTTCAAGATAGCCTATTAGATTCTACACCATTGGGTGATCGGCATGAGGGTATAAAAGTAGTGGCAATCTCTGGCGACTTTGGCCTGAGTAAAGGTTTTCCTCAAAATGATTTTGTGATCAGTCAGCCCGGTGTTGTATCAGATATATTTAGACATAGTGAAGATATTCTGGTCGATGAGGCATCTGTCTCTGAATCTGTTAGCCAGCGTATACGTAATAAAGAACTAGGGGGAAGGCAACACCCAGGTTCGATTCATTTTGCTTGGGAGAAGGATATAACTTGGGAAGTGATTGATCAGGTTGTTACAGACCATATTATTCAGAAAAAGAACAATCCTGGCTACACCCATAAACAGCAGCTACACCAAGCGTTACAAACTATCAAGATTAAGGATACTGAGGGTAGAGGTATAACCAGCCAGTTTAAACTTGAATCTGCATATGGATTAGACGCTAACGCATGTTCGTTAGACAGATCCACGTCCGAGCAGATGAGTTACAAGCTAATACTCGCAATAGATCAAAAGCAAGATTATACGTTAATAAAACGACTGAGCCTGAACTTTGTAGATATGGATGATAAAACACAGGCTATCGCAGCAATGCTTCAAGAAATAAAGATCCTGAAAGATGGTTCGAAACAACCTACATCGTCACCTGTTGGTATTGAACAGCTGGGCGAATTGCTCAGTCAGATTATTAGTTCCAGTGCAGAGAAAACTGATTTAGATTTATCATGGCTAGCATTTGTTTCAACACAGAAACCAAAAGCCCAGCCATCACTATACGCTCTTGAATTTCATGGCAATTATCCGTCTTACGCTTACATATCACCATCACAGACAATCTACTTGAACCCAATAGCTACATGGCAACAGCAGGTTACAGAATCTAAGCAGCACCCAATACTAAATACGCTCGGATGGATAACCGGGTGGAACGCAGTATTTGCTCTGACCGATGTTGTAAATACTGGTATACATGCAGTTGCAGATCAAATATCTCCTTTTACAGAGGAGCCATCATCTGATCTTATCAGTGAAGATCAGCGCCAGGCGCTCAAGGATAAACTGCGGACAAAGCAACATCAAAATAGATTTATCAGAGGCTTGTACCGCAATCATTTTTCTGCAGAAAAATGCACACAAGCACTTGATGCATTTTATTTAAAAACAGATAGCGTAGACCAGGCCAATACTCAGGAAAACAAAGCATGGGATTATGAGAAAAAAGATTTTTGGGGGCAGGTAATTCTTCAAGTTGGATTGATGGGTGCAGGGGGTGTAGAGAGTGTAGTTGCTGATGCGATGGATAGCCTAAAACTTGCTCTATCTGCATTTGAAGATTTACCTAGGGAACTGGCTGGGTTGCGTTCAGTTATAGGATTGGCAGACTTACGCCTGATTGGTGCAGAGTTTGATGAAGGCTCAAGTGGTTTTGGTGGCTCAAGTGGTTTTGGCGGCCCAGGTGGCCCGGGTGCTCCAGGTGGTGGTTTTGGTGGCTTAGGTACTAAAATGAAGCCATGGCTGCATAGCGAGAAGGACATAGCGCAGCTATTTACCAGTTCATTGAGATTTATGACAACTGCAAATTCTACAACAGCAAGATTCATGATAGGTCGTGCTACACATGGTATACGCAGTATATCCATGAGTGTAGGAGGTACTCTTTATCTGAGGTCGGTGGCAACGTCTGCTATATCAGAGACTCTATTGTATCAGCTCCATGCAAACAGATTACCTAACCATAGTGCCGATAGTGCCGATAGTGCCGGTTATTTTGAATACCCTCTTGGAGACACACCACAGCAGCATGCTATTTGTAACTCAGCGCTAGCTGAGACTTCACCCTGCCCGGCATTGATACAGAAAACACAGAAAATGCTTCAAGAGGCTGGTTTATCCTCAGAGGCTACATTGCAAGGTATGACTGAACTTGAAAGTGGCAGTGTAGAGGGCACAATCAAGTTGGATAGCAGTAGCAATAATTATTTGATTGAACGTAGTGGTCAACAACCTGGTTCCAGAGGGCGCTGGATGATCCAGAATGTCACCACAGACGGAGAAACCCAAAGGGCATATATTTATCAATTTAAGGACAGTCAGCGCAAGATTCTGATTCTGCAGCAGGCTGATGCGCAGGGGTATAGGCGTATCTTAGTCACGGATAAATCTGTTAATCAGGCCTTGGGGGGGAATAATAATAATAGATTACTACAAGCAATTTTAGATGGAGACGCGGATAGGGTAACCGCTTTATTAAATGCAGGAGCAAATGTTAATGCTATCGATGATGGTGGTTGGACAGGACTTATGCGAGCAGCTTTCTTTAAATTACCAAATATCGTAGCCATTTTATTAGATAAGGAAGCTGATGTTAATGCTATTGCTCTTGATGGTACGACAGCACTTATGCTAGCGGCCATGCGTGGAAGCTTAGGTGCAGTAAACGCTTTATTAGCTAACGAGGCTAATATTAATGCTACCAATAATCATCGTAGGACAGCACTTATCACGGCAGCTGACCATGGGCACCTAAATATAGTAAATGCTTTATTAGATAGAGGGGCTAATATTGATGCTGCCGATAATCTTGGTGAGACAGCACTTATGCGGGCACGTGTTAGAAGGCCTATAGCAGGGTCAGGCTCTTTACTAGCAGCACACACCCGTTACGCTACAATAGAAAGCACTTTAGAGGTTAGTGCTGGACTTATGCTTGCAGCCAGGGATGGAATCTCAGATGACGTAAACGCTTTATTAGATAGAGGAGCTAATGTTCATGCTACCGATAATCATGGTCGGACAGCACTTATGTTAGCAGCTAGGCAGGGAAACTCAGATATAGCAAACGCTTTATTAGATAGAGGAGCTGATATTGATGCTGCCGATAACACCGGTATGACAGCACTTATCACGGCAGCTGACCTTGGAAGCCTAAATATGGTTAAGGCTTTATTAGATAGAGGGGCTAATATTGATGCTGTCGATAATCTTGGTGCGACAGCACTTAGGCGGACACGTGTTAGAAGACCTATAGCAGAAGCAGGCACTTTACTAGCAGCACACACTCTTTACGCTACAATAGAAAGCACTTTAGAGGATAGTGCTGGACTTATGCTTGCAGCCAGGGATGGAATCTCAGATGACGTAAACGCTTTATTAGATAGAGGAGCTAATGTTCATGCTACCGATAATTATGGTCGGACAGCACTTATGTTAGCAGCTAGGCAGGGAAACTCAAATATAGTAAACGCTTTATTAGATAGAGGAGCTGATATTGATGCTGCCGATAACACCGGTATGACAGCACTTATGTTGGCAGTTGCGCAGGGAAACCTCAATATGGTGAAGGCTTTATTAGATAGAGGAGCTAATGTTGATGTAACCAACATTCAGGGTTGGACAGCACTTATGTCGGCAGTTCGCCGTGGAGACCCAAATATAGTAAAGGCTTTATTAGATAGAGGAGCTGATATTAATATTACCGCTAAAGGTATGACAGCACTTAAGCAAGCAGTTGAATATAACGAGCAACGGCCAGATAACCCTCATAAGACATGGCTACCAGGAGAGCGATGGATGATAAAAGAGCGACTTAAACAGTTCAGTTCTCCTCATCCTAAATACTCAGAGATAATAGACATTTTATTAAAGAGAGCAAAAGCTAATGATCAACTTTTGGAAGCAATTCGAGGTGGTGGAAATCTAGAGGAAATAAAGGCTTTATTAGATCAAGGCGCTAATGTTAATGCTGCTGATAAAACTGGTATGACAGCACTTATGCTAGCAGCTAAGCAGGGAAACTCAGGTATAGTAAAAACTTTATTAGCTAAAGGAGCTAATATTAATGCTACTGATAGGTATGGTCGGACAGCGCTTAATGTATCCGCTAAATTTACATACTCAGAAATAGAGAACACTTTAAAAGTAGCAAAAGCTATTGCTGAGCTTATGCTGGCAGTTAAGAATGGAGACTTAAATAAAGTAAACACTTTATTAGTTGATGGAGGAGCTAATGTTAATGCTGCCGATAAAACTGGTACGACAGCACTTATGCTAGCAGCTAAGCACGGAACCTCAGATATAGTAAACGCTTTATTAGATAGAGGAGCTAATATTGCTGCTGCCGATTATCGTGGTCGGACAGCACTTGATCTGGCAGTTTTATTTAGAAACCCAAGCGTAGTAAGCGCGTTATTAGATAATTTAGGAAGAGAATCTTCTAAGGAGATATCAATAGAAGAGGGAATAAATGATATCCCGCTAAATCAACGATTCTACCTGGAAAGGATAGATAATTCGCAAATGCTTCTCGCAGTAAGATGGGAACAGGGTGAGCCTGTAATGTATCTGTATCCAGATCAAACATCACTTCCCAAAGGTGTAATTATCGAACATCTCGACAGCAGAGCGTCGTGCACTGTAGGTAGACAAGCTGTACTTAAAGTAGGTGGTATATATTCACTCGCTGACCAGGATGCATGTTCTATTTGTCATGAGCAAACAGAGAACCTTATACCCTGTAGCCAAAGTGACAGTAAACACAATATATGCTGTATTAATTGTGTTGGTGCACTAGAGCGTTTTGAGGGTTGGGGGGGACTCTGTCCTTCTTGTAGGAGAGACTGTTGGCAAGATCTAAAAAAACACTATCTAAAAAAACTAAGACCAAAAAGCATCAGAATAAAGCAACCAATTGTGGATAGTCTATATTTACTATTTGCTAGCTTGCCTGCTAAAAATGCTGAGTTACGGAAGAGTAGTGACGGATCTATAGAATACAGAGTTCGCACAGATAAGGGGCAAATAAATAGTCATTCATGGCACCCTATAGCTTTTGGTTTATCAGCAGATTTTAAACACTGGTTGCAAAGTTTACCAGAAGAGGCACTAAAAAGTTTACTCAAAAACTACCCATTCCAAGACTTTACTGCACCTTTTATTGACGATCAAGACATCCGCAACTTTGTTATCCAACACTCGACGCTAATCCCAGGTGACACTCCCAACATATTTACCTCTAGCGCTACCAGTGCCGGTGCCCCGAGAGATAGATTAATTCTTAGTAGTATCAACATGGATCAATTCGGTCAAGAACCATCTAATTGGGAAAAAGCCGAAGCTACAAGGCAACAAGCAATAGTTACTATAAGGGGGCAAATAAACAGAAACTATCTGAATGATGAAGAACTCATTAGATATATTCGATCAACTAGTGTTTGGAGTTATATCCCAGACGAGGTAAGAAATCTTTTTAAGCATAAAAAAACAGGAGAGGTATCAGCTGGCGATAGAAGAATACTGACCGATAATGGTATACCAACAGAGTGGCTTGAATATAACAATCAGCCTTTTACTTATACACACGTGCGACAGAGGTTACAGTTCGATACATTAGAAACTTGGTTGCAAGACCGTGGAAATTTAACTGCTGCGCAAGCAAATGTTCTCAGCCATTATTATGATATTAGTGCTTTAGCTTATGATATAGCTGACGGATTAGATAATTTAGTACACACTGGTAACTTAAGCATAATGCTCAACGATAGAAATCAGCATTGGCTAGCAGTTAATGTGACAAGAGATAACAATACTATTTATTGGCAGTTTGGCGATTCTGCTTATGGTAATAGATCAGGGGAAACTATAAAGAGGGCTATACAACACGCTATTCACATATATAATCTGCGTCGTATAGGAGGATATTCTCAACCAGGACATGAGACACTACTGCTTGGGCAACAACGGCGATTTAATATTCGCGCAGAAGACACTCAAGATAATGCAGACCGGGTTAATGAGTGTGCAGTATATGCTTGGGTATATTTAGAAAATATGCGCCAAGGTATGCTCGACAGTGCTGCACCAGCAGAGGTAATTCGTGGGATTAGTCGACTAATTAGAAAAGATTGACATTATATCAATCACAGAAAGTATTGAGTTATTGTCAAACCTCTCCAACTAATGGGAGAGTGTCCGATAGTCTGTGTAAATAGCCAACGTATATTATCTCCTAATTAGGGTTATCCCTAAGCAATCACATACTGTATTTACCTAGTGATTATCAACGAACCTGGTGGTGGTATCGAAAAACGCCATTAAGGGTAATGCTTATTCTGGTTCTGACAAATTAACTTCTTCTGATCAGAGAAGCCCCGCCTCAGATTTCAAGCCACTACCCGACTCCATTCTGAGAACGCACCCATCCTGAGATCACGGTAATGCTGGGCACGTACTTTATGCCTACCCAAATTGAATAGATTGGAAACAGCCGCATGAGCACCAAGAAATCTTTGTGCCCGACCTACAGATTTGAACCGTCGCTCCGTCATTATTGCCTTATGATATCCCCTTCGGAGCTAAATTAGTTGTCCTGCTTAGGGAGCCTCTGATCATGGCGGTACTTATTTGGCGTCATATCGTTCCAGCGCACAAAGGCGCGGCGAAAGCTCACAGGTTCGCTGTAGTTTAATAACGAGGCGATCTCCGCAATAGTGAGTTCAGTCGCTTCGAGGTATTGACGTGCCAAGATATTTCTTACCTCATCGCATATCACGCGAAAATTAGTACCTTCATTTCTGAGACGACGTCTGAGTGTGCTCTCACTCACATACAGTGTTTTAGCGATATGATTGATATCAGGGAATTCGCCACCAGCCTGAATTAACATTCGCCTTATAGCAGCAGAGAAATTCTCTATCCTGTTTAGTCCGCGCAACAAATCCTCACATTGCTGTTGAAAAATCACGTGTGCCACCGGGTTAGAAGAAGTAATTTTGGACTTAATGATACTTTTAGATACTACTAATTCACTATGACTTTGGTTGAACTTAGTGGGCACGCTAAGGATGGCCTTATAGGCCTGCAGGCTGCTCGCATCATCATGACTGAAGCGAAGTTCACTCTGGTTGGTCACACGATTAGTAAGAATTTGGGCAATCCGTACTATTTGGGAAAACACCAATTCAGTAAGGAGTCTTTTCTGCAGTGGATTGCCTATCTCAAAGTAGGTGCGCAGAATAATATCCTCATCTGACTCCAAGGTTTGAAAGGATAACCCTGGGCCAGTAATGGATTGGTAGCGGAGTAATAGCTTGAGTGCCTCCTGTAGGGTAGCGCAACTCATCAACGCAAAACCAAAGGTGCCCAGATTAGTTATATCGGTTCTTTGTCCGAGACGAATCATCAATGTAGGGTCATTGGTTAGAGCGACTGCAGCCTGAAGCAGATTAGGGATTTTAGCTCGCTCTATGGTTTGCGTTTCTCGACCTTTAAATGTGCCGAGCTCGGGCAACTCAAAAAGCTGCTGTGAAGAGATGCCTTGCTCTGCCAAGATCATGAGCAGCTGTTCGAATAGATGATTATGTATCGGTTGGTTGGTCACCACATTGGCCTAATTTATCAAGTTTAATTGGTCTCAAGCGCCTGAGACCTTAACATAGTTGAACGAAAATATCCCTAAGCTTGACTGAAAATATCCCTGCTATTAAGAGATAAGGTGATATCGTGATCGCAATATAAACGAGGAGAGCCCTATGACTGCAATAAACTTAGAATCCACAATGCCGAATGACCTTTCTATTGAGGTTAGAAATATGACATTTGAGCTGGAGAAGATTCTGGCGACTGATTGGGCAGATAATGACCCATTTTTAACTGCGTTTTTTAATGCCATGAGCATTAGTTTTCCATCAGGCGAGCGAAATTTTATTGACTCTGTTCGAGCTTACGAAGACCGTATCACGGATCCAAAGTTAGCCAGCGAAGTTAAAGACTTTTACCAGCAAGAGGCCATACACAGCCGAGAACATCGAAAATATAATAGGCTGCTATGCCAACAACGAGGCTATGATCTAGCTAAGCTGGAGAGAGTTTTTCTGAACCGACTTGAGAGTGCAAAAAAGAATCCACGGTACACTCCTCGTGTCAATCTGGCTGCAACTGTGTCAGCAGAGCATTTCACTGCCACCTTTGGTGAAAATCTTCTAGAAGGGCGTTTAATAAAAAGTATGCCTAAGCCTATAGCTGAGCTTTGGCAGTGGCATTCGCTTGAAGAGCTTGAGCACAAATCTGTGGCATTCGATGTCTACAATCAAATTGGCGGCAGTTATAAAATGCGGGCGAGCATGATGCGCTTAGCAATTTTCTTTCTGTTCAAAGATTTTCTTTCGGTGGCTGTTAAAATGCTGCGTCATGATAAGCAACTTTGGAAGTGGAAAACCTTTAAAAGTTTCTCTAAATTCCTGTTTTCAAAAGACGGTTTTATTAGAGCTCATATCCCTGCCTATAAAGCTTTTTTCCAGCAAGATTTTCATCCCTGGGAAATAGATAACAGTTCCCTGTTAAAGTCATGGCAAGAAAAGCTGCAACCGGCGGTTGCTGTTGCATGATGGCGGATGATCTTACGGAGCTGCTATCTGATTCTGTACGGCATCAAATTATTGTAGCTACAGCCATAAAATATGTTGTTTAACAGTTAGAGTTAAGCAATTCAGTTATCAAAAAGTTAGTCATCATTGCTGCCCTACTGATCGCTCTGGTTGGGAGGGTTGCTAATGGTCTGGCTGTATAACTATCTCTTAGTAAGCGAGCGACAAGGCAGGCGTAAACCACTTTTTGACATAGAACTGGAACTCTTGCAGGATATAGCGCTGACTATGCCATAACTCTAAGAGTGACAATATGAATAACGATTCCAAGCACTATAATTTTAAAAAATGTGTGTGGGGATTCATGTTAGGCGCAGGTCTCGTCTCCTGCTCTGATACAACGATGGAGCCATCCAGTGAGTCATTCAGTACCGCCGCTGATGTTCATTTAGATAAGGCCGTCATTCAACAGACCCTTGAAATAGACGAAATCTTAGCCACCTCTAACGCTGGCGCTCTGGGCGGAGATAATGCTCTTTTCGACACTGATACCGAATTATTAGTCCGCAAAGTGATATCTGCACCCAGAGCGGTTCCAGAGGCAGGGATTCAGGAGCGAAATGCCTATTACGGCGATTTACATGTACATACCGCGTACTCTTTCGATGGCTATGCGTTTGGAACCCTAGCGACACCCTATGATGCCTATCGTTTTGCCAAGGGGGAGGCTATAAAAAACCCTGCGGGCTTTAATATGCAGCTCACTAAGCCAATGGATTTTTATGCCGTTACTGACCATGCAGTGTTCCTAGGTTTGGTCAAAGCAGCGGCAGATACCTCTAATAATTTCTCTAAAAACCCATTCGCAGAGCCCTATCATGACTTAAATGCGCCAGAAAAATTTGGCACAGATTTAATCAGCAGGACCAAGCGATTACTGACATTTTCAAGTTTTATTCCCAATGCCATCAAAGGTATTAGCGATGGAAGTTTAAGCCGTCAAGAGGTTCTTGGGGTAGTGAGAAGTGCTTGGGAAGATACCGTGGATGCTGCGGACCAATTTAACGATCCCGGACGCTTCACTACCTTCGCTGCCTATGAATATACGACGTCCAGTGCTGATATGGGCAATTTACACCGCAACGTTATCTTCGAGGGAACAGAGAATCTGCCCCGTGAGCCATTTTCTCGCGCCCACTCGGCTAATCCGGAGGATCTCTGGAGCTGGATGGATGAGCTTAGGAGTAAGGGCGTCGAAAGCTTGGCTATACCCCATAACTCAAATGGCTCTAATGGCGAGATGTTTAAAAGTACCGACTGGAACGACAATCCCTTTAATGAGGCTTACGTGCAGAAACGTCTTAGAAATGAGCCAATCGTAGAGATAACCCAAATAAAAGGAACCTCTGAAACACATCCTATTTTATCAACACGTGATGAATGGGCGGGTTTTGAAATTGCGCCTTACCGAGTTGCAACAGGTGCCCTCAGCAAAGTCGATGGTTCCTACGTACGTCAAGCAATGTTAAAAGGTCTGACACTTGAGAAGCAAGATATTGGCAACCCTTACCAGTTTGGCTTTATTGGTTCTAGTGATACCCATTCAGCGGCCAGTCAGAATGATGAGGCGGCGTTCGTTTCTAAGCTTGGCATATTGTCGAGCTATCCTGAGCAGAGAGGCTCTACCCCGATAACAGGAATCAATGGCCAATTTGCTTATTACGGTAATAAATTATTATCTGCGGTTTTCCCCACGCCACTCGGCAAAAGCCTGTACGTCAAGGTTGATGGCAATGTCTATGCTGGCGGTGCTACCCCTACATATGGCGCCTCTGGTTTAGCGGCGGTATGGGCGGAAGAAAACACCAGAGACTCAATATACAGCGCCTTTCGTCGTAAAGAAGTGTTTGCAACATCTGGGCCTCGATTAAGAATTCGCTTATTTGCCGGGTACGATTTTGATCAGGCTATGCTCACGGCGCCC